>Ga0105050_10002718_pt1 | contig 25052 bp, 20 predicted proteins | sample FRY01_FD_78088 | JGI IMG/M metagenome (GOLD analysis project Ga0105050, IMG submission 78088) | Freshwater microbial communities from Lake Fryxell liftoff mats and glacier meltwater in Antarctica - FRY-01 | ecosystem: Environmental > Aquatic > Freshwater > Ice > Glacier meltwater ...
CAAGTATTACGCCTGTTCGATGCTACCCTACCCCAGCGGCAAGCTGCACATGGGCCATGTGCGCAACTACACCATCAACGACATGCTCACGCGTTACCTGCGCATGAAGGGTTATAACGTGCTGATGCCCATGGGCTGGGACGCGTTTGGTTTGCCAGCTGAAAACGCCGCCATGAGAAACGGTGTGCCCCCTGCCAAATGGACCTACGACAACATCGCCTACATGAAGCAGCAGATGCAGGCGCTCGGCCTGGCGATTGACTGGACGCGCGAAGTGGCCACATGCGATGCGAGCTACTACAAATGGAACCAGTGGCTGTTTTTAAAAATGCTGGAAAAAGGCATTGCGTACCGCAAGACCCAGGTCGTGAACTGGGACCCGGTAGACATGACCGTGCTGGCCAACGAACAGGTGATTGACGGCAAGGGCTGGCGCACTGGCGCGGTGGTTGAAAAGCGCGAGATTCCTGGCTACTACCTGAAGATTACTGATTACGCTGAAGAACTGCTCGGCCATGTCAAAGACGGCCTGCCCGGCTGGCCCGAGCGCGTCAAGCTGATGCAGGAAAACTGGATTGGCAAAAGCGAGGGCGTCCGGTTTGCTTTTACGCATGACATTAAAAATAAAGCAGGCGAACTGATTGGCGCTGGCCGCATGTACGTCTTCACCACCCGAGCAGACACCATCATGGGCGTAACGTTTTGCGCGGTCGCGCCTGAGCACCCGCTGGCGTTGCATGCGGCATTGAGCAACCCCGAGCTCGCAGCATTCATTGAAGACTGCAAGTCCGGCGGCACAACAGAAGCCGAACTCGCCATGCAAGAGAAAAAGGGTGAGCGTACTGGCTTGTTTGTGACGCATCCGCTGAGTGATGAGCAGGTTGAAGTCTGGGTTGGCAACTACGTGCTGATGAGTTACGGCGACGGCGCGGTGATGGGCGTGCCTGCACACGACGAGCGGGATTTTGAATTTGCTCAGAAGTACGGGATTGAGATCAAACCTGTTGTCGCTCGGACCGATGAGGTGAAAGTCGACGTTTACAGAGATTCGAGTTCAGGTCATTCCGGACGCGACATTCGTGATGCACATACAGGCGAGCTACTTACGGAAATCGGTGATAAGTTCTTCGATTTAACGCAGTGGCATGATCGCAATGGGCTCAAGGGTGGGATATGTATTAACAGCGGTATTCTCGACGGGCTGGCTTATTTAGAGGCGGTGGACGAAGTTTCGAAGCTGCTGTCTGCCAAAAACCTGGGCGAGAAAAAAACCACCTGGCGCTTGCGCGACTGGGGCGTTAGCCGCCAGCGCTACTGGGGCACGCCGATTCCCATCATTCATTGCGCTGAACACGGCGCAGTGCCCGTGCCTGAAAAAGACCTGCCTGTGGTGTTGCCGCAAGACTGCGTACCCGATGGTTCAGGTAATCCACTGCTCAAGCATGAAGTTTTCCATTCGGGAGTCGTTTGTCCCATCTGCGGCAAAGCGGGCCGCCGCGAGACAGATACGATGGATACGTTCGTCGACAGCTCCTGGTACTACATGCGCTATTGCGATCCTAAAAACGATCAGGCGATGGTCGCAGAAGGCGCCAACTACTGGATGCCGATGGACCAATACATAGGCGGCATCGAGCACGCGATTTTGCATTTGCTGTATGCCCGCTTCTGGACCAAAGTCATGCGCGACATTGGTTTGGTCAAAGCCGATGAACCGTTTACCAAGCTGCTCACGCAGGGCATGGTACTCAACCACATTTACTCGCTCAAAAACGCCAAAGGCGGCATTGAGTATTTCTGGCCGAATGAGGTGGAAGACATCCACGCTGCTGACGGTAAGGTCACCACCGCCAAACGCAAAACCGACGGCTTAACCGTGAACTACGAGGGCGTGGGCACAATGAGCAAGAGCAAAAACAATGGCGTGGACCCGCAAGACCTGATTGAAAAATACGGCGCCGACACTGCACGCCTGTACACCATGTTCACCGCCCCGCCAGAGGCTACGCTGGAGTGGAATGATGCAGGTGTCGAGGGCAGTTACCGTTTCTTACGCCGTGTATGGAACTTTGGTGTCAAATTGAATGCTGCTGATTCAGGAGCTCCTGGCGACCGTATCGATTGGTCAAAAGGTATATTTAGTAAGGAAATTAAGGCTTTGAGGTTCGAGATTCACACTGTCTTGAAGCAAATCGACTACGACTACCAGCGCATGCAGTACAACACCGTGGTGTCAGGTAGCATGAAGCTACTCAACGCTTTGGAAGACTTTAAAAATGATGCCTCAAACGCCGCGCTGCATGAGGGCTTCGGTATCTTGCTGCGCTGCCTGTACCCTTGCGCGCCGCACCTGACCCATGCGCTGTGGGTCGATTTAGGTTACGCCAAAGACCATGGCGATTTGCTCGACGCTCCCTGGCCGCAAGTCGCTGCCAGCGCCTTGCAGCAGGACGAAATCGAACTCATGCTGCAGATCAATGGCAAGCTGCGTGGCACAGTCACTGTCAGCGCCACCGCCGACAAAGCCACCATCGAAGCCGCTGCGCTGGCCACCCAAGCCTTTATCAAACAGGCGGCAGGTGCTGCACCCAAAAAGGTGATTGTGGTGCCGGGCCGACTCATCAACATCGTTGTTTGAGTTCGAACACAAAGGAAAACATATGCAACGCCGTTTTTACCTCACCCTGCTAGCCACCAGCCTGACGCTTGGCGTGACGGGTTGCGGCTTTGCGCTGCGCAAGGCGCCCAATTTTGCGTTCAAGTCACTGTTTTCACCGTTTGCTGAAAGCTCCACACTGGGTACCGAGCTGAAGCGCTCGCTGGAATCTGGCGGTAGGGTGCGGGTGATCACGGATGTGCGACAGATTGACCAGGCCGATGTGATTCTGGACGTGCTGCAAGACCAGCGTGAAAAAACCGTGGTCTCTCTGAACGCCTCCGGGCAAGTGCGCGAGTTTCAGCTGCGCATCCGCTTCAGGTTCAAACTGCGTAGCGCCAAAGGCATTGACCTGATTCCTGCAACTGAAATTGTGCAGCAGCGCGACATCAGTTTCAACGAATCTGCCGTGCTCGCCAAAGAGTCTGAAGAAGGCTTGCTGTACCGCGAAATGCAGAGCGACATCATTCAGCAAATCATGCGCCGCCTGGCAACTGTCACCACACTGTAATCACCAGACCATGAACCTGGCACCCCACCAGCTAGGCGAGCATTTAAAGCGCGGTATCAAAAGCCTGTACACGCTGCATGGTGACGAGCCGCTGCTGGTGCAAGAGTTTGCCGACAGCTTGCGCGCCCACGCACGTGGCCAGGGCTACACAGAACGTACCGTCCATACGGTGCAGGGCGCGCACTTTGACTGGAGCGAGGTGCTGGCCAGCGGCGGCTCGCTGAGCTTGTTTGCTGACAAGCAAATCGTTGAAGTTCGCATCCCCAGCGGCAAGCCCGGCAAAGACGGCTCGCAAGCCTTGCAGCAAATTGCCGAGCGCGCGAAAGGCGACGATTCAACGCTGACGCTCATCATGCTGCCCCGGCTTGACAGCATGACCACCAAAGGCGCGTGGTTTGGTGCACTGGAGAGTTACGGCATCACCGTCAAGTTTGAGCCGATTTCACGCAGCAACTTGCCGCAATGGCTATCGCAGCGCCTGCAAGCCCAGGGCCAGCGCGTGGCAGCAGGTGAAGAAGGCCAGCGCACGCTGCAATTTTTCTCGGACCGGGTCGAGGGCAATCTGCTGGCTGCGCACCAGGAGATTCAAAAACTCGGCCTGCTGTACGGCAGCGCGGATAGCGGCGCATCATCTGGAATATTAAGCTTTGAGCAGGTTGAAAACGCGGTATTAAATGTGGCACGTTACGACGTGTTCAAGCTGTCTGAAGCGGTGCTGGGTGGCCAAACAGTGCGTGTGGCGCGTATGCTCGACGGCCTGCAGGCCGAGGGTGAATCAGAAGTGCTGGTGCACTGGGCCATCAGTGAAGACATTCGCAGCATGAAGCGCGTCAAAGACGCCATTGCCGCCGGGCGACCCATGCCGATGGCCTTGAAAGAAAACCGCGTTTGGGGCATCAAGGAAAAGCTCTACGAGCGGGTGCTGCCAGGCATCACCGACGCCGCGCTCGCCAACCTCTTGAGCGCTGCGCACAAGGTAGACGGCATCGTCAAGGGCTTAAAACAACCCGACTGGCCCGCCAGCGGATGGCAGGCACTGCACCGGCTGGCAGGCCTGGTGTGCGAGCAGTGTGCAGCACCAGGTCGCACGCAGCCCGCTCAGATGCGAAATCGTTGATTAATTGCATGAAACGCAAGTAATAGGCCGGAACCTTTACCCACGATCAACACGACCATGCAAGCAGTTCTACCCTCCCTTGATCTCACGCGCACAGTGCTGGCTCTGCGCCTGAGTCCACGCGGTAGCCTGCTGGCCTTGCCAGAGGTTAATGCGCCTCCTCTGTCTGAAAAAACCGCCACTGACCTGGCTCAAGCATTTGCTCGTGGTGCGGGGCATGGCTTGCTGCACTTGGGTGCGACTTGTGTTGACCATGCATTGCCCGCGACCTGGCGCTGGTGGCGTGACTTTGCTGTGCGCTATGTCACTGCGCTGTGCGCACTACCCGACGTGGCTGGCAATGCAGCGCTTGAGCCGATCGTTTTGCCTACATTACCTGCGCTCGAAACACTCCACGTTTGGGTTGCAGATGCACCCCCCATGCAGGGAGCTGAATACCTTAACGCTGATGTTTTGGTCACGCTGTGGGCAGATATGCATGCCGCGCTACAGGCCGAGCTCACAACATCCACACTGAGTTTGCCGGCATTTTTAAAATCATGTCATGCGGTCTGGAACATGGTGGGGCGTGTGCACTTTAACCTGGCTGAAAACCGTAAAGACCCCGACTATCCATTTGCATTTTTAGCTACCTACACAGCCCGCTTGTCGGCCCAAGGCAAGGCGCAACACCAGCCGCTATCGCAGGCTTTGGCCGAGTTTTCGGGTACTAAAAACAAGCCCCAGTTGTTGTCATTGCTAATCCCGGTGCAGCGTGCCGCCGAGCAATGCGAGTGGTTGAATACGATGGTGAGCGAGGGCGATATTTATCACCCTCTCCGCTGGACGGCAGCGCAAGCCTTTGGTTTTTTGCGCGATGCTGACAAGCTCGAAGCCGCAGGTGTGGTGGTGCGCATGCCCGGTGTGTGGAAGTCTGGCAGACCCAATCGCCCGGCCATCAAAGGCAGCGTAGGCGCTCGTCAGCCCTCGCTGGTTGGTGTCGATGCGCTGCTGGACTTCAATATGCAGATGTCGGTGGGCGGCGAGCCTCTGAGTGCCGCAGACATGGCGGCGTTGCTCAAAGCGGGTGACGGTTTGCAGCTCATCCGAGGTCAGTGGGTTGAGGTCAATCGGCAAGCCCTTGAGCGCTTGCTGCAGCGCTTTGAGGCGATTCAAAAAGCCGCTGCTGGCGGCATGCCCTTTTTAGAAGCCATGCGCTTGGTAGCCGGTGCGCCGCTGGATGGCGAAGCGGCGATTGATGCAGCGCAGGATGTTGATTGGTCTGAGCTGGTGGCTGGCCCGTGGCTGGCCCAAACGCTGCAGGGCCTGCGCCAGCCTGAAGGCTTGGCCCGTGTTCACCCTGGCGCATCCCTCAAAGCCACGCTGCGCCCCTACCAAGAGGCGGGCGTACGCTGGCTGTATTTGCTAACCCAGCTTGGCCTGGGTGCCTGCCTGGCCGATGACATGGGCTTGGGCAAAACCATTCAGGTGCTGGCGCTGCTGTTGGTGCTGAAAAGAGAAAATGCCAAGGCCCCCAAACACCAACCCAGTTTGCTGGTGGTGCCGGCTTCGCTTTTGTCAAACTGGGCGCAAGAAGCGGCGCGTTTTGCGCCCAGCTTGCGCGTGCTGGTGGCACACCCTTCGACTATGCCGGTTGACGAATTCAAGGCGCTTGATGCAGCGCAACTTGTCAACTGGGATGTCGTGGTCACCAGCTACGGCACGTTGCTGCGCTTGCCTTTGTTTGAATCAGTGCAGTGGCGACTGGTGGTGATAGACGAGGCGCAAGCGATTAAAAACCCGGGGGCCAAGCAAACCCGTCAAGTCAAAAAGTTGCAAGCCCAATCACGCATTGCATTGACTGGCACACCGGTAGAAAACCGATTGTCTGATTTGTGGTCAATTTTTGACTTTACGCATCCCGGCTTGCTGGGCAGCAGCAAGGTGTTTACCCAGTTCACCAAACGTCTGGCCGAGGCAGAACACTTTGGCCCGCTGCGCAGCCTGGTGCAGCCCTATATTTTGCGGCGCATGAAGACCGACAAGCGGGTGATTGCCGACCTGCCCGACAAAACAGAGGTTAAAGCCTGGTGCCATTTAAGCCTCACCCAGGCCGCGCTTTATGAGCGTGCCGTGAAAGAGCTGGCAGCCGCACTACAAGCGACTGACGACACATCGGCAATGGCCCGCAAAGGCTTGGTGTTGTCTTACCTGATGCGCTTCAAACAAATTTGTAACCACCCTTCGCAGTGGCTGGGCGATGGTGCGTGGGCCGAGGCCGACAGCGGCAAATTTGCACGCCTGCGCGAGCTGGTTGAGGTGATAGCGGCCAAACAAGAAAAAGTTTTGGTGTTTACCCAATTCAGAGAAACCACCGCACCGCTGGCTGCTTTTTTAGGCAGTATTTTTGGCCGCGAAGGCCTGGTGCTGCATGGCGGCACGCCGGTGGCCAAACGGCGTGAATTGGTCAAACGTTTTCAAGAAGACGAGCAAACACCGTTCTTTGTGTTGTCGATTAAAGCTGGCGGCGCAGGGCTTAACCTGACGGCTGCATCGCACGTCATTCACTTTGACCGCTGGTGGAACCCGGCGGTCGAAAATCAGGCCACCGACCGCGCTTTTCGCATCGGCCAAAAGCGCAATGTGCTGGTACATAAATTTGTCTGCCAGGGCACGGTTGAAGACCGCATTGACCAGTTGATTGAAAGCAAGCAGCAACTGGTCGATGACGTGCTGGAGGGTGGTACAGAATTACAGCTAACCGAGATGAGCGATGCCGATTTACTGGGCTTGGTCAAGCTTGACATTCATGCTACACAGGCTGGTTAATTTACATGTGAAAGAAACCCCATGAGTTACTTCGGATGGAAACCCTACGTCTCCGTTGGTGAGCGCCAAAAGCTGGCTGAAAAAGCCGCAGCCAAAGCCAAAAAAAGCGGTAAAAGCTACGCCCCTATCTTGGCCTATCGCGGCGCAGTGGCTAAAACTGTCTGGGGAAAAAGTTGGTGCGACAACCTGGAGGCCTACAGCGACTACGCCAACCGCTTGCCACGTGGCAGGGCCTATGTGCGTAATGGCTCGGTGATTCATTTACAACTGACAGCGGGCGCTGTTCACGCGCAGGTGATGGGATCGTCTTTGTATGAAGTCAACGTCACCGTCCAGCCCGTCAAACAAGCGCAGTGGAAATCAATTTGTCAGGACAGCGCGGGTTCAATCGCATCGTTGGTTGAAATTTTGCAAGGCAAGCTTTCAACGGCAATCATGCAGCGCATCTGCGAGCCCGGTAATGGCCTGATGCCCACGCCCAAAGAAATTGGCTTTAACTGTAGTTGCCCGGATTGGGCTGGCATGTGCAAGCATGTGGCTGCCGTGCTGTACGGTGTAGGCGCGCGGCTAGACCAGCAACCCGAGCTACTATTTACCTTGCGCCATGTAGATGCCAAAGACCTGGTTCAAGTCGCGGGCGGAGGCTTGGTCACTGCGCGCAAAGCGCCAAAAGCAGCCAAGGTGCTGGACGATTCGCTGTTAGCAGATGTCTTCGGGCTCGAGATGGCGCAGACAACGGACGCGCCGCCTGCAAAAAAGGCAGCCGTAAAAGTTATAAGAGCCGTCCAAGCGCCTCTTATAAAAAAACCGGTTACAAAAAAGCTTGCCATCAAAAAGGTGGCTGCTAGAAAAACAATCGCCAGAACGACACTTGCCCAGAAACCGGTATCTAAAAAACTAGCTGCTAAAGCAACCACGAATATCGCGATCAAAGTACCTGCTGTCGTCAAAAAGCGCCGCAGTTAGTGCCCACGACCAGCAGCACCTGTATCGCCACAGTACGTGTGAAAATATCGGCTATGACCGACCTCAACATATCGCAACTCATGCAAACCACGGGCTTGAAGGCAAAAACAGCCTCCAGCCAGATGGCACGCGCCCCCAGTGCCATCAAAAACAAATCGCTGCTGGCTCTGGCCGCGCTGCTGCGACAAAACGCTGCGGCATTGGCAGCCGCCAACGCAACAGACCTTGACCGCGCCACAGCTTCAGGCCTGGCAGGCCCGATGCTGGACCGCCTAAAACTCACGCCAAAAGACATTGAAACCGCCGCCATCGGCTGCGAGCAACTGGCCGCGATGCCCGACGTGATTGGCGAAATCATTGGCATGAAGCAGCAACCCAGCGGCATCCGCGTCGGGCAAATGCGCGTACCGATTGGGGTGTTCGGCATGATTTACGAGAGCCGCCCGAATGTGACGATTGAAGCCGCCAGCCTGGCAATTAAAAGCGGCAACGCCTGCATACTGCGCGGCGGCTCGGAAGCGATTGAGTCAAACAAGGCGCTGGCGGCGCTGGTGGCGCTGGCTTTGACAAGCGCTGGTTTGCCAGCGGACGCCGTGCAGCTGGTGCCCACCACCAACCGCGAAGCCGTTGGCCAACTGATCACCATGCCGCAATATGTCGACGTGATCATTCCACGTGGCGGCAAGGGTTTGATCGAACGCATCAGCCGCGATGCCAAAGTACCCGTCATCAAGCACCTGGACGGCAACTGCCATGTGTATGTTGACGACCCTTGCGACATCGCCATGGCCGTCAAAGTGGCCGACAACGCCAAAACCCAAAAATACAGCCCCTGCAACGCCGCAGAGGGCCTGTTGGTAGCGCGCCGCGTGGCCGAAGCATTTTTACCGAAAATCGCTGCAATTTATGCTGAAAAAGGCGTAGAAATACGTGCTGATGAGGCTGCAGCCAAAATAATTCTGGCGCAAGCGGCTACTAAATCAATAGCAATCAAAGCAGCCACCGAAAAGGACTGGTACGAAGAGTACCTCGCCCCCATCGTCAGCATCAAGCTGGTTGAGGGCATCGACGAGGCCATTGCCCACATCAACAAATACAGCAGCCACCACACCGACGCCATCATCACCAACAACCACCAGCATGCCCAGCGCTTTCTGCGTGAAGTCGATTCGGCCAGCGTGATGGTGAACGCCAGCACCCGCTTCGCCGATGGTTTTGAATTTGGCCTGGGGGCCGAGATTGGTATCAGTACCGACAAGTTTCATGCCCGCGGGCCCGTCGGGATTGAGGGGCTAACGTCGCTGAAATACGTCGTTTTGGGAAACGGCGAAATACGCAGCTGAGGGCATGGCCGCAGTTACCCCTTGTAAGCCCAGCATGCCACCCCAACATCCCTAAAATCGTCACATGATCAGGCAATGCCGCCTGACGAAAACATCTCCTCGAAAGCCACCGCATGGTTCCGCACCTGATTACTGCCTTGACTGGCCCCATCAATGAGCTTGAGCAGCGCATTTTGGACTCCACCCCGGCCATCGAGCGCTGGTTTCGGCTGGAATGGATGGAGCACACGCCGCCGTTTTACTGTGCTGTCGATGTGCGCAATGCGGGGTTCAAGCTGGCCCCGGTAGATACCAACTTGTTCCCCGATGGCTGGAACAACCTGACCTCCGAGATGCTGCCGCTGGCGGTGCAGGCCGCGATGGCGGCGATTGAGAAGATTTGCCCGGAAGCGCGTAACCTGCTGGTGGTACCCGACAAAAATACCCAAAACAGTTTTTACCTGGCCAATATCCTGCAACTCAAGCGCATTTTTCACCAGGCTGGCCTGAATGTGAGCTTTGGCTCGCTTGACCCAACCATCAAAACGCCCACCACGCTGAAGCTCCCCATGGGCGAGAGTATCACGCTGGAACCCCTGGTGCGCACCGACCGCCGCCTGGGCCTGAAAGACTTTGACCCCTGCACGATTTTGCTGAACAACGATTTGGCTGCAGGTATTCCCGGCATGCTGGAAGATGTGAATGAGCAGTACCTGCTACCGCCGCTGCACGCCAGCGGCTCGGTACGCAGCAAGGCCACGCACTTCAAGGCGTACGAAGAAGTGGCCAAGCGCTTTGGCAAACTGATTGGTGTGGACTCCTGGCTGATCAACCCGATGTTCACGCACTGCGGCCTGGTGAATGTGGCGACCAGCGAGGGTCTTGACAACCTGAGCAGCCAGGTCGATGCGCTTTTGGTAAAAATCAAGCGCAAGTACAAGGAGTACGGCATTCATGAAAAGCCGTTCGTGCTGGTCAAATGCAACAGCGGCAGTGGCGAGGGGACTTGCGGCATGGGCATCATGACGGTGCGTGATGTCAAAGACCTGGACGCCTGGGCCGCCAAAAACAAAACCAATAAAACCCAGCCCACCGATCCAGTCATGGACATCATCATTCAGGAAGGGGTGCAAACCAACGAGCGCGTCAACGCGGCCGTGGCCGAACCCGTGGTGTACATGATGGACAGGTATGTGGTGGGCGGTTTTTACCGCATCCACGCCGACCGGGGCATTGACGAAAACCTGAATGCGCCGGGTGCCAGCTATGTGCCGTTGGCATTTGCCGACAGTGGGCGCTTACCTCAGCCGGGTGAGAAGCCAGGCGCCAGCAGCCCAAACCGCTTTTACATGTACGGCGTGATCGCCCGGCTGGCCATGCTGGCAGCCAGCTATGAATTAGAGGCGACTGACCCAAATGCAGAGATTTACGACTGAAAACGGGTTGGAAAACCTGTTTTCAAGGTATTTCCAGGTATGTCCTAGGCCTCCAGTCCAATCAATACGGGTGTTGAATGCTCCTGAAACAATAGTATTTTTGAGCTGCATTGGTGCAGTTGCTGCATTGCAACAAAATTGGGGTTAGTTAGCAGCGCAAAGTTTTGAGGCTGCGAGACTGCCCGTTCCCGGTGCAAAATAGCGTTCCCCAAGCTACCTGTTCCCGTGCACAACCAAGGCGGGAAGTCTTTGTGTCCAGTCAAAAATCATCCCTAGCCGTGCTCACCCTGGGCGCGATCGGTGTCGTTTACGGCGATATCGGGACCAGCGTCCTGTACGCGGTCAAAGAAGTTTTCAACCACGGTCATCTCGCTGTCACGCCCGATAACGTTTACGGGCTGATGTCGATTTTCTTTTGGACCATGACGGTGATTGTGTCCATCAAGTATGTAGCCCTGGTGCTGCGGGCTGACAACAACGGCGAGGGCGGGCTGATTGCCATGCTGGCGCTGGCGTCAAACGCCGTCAAGGACAAACCCAAGCTGCGGCGCGTGTTGCTCATCGTCGGCATCTTTGGCACCTCGCTTTTTTACGGCGATGGCGTGATCACCCCGGCGATTTCGGTGTTGTCAGCCGTAGAAGGCCTGGAGGTGGTGTCGCCGGCTTTTGCCAAAGGCGTGATACCCATCACACTGGCGATTTTATTTGCCCTGTTTGCCGTGCAGAAAAAAGGCACGGCTGGCATTGGCAAGTTTTTTGGCCCGATCACACTGGTCTGGTTTGTAACCATTGCGCTGTTGGGCGTTTCGGAAATCATCACGCAGCCGGGCATTCTTAAAGCCCTCAGCCCGCACTACGCTGTGATGTTCATGTGGGCCAACCCCGGCACCACCTTCATTATTTTGGGAGCTGTGGTGCTGTGTGTGACAGGCGCTGAAGCACTGTACGCAGACCTGGGGCACTTCGGCAAGAAACCGATTCGCCTGGCCTGGTTCGGTATTGTCATGCCGTGCCTGGTGCTCAACTATTTTGGTCAGGGCGCGTTGCTGCTGAACAACCCCGCAGCCGTTAAAAACCCGTTTTACCTTATGGCGCCGGACTGGGCGCTGTTGCCGCTGATCGGCCTGGCAACAATGGCCACGGTGATTGCCTCGCAAGCGCTGATCACGGGTGCCTTCAGCGTGACCAAGCAAGCCATTCAAATGGGCTACTTGCCGCGCCTGCGCATTTTGCACACCAGCGTGCGTGACACCGGGCAAATTTACATGCCTTTCATCAACTGGACTCTGTTTGCAGTGATTGTGCTGGCGGTGGTCTTGTTCCGTTCGTCCAGCAACCTCGCAGCGGCTTACGGCATAGCGGTGTGTGCCGACATGCTGATCACCACCATCCTGACGTTTTACGTCATTCGCTACCGCTGGAAATACCCGCTGGGACTGTGCCTGGCCGCGACGGGCGTATTTTTCATTGTTGACTTTGCATTTTTGGCGTCCAACATGATGAAGCTATTTGCTGGCGGCTGGTTCCCGCTGGCGATTGGCGGCATTGTGTTCACGCTGATGATGACCTGGAAAGAAGGCCGGCGCATTCTGAACGAGAAAATGCGCACCGATGCGATTGGGTTGCCCAGCTTTCTGGATGCGGTTTTCATCAGCCCACCTGCACGCGTGGAAGGCACCGCCGTGTTTTTAACGGCTGAGCCTGGCACCGTGCCCAACGCGCTGCTGCACAATCTTAAACACAACAAGGTGCTGCACGAGCAAAACCTGTTTGTCACGGTTCGCAACCACGAGGTGCCCTGGATTGGCATGAACAAGCGCCTGGAGGTTGAGTCGCTGGGCCACCACTGCTGGCAGGTCATCGTTAATTACGGTTTTAAAAACGACCGCGATTTGCCCAAGGCCCTGCAGCAAATCAAAGGCCGGGGCTGCGAGCTGGAAGTCATGAGCACCAGCTACTTTTTATCGCGCGACACAGTTGTGCCGACCATTGGCGGCGGCATGGCGGTGTGGCGTGAAAAGCTGTTTGCCCAAATGCACCACAACGCCAGCGGCGCGGCTGACTTTTTGAACCTGCCGAACAATTCAGTCGTGGAGCTCGGAAGCAAAATCGAGATGTGAGACTTTCGCTGCCAAAATCGCAGCATGCTATTTTTTAAACACCTCAATGCCAGCGCGGTCACAGCCGGCTTCGTCGCGGTACTCGTCGGCTTCACGTCTTCGGTCGCCATCGTGTTTCAGGCGGCTCAGGCTTTTAACGCCACACCCGCGCAAATTGCTTCCTGGATGTGGGCCCTCGGCATTGGCATGGGGCTGTGTACGGTATTGCCGTCGCTGTACTTGAAAAAACCCGTCATGGTGGCCTGGTCCACACCCGGTGCAGCGGTGCTGGCCACAGCCGGCGTCGCAGGCGGCTTCAGCATGGCCGAGGCGGTGGGTGCTTTCATGGTCAGTGCAGCGCTCATCACGCTTTGCGGGCTGACCGGCTGGTTTGAAAAACTCATGAACCGCATCCCGGTGGCGATAGCGTCAGCGCTACTGGCCGGCGTGCTGGTGCGCTTTGGCATGTCGGGCTTTACGGCAGCGCAAACCGCTTTGCCGCTGGTGCTGCTGATGCTGACCGCTTATCTGGTTGGCAGGCGTTTCCTACCGCGCTACGCCGTGGTGCTCACGCTGCTTGCAGGAATTGCTTATGCAGCGGTGCGCGGCGAGCTGGCTTGGTCAGCCGTCAGCTTCACGCTGACCCTGCCCGTGTTTGTGATGCCGCAGTTCTCGTTCAGCGCGGTGGTGAGTTTGGCGATTCCCCTGTTTGTGGTCACGATGGCATCGCAAAACCTGCCGGGCGTGGCGGCGATTCGAGCCACCGGCTACGAAGGGAAAATTCCGCTGTCCAAAGTCATCACGCTGACGGGTTTGGCGACGCTGGTACTCGCACCATTTGGCGCGTTTGCACTTGGCCTGAGCGCGATTACCGCTGCCATCGTGATGGGCAAGGAAGCGCATACCGATCCTGACAAGCGTTACACCGCTGCCGTCAGTTGCGGGGCAATTTACCTGGTGATTGGCGCGTTTGGCGCAGCCGTGACCAGCTTGCTGGCGGCTTTCCCGAAGGAGCTGGTGGCCGCGATTGCCGGGCTGGCGCTGCTGGGCACGATTGGTGGTGGCTTGGCAGCAGCCGTGAAAGACGAGTCACACCGCGAGGCGGCGTTAATCACCTTCCTGGTCACCCTGTCAGGCGTGGTGATTGCCGGCATCGGCTCGGCCTTCTGGGGCGTCGTGGCCGGCGCACTGGCGCTGTTTGTACAACAATACGGGCAAGCCAGAACTCGCAACACTTGAAAGCCCAACAGACTTGAGAACATCCATGCAAATTCTTTTCGTCGCTGATCCGCTCGAATCCTTCAAGATTTACAAAGACACCACCTTCGCCATGATGCGCGAGCTGCAAAAACGCGGCCACACGCTGGCCGCGTGTGAGACCCAAGACATTCGCTGGCAGCGCGGTGAGTGTGTGACCGGTTTTGTGCGGGATATAAAACTGACAGGGGCGCCCGATGTGTGGTTCACAACGCAGCAGTCACGCCCCAACGAGCGCCCGCAAGCGCTCAAGGATTTTGATGCGGTGGTGATGCGCAAAGATCCGCCGTTTGACAGCGAATTTTTCTACAGCACGCACTTGCTGGAGCAAGCTGAACGCGAAGGGGCGAAAGTTTTCAACAAACCACGCGCGCTACGTGACCACCCTGAAAAGCTGGCCATCATGGAGTTCCCGCAGTTCATTGGCCCCACTCTGGTGACACGGGATGCCAGCGACATCCAACGCTTTCATGCCGAATACAAAGACATTATTTTGAAGCCACTCGACGGCATGGGCGGCATGGGGATTTTTCGCGTGAAAGAAGACGGTTTGAACCTGGGCAGCATGATTGAAACGCTGAACAAGGACGGCGCACAAAGCGTGATGGTACAAAAGTTTTTGCCTGAAATCACCAAAGGCGACAAACGCATTCTGGTGATTGGCGGCAAGCCTGTGCCCTTCAGTCTGGCGCGTATTCCGCAGGGCACTGAAGTACGCGGCAACCTGGCAGTCGGCGGCAAAGGTGTGGCGCAACCGCTGTCAGAACGCGACCTTGAAATCGCACACGCGATAGGCCCGGTGTTGGCAGCGCGTGGCCTGTTGTTGGCCGGTATTGACGTGATTGGTGACTGCGTGACCGAGATCAACGTGACCAGCCCCACCTGCTTTCAGGAAATTTTTGACCAGACCGGCTTCGACGTGGCGGCGATGTTTGCCGATGCACTGGAAGCAGCTTTGCAACGCGCCTCAACACCGGCTTAGGCGCGTTGCAAAGCCCCGCCTTCAAAGACCAGCAAAGCGCCTGGCGCAAAGGCTGTCCAGCTTTCATTGGTTGTTAGTGGCGCGCTGACCACCACCGCCACCTTGTCGCTCGGGCTGGTGTGGTCAGCAAAGTCAACGCTGACATCTTCATCACTCAAGGTTGCATGGGCAAACGGGTGCTTGCGCTCAACGTAATACAGGCGCTGCGAATCAGCTTTGGTCGACGCATGTGCCCACAACGCCTGGCCATTGCTGAGCAAAAAATTAAACGTGCCATACGGCGTAATCTGGGCTGCCAGCTCGCGCAGCGTGAGCGTCAGCTCAGCCACGCTGGGCACATCGGCATGGGATTTGGCAAGCTCCTGCAAGATCCAGCAAAAGGCGCGCTCGCTGTCGGTTGCACCCACCGGTTTAAAGTTGCCATGCAGGCGCGGAGCAAAGTCCTGCAAGTCACCGTTATGGGCAAACACCCAGTAGCGGCCCCACAACTCGCGTACGAAAGGGTGACAATTTTCCAGCGCCACCCGGCCCTGTGTGGCTTTGCGGATGTGCGAAACAACGTTGCGGCTTTTGATGGGGTAGCGGCTGATGAACTCGGCCACAGGCGACGAACAGGCGCTTTGGTGATCCACAAAATGGCGCAGACCTCTACCGCCATTGTCGTCTTCGTTCTGACCCTCAAAAAAAGCAATGCCCCAACCATCGGCATGGTGGTCGGTGTTGCCGCCGCGCTGGGCAAAGCCCCGAAAGCTGAAGGTTATATCGGTTGGAGCATTGCAGTTCATGCCCAGCAACTGGCACATGGATCAGCTTCGCGGTTCAGACCACAATCTGCCGCCTGTTGCCCAGTTCTCGCGCTTGATGTCGGTGATGATGATGTCCACCGACTCGGGTACACCGCCCAGGATTTCAACACTCACGCGGGTGATCTCGGCCACCAGCTTTTTCTTTTGTTCGAGGGTGCGACCTTCCATCATTTCAACGTGATAAGTGGGCATGTTTTTCCTTCAATGAGATGCGTCATTCGCTGACTGGGTTAAATCTGTACTGACATGATAATAGCCCGGTGCAACATTTCTCCCACTTGCCTATGCTTGCTGGCAGGGCCTACCGCTGCCACTGCGGTAACCCGGTTTTCTTCAGAAACAGCGAATGTCTGGCCTGCGGTACGCCGCTCGGTTACGACAGCGCGCTGGCCAGGCTGATCCCTTTGACACCCGGGCCAGCAGCGAACACCTGGGTGCAGTGGCAAGCTGAACAGCCACTCTTGCTGCCTGATGCTGCGCCCGCGCAAACTTACACGCGGTGCAGTAACCTGGAGTCACCCGCCGCCTGCAATTGGCTGGTGCCCTTGGCTCCCCTGGAAAATGGCGCCCGAGATGCCCAGACCCCCCAGTTGCTGTGCCAGGCCTGCCGCTTGAACCGTACGATTCCTGACCTGAACGATATCGCGCACCCGGACAACGGTGTGCTCTGGGGCCGCATTGAGCTGGCCAAAAGGCGCCTGTTTTCAAGCTTGCTGGCGCTGCGCTTGCCGGTTGCGTCGCTGACAGAAGACCCGGTGCGCGGCATATCGTTTGATTTGCTGCGCTCACCCGACGGCGGCCCTGCGGTGATGACAGGGCACAAAGCGGGTTTGATCACATTGAATTTGCAGGAAGCCGACGATGCCGTGCGCGAGGCGGTGCGCAGCGCCATGCGCGAGCCGTACCGCACGCTATTGGGTCACTTTCGTCATGAAATTGGCCACTACTACTGGGACAGACTGGTACGCGGCACCGCCTGGATGGATGGCTTTCACGCGCTGTTCGGCGACGAGACCCAGGACTACGCCGCCTGCCTGCAAAAAAATTACGCCGAAGGCCCACCCGCCCGGTGGTGGCTGCGCCATGTCAGTGCTTATGCCAGCACCCACCCCTGGGAGGACTGGGCCGAATGCTGGGCGCATTACCTGCACATGCGCGATACGATTGACACCGCCGTCAGTCTGGGCTTGGCCACTGACAGTGCACACCTGGAGTTCACCGCCTTCACGCTGGATGCGCTGTACCAGCCCGAACACCCCGAGGCGCAGAATTTTCTGGACTTTTTAAACGACTGGACACGCCTGACAACTTTGCTCAATGAGATGTCGCGCAGCATGGGGCAGCCAGATTTTTATCCCTTTGTACTGCCGCATGAGGTGATTGCCAAGCTGCATTTCATCCATTTGCTGGTGACGTCAGGCAGCTGGATGCAAGAAGACCATGCTGGACTGCCAATTGGCTTGGTGGCTGATGTGCCAGTGATTGAACAGGTGAGCAATCAGGCGCAAGGTCAGTTACAAAGTGCTATTTAATTAGTAGCTGTCAAGCCTTTATTTACAGGATTATGGACTAAAAATATGTCTTTTCATCATGTTTTCAGCTCATCCCTGGTCTTGGCGGCTTGCGCGTTTGCGGGGCGGCTTTGCAGAGCCGCCGCCTCGGCCACAGCATCGAGCGCCTGAGCCACTACGCCCTGGGTGTCCACTGGCCTGAGCAGGCGCTGGGCGATAAGCTTTTCACAACTGCGTTTGGTCATGGAATGAGGTTGACCGCCATGGCTAATGAACATAAACAACGTGCCGTGGCTGCTGGCCCACACCAATTGCGCGCGCAGCCATTGGCGTTTGGAATACAGGTCAACCCAGACACCAGTTCTGAGGCGGCTCAAAACAACAGCGGCCTGTTCTTTGGCCTGTTCGCTGTTCTGCTCTGCAGGCAACGGCAAGACGGCGTCTGGCAGCTGAACCGGTCTTATCTGCCCAGCAGCATCGCCGCCCGCCTGCTCATCAATGGGGTCTTCTGCCACCATCAACTCATCCAGTTCATCCAGTTCAGCCACTTCAGCCACTTCAGCCACTTCAGCAGGTTGTGTCAGCTGGCTGTCTTCAAAGCCTGCTGCATCCAGATCGCCCTGCGGCATCCATAGCGGCACGTCAGCATGCGCGCGCAATTTTTCCAGCCGCTCAGCGGGTGAGGCCGTTTCTTCTTCAGGCTCTGAAGGCGCAATGTTTGGCTCTTCGGCATCACGTTGGCTTTTCAGGCGGCGCAGCTCCAGCACCGGGCGATGCAGCTTCATCAGCGACTCAAAAAACGCTTCGTTTTCCGTCGGGTCCTGACCCAAAAGACGCAAGCCACTGTGCAATTTTTGAAGCAGGCCTGGAATCATCTCGATCAGTTTGGCAGGCTGCTTGAGAGTCACCTCGCTTTTGACGCTCCACACCAGATCTGGCACGACCGAACCAAAGCCTTCGGGATCAACCTGGTTACGTGTATCCAGCAGCTTGGCATTGGCCATGGCCAGCGCCCAGGGGCCCAACAAAAAGTCAAGCACCACGCCAGGTACTTTTTTCAGGTCAGAGCGCACGCTTAAATCAAATGCAATCTGGTCAGCCTTGTGTTGCCGCTCTTCTGCAAAACGCAGGGCTTGCAAAACCTGCTGACGTTTGTCGAAATCCTGCTGGTCTTGCGCGTTCCACTTCTCCTCCAGCGCCGCCAGCGCGGCCCGAAAAGGCTGGATGTCTTCCACCGTGCTGGCATTGAGCTGGTTAAAGTTCTTGGTCAGTGTCTGAAAAAAATCGTCGAATTCAGGGCTGAACTCGTCGTTGTATTTGAAGCTTCGCTGCGCAACGCTCTCCAGCAACTGGCGGCCTATATGAAGCTCATTGCTGAAAAACCGGGGATCCACCATCGCCAGCCGCAAGAGCGACGGCTCCAGCGCCACAATCGCCTCGCGCACCGGGCTCAACAGGCGCGGGTCTTGCGCCACCTTATTGACCAGCTCGCGCACCACCTCGAGCCCCAGCACCTGGCTGACTTTGGTGGCTTCTTTTTTTAGCTGCGTGCGCACCAGGGTACGCGCGCGAGAGGTACCGTACGGGCCCCAGACCTGCTCACTTAAAAGGCTGGATGCATCGATGGCGCGCTGCGGCCTGTCGACAACGGGCATGCGGGCCAGTCTGGCTTGCATACGGGGTGAAACCGGTATGGCGGCGCTGGCTGAATAAGCACTGGCAGGATAGACGCTGTCAGAGCCAGTACCGCCAGAGGCCGCTTTGATAGCCGCCAACTCTTCGTCAATATTGTCGTAGTACGGTGCGGCCAGGCCTTGCTCGGCCTGACCGCTAGCGCCAGCGTTCGATAAAAATTCATTCAGCAGCGCAACCCTGACGCTCTGGTTCGACAAATCTGCCAACTCTTGAGGCCTGGTGGCGGCATACGCATCGCCTTTAAAACCATTCTTTGACGCATCTTGCTGCACGCCGAAGCCCTGCGACTTGGGCGCAACCGGTGCCGAAGACTGAACCTTGTACCGGTAACCTGCGGCGGGAATGTTTGCCTTCGTGAGCGCCTTGATGGCTTGCCTGTAAATCAGATTGAGTTCGCGCCCCAGCGGCTTAGCGATGTGTTTGATCGACAGCAGGGCAGCTGCGGCATCTTCCAGACTGGGGCTCATCAGTTGCTGTAGCGTACGGGCAAAAATTTCGGGGCGTAGCAGGTTGCGCTTTGGCGCGACATGCCTAAAACCCAGCGCTGAGCTGACCAGCGCATTGAGCTCCGCCAGTGCTTGCTCAGTTGCCGTCAACAGGTCCTGCAGCAAACGCTGGGCATCTAATGCTTGCCTAAGGTCAGCGTCATCAACCAGGCTAAAAGAGTCAAATCCGCTGGGCATGACCCGAAAGTCTGCGCCAGACCCGAGTGCCAGTTTGGTTGAAAGACGTTTTGTGAATTCCGCCAGCAGGTCATTGGAGTAGCGTTCACCCCAAGCGGTTTTATGAGCCAGCAAGTAGCGCCAGCCGTCAGTCAGCGCATCGCGTTCGGCCAGTTTCAGGCTTTGCGTCCCAAGGGTTTGCATCTCGGCAATGGCATCCTCGATACAGCGCTCCAAAGCGGGCCTCGCTGCGCTGGCAGCGGCTTGATAGCAAAGTAGAAGGACGTCGGGATGCGCAACCATAAGGTCAGGTCAAATAAATTGGATAAATAGTACCCAAGCGTACCGATTAAATGTAGAAAACAAGCGCTGGCGCGCAAACTCTTTAGATGCTTACAATTCTATACATTTCTTCCGGTCTCAAAACTTGTCAAACGCCTTTTTTAGTGAACGAAGTCACGCAGCCGTGCAAAAACCTTCCACAACGTCGCATCATGTGTGGTGGCGAAGTTGATGCGCATCAAGGTCGAGGGCTGCCGGGTGGCATGAAACAGTGAGCCGGGTGCCAGGCGATAAGCCTTGTCGGGCATGCGTTAGGCCAGAGCCTCGGTGTCGATGCCAGTGTCTACCAGCCAAACAGGCACGCCGGCTCCGCCGCAAAAGTACATCCGTGTGCAAGCGCCAGTTTGACGCTGCGCGCCCTGACCACTGCAAGCTGTTCGCGTATTCGCTCGGCGTGTCAGCGCAACTGGCCGTGGTCACTGAACCAGGCTAACGCCTTTTCAAACAGCGCCGGGGTGGTCAGCGATGCCAGCAATTTGGTGTCCCGCAAACGCTCAAACACCTCGGGTGGGGCGGCCCGGTAGCCCGCGCACCAGCCAGGCGCCAAAATTTTGGCGAAATCGCTGACATAAATCGTGCGCTGTAGCCCGTCGAGTGCCGATAGCCGGGTGACGTGCTCCAAAGCCAAATGGCTGTAGGCGTCGCCTTCAACCATATGAAAATTACGCTTGTTGGCCAGTTGCAAGACACGGTGAGCGCTGCCTGGCGATAGACAGTAACCCGTCGGGTTGTGCAGTAGGCTGACGCTGACGAACAACTTGGGTTGATGCCCTTCGCAATACCGCGCCATCACGTCCAGATCGGGCCCGGCGGCTGAGCGCGGTACTGGCAGGATGCGCATCCCCAGCGCGTTGAGCCGTGCAAACTCAATCGCCCAACCAGGTCGCTCGACCATCACGTAGTCACCCGGGCAGCAAGGTACGGCTGACGATGTCCAGCGCGTGGGTGGCACCGACCGTGCTGATAATTTGGCTGGGCGCGGCGTGTACGTTGATGCTGGCGGGATTTTGCGACAGCGCGCGGCGCAGGTTGCTGTCGCCTGCCGGCTCGCCGTAATGCGACGAATAGCCGTACAAAGCCTTGGCATTAGTGAAGCGCCGCACCTCTGCGGCAATGAAAGTTGTCTCCAGCCAATCCGGCGGAAACACACCCATGCCGGGTTGGGGTTTACCGACAGATATTTGGGCCTTTGCGCTATTTATTCACGAGCAATTGGACTGAAATTTATTGCCTTGCAACCGTTTTTTCCATGTAACCCGCGATTTCGCATGCTTCAAACAGCACCAGCGCCAGAAGCCTGTCGTAAGCCGCCGCCACAGTCGAGGCGCTCACGCCGTGCCGCGAGTGGTGCGCTGTGTTAACAAAGCAAGCAGTACAGATTTTAAATATACGCGCATGAGTGTATTCATAGTGTGTTTTTCATGGCTATAAACTCAAGCTCATGAATTGGCAAGAATTTACCGCCCTCCTGCTACTGAGCACTGCCTCCAGCTTCACCCCTGGCCCCAACACGACACTCTCGACCGCGCTGGCCGCCAACTACGGGCTAAAGCGGGCGATGACGTTTATTTTGGCAGTACCCGTCGGCTGGGGTTTGCTGTTTACGCTATGCGCAGCAGGCGTCGGCGCGCTGGTGGTGCAAGTGCCGGTACTCAGGCAAGCCATCACATGGTTTGGCTGCGGCTACCTGGTGTGGCTGGCCTTGCGACTTGCCAATACGCGAACACTTTCCCAGGTAGATAACAAGCGCCTGGAGATCACATTCTGGCAGGGCATGATGCTTCAATTTCTAAACATCAAAGCATGGATGCTGGCCCTCACCGTGGTGGCGGGCTGGCTGGCAGGACGGCCTGACACGCTACTGCGGTTTGCGCAAATTTTGCCGCTGTTGCTGCTATTTGGTTTCTTCAGCAATCTGGCCTACGCGCTGGTCGGCTCGCTGCTGCGTGACTGGCTGGCGCAAAACAATCGTTTGCTGTGGTTTAACCGCCTGATGGCCATCGCCCTGGTGGCTACCGCCGTGTGGATGTTTTTCTTATGAACGCTACGGCGAAAGGCCTGTGGTTGGGTCTGCTGGGGATTGTGATTTTTTCAGTCACTCTGCCCATGACACGGCTGGCTGTGGGTACGCCGGAAGCGCCTCAAATGTCAGGCCTTTTCATCGCCATGGGGCGTGCCGTGGTGGCAGCGGGCTTATCGGCCGTGCTGCTGCTGGCTACCCGCGCGAGTCTGCCAGCGCGCAAGGACTGGCTGCCACTGGTCATTACTGCTGGCGGTATCGTGTTTGGTTTTCCACTGTTCACCTCCATTGCCATGCGCTATGTGGACGCAATGCATGCCAGCGTGATTGTGGGCGTGCTGCCACTGGCCACCGCAGCGGTGGGTGCAGTGTTGCATCGCCAGCGGCCATCTACCGGGTTTTGGCTATGCGCCGCTTTCGGCAGCGTGCTGGTGGTGGTATTTGCGGTGATGCGCTCAGGCAGTTCAGGCCTGAACATCAGCTTTGCCGATCTGTTGCTGTTAGCCGCCATGGCCTGCGCAGCGGTAGGCTACTGCTACGGTGGCCGGCTGGCGCAGCACATGCGCGCTGAACATGTGATTTGCTGGGCGCTGATTATTTCTTTACCCCTCACGCTGCCCTTGAGTGTTTATGCATGGCCAGAGCAGGCCATCAAGCCGGCGGCCTGGTGGAGCTTCGGCTATCTGGCCGTGTTCTCCATGTGGCTGGGCTTTTTTGCCTGGTATCGCGGGCTTGCACTGGGCGGCACGGTGCGGGTCAGTCAGGTGCAACTGGTGCAACCGTTTTTGTCGATGCTATTTGCCATACCGCTGCTGGGCGAGACGCTTGATGCGGTGACAGTTGGTTTTGGCCTGGCGGTTATTGCTACAGTTTTTATGGGTAAAAAGATGCCGGTTGGTAAACCTGGAGGACCGTCGAAATGAACGTGTATTGTTTGGCATCATGAAAGTCTCTATTAACCAAGCGCTGGCCCAGCTACCTGCCGCGCCAACCGCGACCTATCCAGGCGGCGCGCCGTTCGTACGCATGATGGCGGGCGGCACAATGAGCTTGGAGGTGTTTGCGCCAAAAGACTGCGACTTGCAACAACCTCATGCGCAAGACGAGCTGTACTTTATTCACAGCGGTAAAGGCCGACTGGTGATCAACGGTCAAACGTTTGAGGCATCTGCGGGTGACGCATTTTTTGTAGCCGCGGGTGTTGAGCACAGATTTGAAAACTTCAGCCACGACTTTGTAACCTGGGTTGTGTTTTACGGCCCACCAGGAGGAGAGTAAATGAAATGGACGCAAGCGCAACGCGCCGAAAAGATGAACTCCTTGATGATCCGCGAGATACTGAAGGTCACTTAAAACTCGGTATTTCACAAAAGGCAAGCACATGAGCAAATTTCAAATCTGGGGCCGCATGAGCTCCATCAACGTCAAAAAAGTCGTCTGGACCGCACAAGAACTGGGTCTTGACTTTGAACGCCATGAGGCCGGTGGCGTGCACGGCATAGTGAAAACGCCAGCGTACATTGCGCTCAATCCGAATTCGCAAATACCGGTGTTGCAAGATGGCGATTATGTGCTGTGGGAGTCGAATGTCATCACACGTTATTTATCAGCCAAATACTCGATGGGCAATTTGTACCCTGAAAACCTCAACGAACGCTTCGACGCTGAACGCTGGATGGAATGGCAACAAACCAGCGCCAACCCGGCCAGCCGCAATGGGTTTTGGCATTTGATTCGCCTGCCCGCTGGTGAGCGTGACCCGGCGCTGATCGCGCAGTCCAATGCCGCTGTTGAGCTGCTGATGGCCATCCTCGACGCACACCTGGCCACACGCAATTTCGTGATCGGCGAAAGCTTCACCATGGCTGATATTCCTTTGGGCTGCGAAGTGCAGCGCTGGTTTGGACTGCCGCAATCACGCGCGTCGCGTCCGCACATTGAGCGCTGGTTTGCAGCGCTATTGGCCCGGCCTGCGGCCAAAGGCGTGCTTGATTTGGCAGTGGTTTGAACAAAAGGTTGAATCAAATACGTATGAAACAGCGCCCCTTCAAGCAAATCGATGTCTTCACCGCCACGCCCTACTTCGGCAACCCGCTGGCCGTCGTGCTGGATGGCAATGGCCTTGACGATGAAGCCATGCAGCGCTTTGCCAAATGGACGAACCTGTCAGAAACGACGTTTGTATTAGCGCCCACACAACCCACAGCCGACTACCGCCTGCGCATCTTCACGCCCGGCGGTGAACTGCCTTTTGCGGGCCACCCCACGCTGGGCAGTTGCCACGCCTGGCTGGAGGCGGGTGGACAGCCAAAGAGCAAAGACTTGATCGTGCAGGAATGCGCCAAAGGCCTGGTTGATATTCGGCGCGATGCCAGTGGCGCCCGCCTGGCGTTTGCAGCCCCGAGCTTGCTGTGTTCTGCGCCCAGCCCGGTGGTGCTGGCGCAAGTGGCCAGCGCGCTCGGCATCAAAGCCGCCCAAATCACCGCTGCCCAGTTACTCGACAACGGCCCGGCCTGGCTGGGTTTGCTGCTAGATAGCCCCGAGAGCGTTTTGCAACTGCTGCCAAACCACCAGGAGTTGGCCAGATTGGGCATCAAAGTCGGTGTGGCGGGTATTTACACACCGGTCTCCTCACAATCCGCACCGCTGATTGCAAGGGCCAACCGTGAGGCCCAAGCCTTCACACAAACCGAATTAACCGCAGCTGAACTTGGCGTAAACCTCGAAGTCAGGGCCTTTGCTGCCTGCATGGGCATCAACGAAGACCCGGTAACTGGCGGCCTGAACGCCAGCCTGGCCCAATGGCTGATGGCCGATGGCTTCATGCCTGAGCACTACAGCGCCTCGCAAGGGCTGTGCATG
>Ga0105050_10002723_pt1 | contig 25019 bp, 20 predicted proteins | sample FRY01_FD_78088 | JGI IMG/M metagenome (GOLD analysis project Ga0105050, IMG submission 78088) | Freshwater microbial communities from Lake Fryxell liftoff mats and glacier meltwater in Antarctica - FRY-01 | ecosystem: Environmental > Aquatic > Freshwater > Ice > Glacier meltwater ...
GCCCGTCACGCTTAAACCATTCTTCGACGCGGACGAATCCATGCGGGAGCTTGGGGGGCCGGGCTATTTGATAAAACTGACCGCCGACGGTGCTGGGTTAATTGGCGCGCGCGACTTTGCGCAGCAGATTTATGACCTCGCCTTGCTGCGTGAGTTGGTCACTGTTGGACGCACCTTGGTCGACAATGCGCTCGACACGAGCGAGAGCGTTGACCCGAAAGGCCAGATTGAGGCTGCCGAAAGCGCATTGTACAAAGTTGCAGAGGGCGAAGGCGAAACCGGCTCGATGAAGAGCTTCCTTGCAGCGTCTACCGAAGCGATCCGCAATGTCGAAAAGGCGTTGCAGTCGGGCGGTAATTTGTCTGGTGTGACCACGGGCCTTGATAGCATCAACGCCAAATGCGGTGGTCTGCATAATTCCGACCTTGTTATCCTCGCTGGCCGACCAGGTATGGGCAAGACATCGCTTGCGACGAACATTGCATTCAACGCCGCGCGCCGCTGGATCCGCGAGCGCGAGGACGGGATCGAAGAAGCCAAAGGCGCGGGCGCAAAGGTCGCTTTTTTCAGCCTAGAAATGTCGGCGGATCAGCTGGCGACGCGTATCTTGGCGGAACAATCGGGCATCAGTTCCGAACTGCTGCGCATGGGTAAAATCAGCCGGGAGGATTTCCGCGAACTGTCGCGCGCCAGCCGTGAGCTGCAAGAATTGCCACTGTTCATCGACGACACACCCGCGCTTACCATCGCTGCATTGCGTACCCGTGCGCGGCGGCTGCAGCGGCGGCATGGCATTGGCCTGATTGTTGTCGACTATTTGCAGTTGCTTCAGGGCTCAAGCCGCGCCGGTGACAACCGCGTCAACGAAATTTCGGAAATTAGTCGTGGTCTCAAGACCTTGGCAAAGGAGCTGGGTTTGCCCGTAATCGCCCTCTCCCAGCTGAGCCGAGCGGTTGAACAGCGCGAGGACAAACGCCCGATGCTGTCAGACCTTCGCGAATCGGGTTCGATCGAGCAGGACGCCGACATGGTCTGGTTCGTATATCGCGAGGATTATTACGAATCCGCAAAGCAGCCTGACCCAGTCAACGAAGCCGCACACGATGCGTGGAAGGAAAAGATGGAGCGCATCTTTGGCGTTGCCGAGCTCATTGTCGCCAAGCAGCGCCATGGTTCCACCGGCCGCGTGCGGATGAAGTTCGAAGCGAAGATTACCCGCTTTACCGATCTTGCCGATGATCAATATGCCGATGCTGGCTATGATTAAGGCTTAGGCCCAATATTGTCAGAGGCGTTGCGTTAACCCCGCAACCGGGCCGACAATATGTAATTCAGCGCCATATTACTGCTTAAGTGCAGTCCCGACATTGGCGAAAACGCAATGCCCTGCATGCCGACAATCTCAATGCCTGCATCGTCCAACAGCGTCGTCAACTCGTCGGGTGTCAGAAACTTGTCCCAATCGTGCGTGCCGCGCGGGACTTGACCAAGCCGCTCGGCAGCTTCGACTAAGAAGACGCGCGAGGCCGGGGTGCGATTAGGCGTTGATAGCAACAGCAAACCGTTAGGCTTCATGTGCCGTTTCAATTCGCCAATGAACACCGCGGGATCGTTCACATGTTCGATGACTTCCATCGATGAGACGATATCAAACTGGCCAAGGCCTTGTGCAGCGATTTCACCCGCGCGATAGGTAATAGGCAGTCCCGATAAAGCTGCATGGGCCGTTGCGGCATCAATATTCTCCGGCGCAGCATCAACGCCCGTGACATCTGCCCCCAAGCGCGCAAGTGGCTCACACAGCAGTCCAGCACCGCAACCCACATCAAGCGCGGACTTGCCAGTGAGTGGATATCGCACTTTGCCATCGCCGCCGAAATGCGAGTCAACGGCAGTACGAATAAAGCCAAGCCGCACAGGATTTAACCGGTGGAGCATAGCGCTCGAACCCTTTGGGTCCCACCATTCGGATGCCAAGCCACCGAAATGGGCCGCTTCCTTAGCGTTTATTGTCGTTGCTGTGCTTGCGTTTGTCATATCCTGTCCCTATCAGGTCGCCCGATTGTAATATACCGACTATCTAAGGTTTTCATGGCCCGCATTGTAATGAAATTTGGCGGCACGTCTATGGCCGGAACAGAACGCATTCGCCGCGTCGCCCAATTGGTGAAGCGTCAGGCAGAGCGCGGTGACGAAGTTGCGGTGGTTGTTTCCGCGATGGCCGGAGACACCGACCGCCTCGTTAACTTTTGCCGCGAGGCAAATGCGCTGTACGACCCTGCAGAATATGACGTTGTCGTTGCTGCGGGCGAACAGATTACCGCCGGTTTGCTGGCCATAACATTGCAGGCGCTCGGTTGCGAAGCGCGCAGTTGGCTTGGTTGGCAAATACCCATCCATACAGACAGCGCGCATGCCAAGGCGCGCATCGGGGCCATTGATACTGACGAATTGCTTGCCTCAATGAAGGCAGGAACGATTGCGGTTATCCCTGGCTTTCAGGGTTTGACTGACGACAATCGTATTACCACCCTGGGCAGGGGCGGGTCCGACACATCTGCTGTTGCCGTGGCCGCTGCGGTTAAAGCGGACCGATGCGACATCTATACCGACGTCGACGGCGTCTATACTACTGACCCACGCATCGTGGCCCGCGCGCGCAAATTGAAGGCTGTGACCTACGAGGAAATGCTTGAGCTGGCCTCGGTCGGCTCAAAGGTTTTGCAGACCCGCTCGGTAGGCCTTGCGATGAAGGAGGGCGTGCGCGTTCAGGTGCTATCGTCCTTCATCGACGAAAATGCGCCTGCGGCTGACAGCATCCCCGGCACAATGATTGTGACCGATGAAGAATTGGAGAAGTATCAAGTGGAACGCCAACTGATCACCGGAATCGCCGCCGACAAGAATGAGGCGAAGATCACCCTGACCCGCGTGCCCGACCGTCCTGGCGCGGTGGCGAACATTTTTGCGCCGCTTGCCGACGCGAACATCAACGTCGACATGATCATTCAAAACGTTGGCCGCGACAAAGGCGAAACCGACGTAACCTTCACCTGCCCGCAGGCAGATCTCGCGCGCTGTAGCGACATTTTGGAAAACCAGCGCGATGCGATTGGCTACAACCGCCTCATCCCCGATACCAAGGTTACGAAGATATCAGTCGTCGGCGTCGGCATGAAAAGCCACGCGGGCGTCGCCTCGACAATGTTCAGCTCCTTGGCCGACCGCAAAATCAACATTCAGGCGATCTCAACGTCAGAAATTAAGGTCAGCGTGCTGATCGATGAGGACGAGACTGAGCTAGCTGTGCGCGTGTTGCACACAGCTTATGGTTTGGACGCAGAGTAAACCGCTTTCATTGCGCATTAGCGACCGATAAGAGAGCGCAATGACCAAACTCGCTCACCTCATGCAACGCGGCACTGATTTTCTGGGCTGCGACGTCGCCATAATGTGCGGCGCGATGTCTTGGGTTTCAGAGCGAAACCTTGTGTCCGCTATTTCCAATGCAGGCGGCTTTGGCGTGATTGCGTGCGGGGCGATGACACCCGAATTGCTGGATGCGGAGATTGCCGCAACGAAGGCGCTGACTTCCAATCCGTTCGGCGTGAACCTGATCACCATGCATCCGCAGATCATGGACCTTATCGCCGTGTGCGCGCGGCATCAGGTCAGCCATGTCGTGCTCGCTGGTGGACTGCCGCCCAAGGGCAGCATTGAGGCAATCAAGGATTTTGGCGCTAAGGTCATTTGCTTTGCCCCTGCGCTGACGCTTGCGAAGAAGTTTTCACGCTCGGGGGTCGACGCACTGGTGATTGAGGGCAGCGAAGCGGGGGGGCATATCGGGCCCGTTGCCACCAGCGTCTTGGCGCAGGAAATCCTCCCTGAGCTTGGCGAGCAACTGCCGATCTTTGTCGCCGGCGGCATTGCGCGCGGCTGCGCAGTCGCAAGCTATATGGAAATGGGCGCGGCTGGGGTCCAGTTGGGTACGCGTTTCGTATGTGCGCATGAGAGCATAGCCCATCCCAATTTCAAGGCAGCGTTTCTGCGTGCCAATGCCCGCGATGCGGTTGCCAGCGTGCAAATCGATCCGCGATTGCCGGTTATCCCAGTCCGCGCGCTCAAGAATAAGGGCACCGAAGAGTTCACCAAAAAACAGGTTGAAGTTGCAGCCATGCTGGATCGTGGCGAAATCGACATGGACACGGCGCAGCTTGAGATCGAGAAATATTGGGCAGGTGCCTTGCGCCGCGCCGTCATTGACGGTGACGTCGAATATGGTTCGGTCATGGCCGGCCAGTCGGTCGGCATGGTGCATGTTGAACGGCCAGTGGTGGATATCATCGCCAAGCTCATCACTGAAGCGAACGAGGCGCTCGCTCGATAAAATTCGGGATGGGGTAAACCGTCTTGCATATGCAACACAGTCTGCGCATATCTAAGCAATGACAGACGAAATTGCGCAGGACCTCACCCCGCTCGACCCCACCTTTGTAACGACCACGCGCATTGCGAGGGCTTTGGGAACTGCGCCATTTATCGTTGGTGCGGGTATCCTCGAATCTGCCCAGGTGATGCCAATAGGGACATTTCTTGTGCCCATATTGTTGGTCGCTTTTTTATCGGCTTTCCAGTTGCCCGCACGGCAATATCGGCATTGGGGTTATGATATGGGAACCGACCGGCTACGCATTGTACGCGGGTATATGTTCTATCGCGATACTGTCGTTCCGTTCGGACGCATACAGCACATCAATGTAGACCAAGGGCCAATTGACCGGCGTTTTGATCTTGCGACCCTAACGGTGCACACGGCAGGCAACCATAATAGCAAAGTTGCATTGCCGGGTCTTCGACACGCCGATGCCCTGCATATGCGAGAGACTATTCGCGCAGCCATTCGACAGGATGTGCTTTGAACGACAGCGTGCCGATCGACGAAGTTGATGGCCGCCGCTTGCACGTCTCGGGCCTGTTGGTCGGCTTTGTGACGGGCTTACCACAATTGATATTCCCGATCTTCGCAGCGATTTTTGGTGTGCGAGAAACCCAAAATCCGCAGCTCATCCCTGTAATAATTGTCGTTGTGCTGTTGATCAGCCTGTTCTTCCGTTGGCTGGCGTGGATGCGTTTCCGGTACCATGTTGGCGACCATGACATTCGCGTGGAGAAGGGCATTTTAAACAGAACGGCCCGCTCGATTCCATATGACAGGATTCAGGATGTCACCATTGAACAAAAGCTTCTTCCCCGCTTGATGGGGCTAGGTGAAGTGAAGTTTGAAACGGGCGGCGGCGATGGTGATGACGCGAAGCTGAGCTTTGTGACTGTCGACGAAGCCAATTGTTTACGTGAACTGGTGCGAAGCCGCAAAGCAGGTGTCACAGTCGCAACTGATGCCGTTGATGTAGCCGAGAAACCAGCTGCGGCGCTGATATTCGCGATGGATGGTCAACGCGTGTTTATTTTCGGTCTATACTCGTTTTCCTTGGTGATAATTGCTGTCTTGGGCGGTGTTGCCCAGCAATTCGATTTTTTGCTCCCCTTTGATTTTTGGGATTTCAAACATTGGATCGGCCTTGCCGAGGAGCGCGGTGTCAGCGTGGATAACATCAATGGTGTGGGAATTGCTGCGCAGTTGCTGTTGGCATTTGGCGCGTTTGCCAGCCTGATTTTCATTGGCCTTGCAACGGGTGTCGTGCGGACACTTTTGCGCGACTATGGGTTCCGATTGGACCGGACACCAAAAGGCTTTCGGCGCCGCCGTGGCCTCTTCACGCTGACAGATGTGGTGATGCCCACGCATCGTGTGCAAGCGGCGGTTGTCGAAACAGGGCCCTTCCGCAAGCGGCGTGGCTGGCACAGCTTGAAGTTCGTAAGTCTTGCGCAAGACAGCAAGGAAGAAAGCAATTACGTCGCCGCGCCTTTCGCTACGCTGGAGGAAATTTGGCCGATTGCAGATGCGGCGATGGTTGCGGGTGCCGACTCCGCGGTGCCGTTCCGCAAAGGACGTGCGAGCTGGTGGTTCAGCGGTGTTATACTGGTGTTGCCGTTCGTGTTGCTAGGGATTGCCGCTCTGACGTTATTTGCGGATGCGTCCCTTGTCCAAGCAGCGGGGCTTTTGCTGTTACCGATTGTGCTCGGCATGTTGCGGTGGCTGGAATGGCGGCAATATGGTGACCAGATTGATGCACGGCAGATATATGTCCGCCAAGGCTGGTGGCGGCAGCAATTGACCATCGCACCGCAGGTCAAGATCCAAAGCGCAGAGATCGTGCAAGGCCCGATTGCGCGCCGCCTTGGTCTGGCGGCGATGAATTTGGGCGTCGCTGGCGGCACGCTGGAAATGATCGCGCTGCCCTTACCGATCGCGCATGCGATCCGCGATACCGTCATGGCAAAGGTAGCCGCTGTCGATTATTCAGCGATCAATCAATCGCATTAGCAACCTGCGTTTCAATCACGCTGCCATCATCCTTGCGCAACGTCATCACCACCTTTTTCGACGCCCAATCGATGTCAATTTGCCCAAAATTCGGGATGCCCCAAAAACCACCAGTCCGGCGCGGATCAGGCTCGCGGTCACTGCCATCGCCTTTGCCAAAAGCGAAGTTTAGCGAGCTGGAGGTAAAGTCCCACAGCGGTTTGGAAAGACCCGGCGCATTGGTTTTGTAAAAGCCACCTGAATGGCGGTCGCCCGTTAGAAAGATTGCGTTGTTGACGCGATTGCGGGCGAGAAGGGCATAGAGGCGATCGCGCTCTTTGGGAAAATTGGTCCAGCCTTCAAAATTATGGGCATCGGTAATCACTTGTGTGGATGAAATGATGAAGCGCAGGTCAGCCGGCTTTTCAAGCTCCTGCGCCAGCCATGCCCATTGTGCGTCGCCCAATATCGTAGCCTTGGCATCCATGTTGGGAATGTACCAGCCAAGCGCTGGACCGGGATCTCGATAGGGCATGGTTGCAAGATCGGAGCGAAAATAGCGACCATCCAGCATGATGAACTGCACGCGTTTGCCTTCTGGTCCCACGATGCGGCTTTCGTACACGCCAGGACGAGACCTTACTTCGTCCGACGCGCCCCAATATGTTTCATAGGCTTTCTCTGCCCATTCCTTGAACGCGAAGGCGCCGCCAGCGTCATTGGCGCCATAATCATGGTCGTCCCATGCGGTCATCATGGGCACGCTGCGACGGAACCGGTCAAACTCTGCGCGGCTGCTGAGTTTTTTATAGCTGGCGGCAAGCGTTGGAATATCTGCGCCATTGGTTGGCCTAGTGTCGCCATAGACATTGTCGCCGATTAGCAGAAATGCCTGCGGTTTTTGGGCAGCGATAACATCCCAGAATGTCATGTCGCGGTTTTCGTTGACGCAAGAACCAAAGGCAAAGCGGGTGATGACAGTATCGGGTGACAAGGCCGGGTTAGACGCAGCCCTTGGCAATTTGGCATCAAGCGATGCATAATAAGGCCGCAACGCCTCTTGCGAAGTTTTCGGAGTCCAAGCGGGCGGGGAGACGGTCGCAGCGCAACCAGACAACATCAACGCGACAATAGGTAACAGTCGTTTCATGGCAACATCCTGCGGCAGGTGAAAGTTACGCCTTCCTTCCTGCCGCAGCGAGTCGCGTCAAGCGATACTAGATAGTGTCCGCTCGCCTGCGAAATGTGCAATGACTGCACGCATTGCCATCAGACCAGCGAACCACATCACGTCATTCACTGCAACGGCCGTGATGATATCCGCGGAGAAATTCTCCGCACCGCCGCCAACGCTTGCGTACGCACGAAGCAATATCTGGTGAACAATAAATGCCGATGTTAACGCAGCGGCCGCACGCAAGCTGGCTGCTCCGCGTAGATTATCGACGCAAAGACGCGCCACAATTGTTGCCGCCAATGTCGCGGCGAGGATGGCGATGCCATGGCCGACCGCTTGCGCATCCCAAGGGAATGACATCAGGAAAAATCCAGTGGCCTGATTGACCATCCACGCGGCAGTCACCAACAGGAAGCCACGGCGCGGCGTCATTGTCAAAGCCGCCAAAGCTGCAAAAGCGGCGAAGGGGAAAATGCACGCCAGCAGCAAGCTGCCTACGACCGTGCTTGCGCCGAGCGATAGCGGCCAAATCGACTGGCCCGCATGCGATGTTTGTGGTGTCATGTTCGTCATCCTTAAGTGTTTATCTGTGTTTATCTGCAAAGGCAATTAGTCAGAAACGGGCGCGCAAGCCGACATGTGCGTTGCGTCCATAACTATTATATCGCGCCACAACGGTGTATTGGGCGTCGAACACATTATCGACGCGGCCGTATATTTCGAGCTGATCATTCAACGGGATCGACGCGCGCACATTGGCCAGGACATATCCGTCCAAGCGAACTGTGTTGACGGCGTTGTCGAAACTGTCCCCGGACAGCAGCAAACTGCCGCCCAGTGCCAATTGCCACGGTGTGCGCCAATCGAGCGTGAAGCTGCCCGAATGCTGCGGCCGCAATTCAAGGCGATTGCCAAAATTTGCGCCCGGCGATCGATTGATCGCGTTGGTCAGGGTGTAGTTTGCCTGAAGGGATAGACGGTCGGTCGGTTGAAGCGCGAAACCAATTTCGACGCCCTCCGATTTAACGCGGCCGATATTTTCCGACTGAAAGCTTGTGAACGAAAACGCGATTTGGTCATTGCTGCGGCGGTTGAAATAGGTCGCAAATATGTGCGCCGTTCCGTCAAGGAAACGATGCTCAATGCCCAGATCCATGTTGCGCGCTGTCTCTGGCCGCAGATCGGGATTGCCATAAGGCGGCTGCCCTTCCGTAAGCGTGGGCGCGCGAAATCCCTCGGCATAGGTCGCACGCAATACGGTATCGCCGCCATTTGGAGTATATGCTACGTTGGCGCCAAGCGTCGTTTGCCCGCCATAGTCGCTATAGTCGTCATGGCGGACGCCGCCAGTCAGGGTCAGGCCCTTCACAGGGCGCGCGATGATTTGAGCAAAACCGCCCGACACGTCACTGCGCGCGACATCGGCTGGCGCAGCTTCGAAAGATGTGCTTGCATAGGTGCGTTCATGCTCCGCACCAAAAACGATCGTTAGCGCTGGTATCAGATCGAACGCGCCATGATATTCGAAACGGTCGACGGCACCTTCCACATTGAAATTGTTGAAGCTGAAAACAATCGGGTCGGTCCCGACACGGCTAATGTCCGTGCGGGCATAGGACAGTCGGTTACGTAGCCGACCGTCCATGACGTCGAAATTTGCGCCGACATAGCCGATGAACTGGGTGTTGGCTGACTCAGGCAGGCCGTTTGCCCCCGCGCCGAAGGGCGAGTCATATGCGATGTCGCCATCATTATAATAGCCGCGGAAATCCAGAGCGACGTCTTCCGAAAAGTTGACCTTCAGCCGGCCATTGGCGGCGACGTTGCGGTAGCCGTCCCGTTCGGCCCCGCCCGCCAGCGCCGATATACCGTCGGTTCGGTAAAATGCACCGCCAACGCTGCCTTCGAATATGCCGCTTGTCCCTGACAGATTTGCATTGGCTTTGACGCTATCGGCATAACCATATTCAGCGCCCAACCGCCCGGTCAATTGTTCGGTTGGCAGAGCGCTTTGCACGTTGATGACGCCGCCAATTGCCTGACTTCCCCAAATAATCGAGTTGGGTCCGCGAAGCACTTCGACGCGCCCGATATTACCACTTAACAGCGCGCCGAAATCAAAGGCTGCATTGGGGCTGGAAGGATCGTTGAGGCGAACACCGTCGACGAGCACCAGTGTCTGTGAGCCGTTACCGCCGCGCAGGAATACCGCGCTTTGGCTGCCGACCGGACCGCGCGTTACGACGGTGACGCCGGGTAGTGTCTTTAGCGCATCACTTATGCTGACGACCTGAAGTTCGGCCAATCGATCTTCGTCAATTACCGTGATCGCCTGTCCGGTTTCCGTGCGTGCCTGTTCAAAGCCATTGGCCGTAACGACGATTTCATCTGCGCTTTCTTGTGCATACACGGCATTGGGCAGCAACGCCAAAGCGGCTGCTCCATATTTTAATATTGTCATGTTTTATCTCCTTCGCATGACGTTCAACAAATTGTCGTCACGCGGAGGAAAACCCCGATTGCGCCAGTGTCCCGCAAGCACAAAGGACAAACCGCAATCAGGCAGGTCTCCTGGCTTCCGGGTCAGTGCCTCGGCCCCGCCTTCCCAGTTTCACGGTTACCCGTTGTTCCAGTGGCATATGGAGCAGAAGCTCGCCGGTTACAGTTGCGGGAACAGCGTCGGATTTTCGCCGACTTCCCTATTATCCACGCTCTCGCGTAGACCTGGTGCGTGCATCAAAGTTACCCCGCTTTTGCTTGCAGGGCAAGGTTTCCGTAACGAAATCCGCTTCGGGCGTCTAATGCCGCGTCTTGCCGGGCCTTTGCATGCCCCAAAATTGCGGACCTTCGGGCACTTGCCAACTATGCTTGATGCCAAATCCGAAGCTTTGGTACATCGCGATATTATGCTCGTCCGCCGTTTCCAGATAGGCGGGTAATCCATCTTGGTCTGCGCGGTCCAAGCCTGCGCGAATGGCCGCGCCGCCAAAGCCTTTTCCCTGAAATGCAGGGTCACATCCGGCATAATGTAAATACCAGACTGGCTCCCTGGGCAAATGCTTCTCGATGAGATCGGCAATTTCAAGGCCCCGGAAAATCGAGAAACGCAGGCATTGCAAAAAAGGAATCATAAGACGGGCGGTATCGAAAAAGCTGTCGCGTGCTTGTCCCGGGCCGCGCCATAGGGTTACCGCTTCAATCCCTTCGGTTCCGAACACCGCGCCTTTTTTATGCTCGTCGCGAAGAAACAGGTGAAAGGCACCAACAAGTCGCTGCGCGCGCAATTTTGGTTCCGGAATGACGTAGCTCCACCCGGTCTCATTCTGGAAAGCCCGCGCCAGTGTTTCGGCAATTTCCAGATTATCGGTGTGTTTCAGCAATTTTGCGTGCGGCAAAATTTAACCTTTCGCCTGCGTCAATATCGGCAGGTTCCGCACGCGTTTGCCCGTGGCGGCGAACAAGGCATTGGCTAAGGCTGGAGCCGCAGGCGGAACGCCGGGTTCGCCGATGCCGCCCATCTCGGAGCCGCTGTTGATGAAATGAACGTCGTGAATGATGGGTGCATTGGCCATTTTGAGCAGCGGGTAATCGCTGAAATTGCTTTGCTGCACTGCGCCTTTTTCCAGTGTGATGGCCTCGCCCAATGCAGATGATATCCCCATCAGCGTTCCGCCTTCAATCTGCGCCATCGCGGCGTCAGGATTCACGATAGTTCCGGCGTCTACGACCGTTGTGATCCGATGGATTTTTGGCGTGCCATCGTCTGTCACGGACGCTTCAATCACATGCGCCACAATCGTTTTGAAGCTTTCGACCAGCGCGACGCCGCGTCCTGTTCCCGACGGTAGGGGTCTGCCCCAGCCGCTGCGTGCAGCGACTTCGTCCAGAACGCGTAAATGCCGCGATCCAGCCTTCAAATGGTTGCGGCGAAACACGACTGGGTCTTCGCCCGCTTCATGTGCGAGCTCGTCCATGAAACTTTCATTGTAAAAGCCCTGCTGAGTCGAATTGACAGAACGCCACGCGCCAGTTGTCTGGTTGGAAGAATGGGCAAAATGCCGACGCGACACCGCAGGAAGAATATATGGAAATACCGTTTCGCTCTCGGCGCTTTCGGGTTGGGCATAGTCATTGCGGAACGCGGCGATACGCTTTTCCTGCGTCAGCGACGCCTGCAATGCAGCCGAGCTTTGCGGGCGGTAGGCACCCTGCGCGACTTCTTCCTCGCGGCTCCAGATAAGCTTGATGGGATAAGGCAGCTGCATCGCCAATTTGGTAACTTGGCCAACGATTTCCATGTACATGGGAAGGCGGCGGCCAAAGCTGCCACCGATAATCATCGGATGGAAGGTCACGTTATCCGCGTCTAGCCCAGACACTTCAACGGCCATCATCTTACTTGCCAGGGGGTCCTGCATGCCGCCCCAAAGGTCCAGCTTTCCATCCTTGAAATGCCCGGTGAGGGCAAAGGGTTCCATCATCGCGTGATGCAGGAATGGAACCTGATATTTCGCTTCGATTGGTTGCGAGCCCAGCCCTGCGGCGACATCACCGTCGCCCGCTTCGCCGTCGGCTTCGCCCTTGGCCATCAGCGCGTCATGTGCCTGAAAAATCGACGCCGATGAAATGCCTCCATTGCCGCCGTCGGAAAACTGCGGAGCCAAGGCGCGCAGGCCAGAAATAGCGGGCCAATAACCGCTGCCAATGACAGCAACGGCGTCATCGAGTTTGACAACTTTTTGAACCCCTTTGACGGCCAGAGCGGGTGCTATGTCCACGGAAGTTAGTTTGCCCCCGCGCACCGGCGCCGCCATGATCGTCGCGACGCGCATATTTGGCACAGAAAAATCCATGCCATATTGGGCAGTGCCGTCGACTTTCGCCGGAATATCAAGCCGCTGAAGCGATTGTCGGATGAGGCGGTACTGCCTTGGGTCTTTCAATGCCGGTTCATTGTCTAGATTGAGCTGAGCTGCGTAAGCCGCAAGTTCGCCGTAACGCAGGGTGCGTGCCGATTTAACATGAAGGACTTTGCTGTCCTGCGTCGTCAACTCGGAAGCCGGAACCCCAAGCCGTTTGGCGGCAGCCTCAATCAGCGCCAATCGCGTGGCTGCACCCACTTTCTGAAAGGTCACCTGCCCAGTGAAGCGTAAAGCCGTTGACCCGCCCGTGATTTGGAGGTTCATTTGTCGTGCCAAAAAGGACATAAATGACTGCGGAATGCCATTGATGATCGCGGGCTTACCCGTCATTTCGGCCAGAAAACCTCGACCCAGACCCACATTGGCAAATGCGGCTTCAGCCGGTGCCGAAACAATACGGACTTGGTCCCACGCGGCATCCAACTCTTCGGCCAGCATTTGCGCAAGCCCTGTGTTCGATCCTTGTCCAATGTCGGTATGCGGGGAATAAATCGTGATGCTGTCGTCCTCGGCGATTTTCAGCCATGTGGCGAAAACATGGTCGCCCTTGCCGCCGACAAGTTTTGCAGCGCTTTTTGCCGCGCTGCTATCTGCCATCGAAATACCAAATAATCCTGCACCAACGACCGCGACGCCGCCGATCAGGAACATACGGCGCTTTAAGCCTTTGCGTTTTGCGGGTGCTGCGGTTTCGGTGTCGACTGTTGGGGTATCGGCCATCACGCGGCTCCCTCTAGAGCGGTTGCGGCCTGTCCGGTGGCGGCATGGATCGCCTTGCGGATGCGAGGGTAGGTGCCGCACCGGCAAATATTGGTCATCGCTTCGTCAATCTGTGAGTCCGTCGGCGTGCCGGTCTGTTCGATGAGCGCCACAGCCGCCATAATCTGCCCTGACTGGCAATAGCCGCATTGGGGGACTTGCGCCGCGATCCAAGCCTTTTGCACCGCGTGCAGCGTTCCATCTTCGTTTTTGAGGCCTTCGATTGTGGTAATATTTTTGCCTGCAATCTCGCTGATCGGCAAACTGCAGGAACGGGCAGGGGCACCATCGACGTGAACTGTGCAGGCACCACAAGCGGCGATACCGCAACCGAATTTCGTTCCGGTCAGGCCCAGTTCTTCTCGGACTACCCACAAAAGTGGCGTATCCGGCTCTGCCGATAAAGTTACCGACTTACCGTTGATGGTCGCATTTATTGTCACGTGGTGTAGCTCCCTCCCGAGTTGCGTTTCATATAGCAACCCGTATCGGGCTTTGCTAGGCAAATGGCGATGAAGACAGGGGCAGCCGACCACCACCGCATATTGGCCAGCGCGCACGCATGGCGCGGCATGCCCATGGCGTTAGCGACCGTCATCGAAACGTGGCGTTCCGCGCCCTGTCCTGTGGGCACGCATATGCTTGTTCGTGGCGATGGTCAGTTCGTCGGCTCAGTGTCGGGCGGATGCGTGGAAGGCGATGTGTTTGGGTTAGCGGCGGATATGATCGCGCAAAACAGCTTCGCTATGCGGCGTTACGGCGTTGCTGATGGCTCAGCTTGGGAGGTTGGCTTGCCCTGTGGTGGCGACATCCTTGTCCTCCTCCAGAATGTGGCACCGGACTTTTTTTCCGAACAGCTATTTGATGCAATAAGTGCGGCTTCCGTGGCCGGATTGCCCTTGCTTATCGGCACCAACACCGGAACGGGCGTGAGCGATATCGTCAGCGAACAGGCCGAAGATATGTTCATCAACCGCTATTTGCCGCCGCGTCGGCTTATCATTGTTGGTGCGGTTGAAATTGCGTTTGCGCTGTCGGATATCGCCCGGGCTCTGGGTATCTGCGTAACAATCGTTGACCCACGCGCGGCTTTTCTGACCAAAGAGCGTTTCCCGAGCACCAATTTGGATGACCGCTGGCCGGACGAGGCGATCGCTGCCCTTCAGCCCAATGCGCGAACTGCAATTGTGACCCTAAGCCATGATCCCAAGATAGACGACCCCGCACTTACTGCCGCATTATCGACCCCCGCCGCCTATGTCGCTGCGCTTGGATCCAAAGCCTCGCACGCCAAGCGGCTGGAGCGCCTTACCGCGGCGGGCGTTCCGGTGGATCAGCTGGTCCGGATTGAGGGCCCGGCGGGCGTTGCGATCAACGCGATCAGCGCACCGGAAATCGCCTTGTCGATTGCGAGTGGCATGGTGCGTGCCTTTAACGACGGTTTGCGATGATGTGTGTCGGCGACGTTGCGGTCGCCATTCTTGCGGCAGGTCAGGGGCGCCGTTTTGGTTCGGATAAATTGCTGACGCCAATAGATGGCGTTCCCATGGGGCTGCACATCGCGCACAGTTTGGATATGTTCGATTTTGTATCGCGTTTTGTCGTTTGTGCCGATGGGTCGCCTCTGGCGGCTGAGTTTGCCGCGCTTGGTTTCAAACTGCTGTGGAATGACGATCCTACACGAGGACAGGCGTCGTCTTTGCGCATCGCGGTTCGCGCGGCGGAGGCCACGACAGCACGCGCCTTGTTGGTTGTCTTAGCGGATATGCCGTTCGTGACGCCTGAACATCTTCTCTCGATCGTTCAAGTTGGCCGTTTTGCGGCGTCGCATAACGGGACGGCCGCAATGCCGCCCGCGCTGTTTCCCCGCGAATTGTGGCCTTTGTTGCGTATGGCTGAAGGTGATCGCGGCGCACGATCGCTGCTATCGGGCGCGGAACTGGTGCACGGGCCGCCGTCCGAACTGCGCGACATTGACGTCGCGGCTGATTTGCCTACACCCCGGCAGTCATGACCGAAAGCCAAGCACAACGCTCCATAGATTCCGCGCTGCGAAATCCTGACCTGATTGCAGCAGCGCTCGCACTATCCGAAAACAGGTTGGAAGATGCGGAGCCATTGCTGCGCACCCATTTGCGTGGCGCGCCTACTGATGTAGCGGCGATACGCATGATGGCCGAGCTTGCGGCGCGGATTGGGCGATTGAAAGACAGCGAGGCATTATTGCGCAGGGCGCTAGAACTGGCGCCCGATTTCGGCGCGGCCCGGGCAAATTTGGCAACGATTTTATATAAGCAAAACCGCTTTCCAGAAGCGTTAGAGCAGTTGAACGCAGTCCTTGCGGAAGATGGGGACAATCCAGCGCAAAAGAACCTGAAGGCGGCGGCCCTTGGCCGCGTGGGTGGTTATGACGAAGCGATAAGCCTTTACCAGGAACTGACCGAACAGTTTCCGGATCACGCAAAATTGTGGATGAGCTATGGCCACATGCTTAAGACTGTGGGGAACCAGAATGGGTGCGTTGCTGCGTACCGTCGGGCGATTGCGGTCGAGCCGACGCTGGGCGAAGTCTATTGGAGCCTCGCTAACCTGAAGACATACCGCTTTTCCGACGAAGATTTCACGGCTATGCGCGCGGCCTTGCTTGCCGATAATCTCTCCCATGAAGACAATTTTCATCTGTATTTCGCGCTGGGCAAGGCGAGCGAAGATCGCACCGAGCATGAAGCGGCGTTTGATTATTATGCCAAAGGTAACGCGCTGCGGAGCTTAGAACTCAATCATGATCCGCACGCAGTTACCAAGCAGGTGGACAAGGTCATTGCGCGGTTTACGACGGAATTTCTACACGCCCGTACGGCCCAAGGGCATGATGCGCCGGACCCGATTTTTATCGTCGGAATGCCGCGTGCGGGCTCGACACTGATTGAACAGATATTGGCCAGCCACTCCATGGTCGAAGGGACGATGGAGTTACCCGACATTCCGGCGATAGCAATGCGCGAGGGGAGGGGGTCCGACTGGATAGACGCCGTTGCGGATAGGGACGCAGCTGCGCTTGAGGCCCTGGGTAGGGAATTTATCGAACGCACCCGGATCCAGCGTAAAACCGAGAAATCCTTCTTCATCGATAAATTGCCGAACAACTGGAACTATCTTGGTTTCATCCGGCTCATTTTACCGAACGCGAAAATCATAGATGCGCGCAGGCATCCGATGGATTGCTGCTTTTCCAACTTCCGCCAGCATTTTGCCAAAGGCCAAGCATTCAGCTATGACCTCGCGCAGATGGGGCAATATTATGCGGATTATGTCCGTGCCATGGATCATTTCGACACTGTCGCGCCAGACTATGTCTACCGTGTTATTCACGAACAGTTGCTCGACAATCCGGAAGATGAAATCCGGCGCTTGCTGACGTTTTTAGATCTGCCATTCGAGCCTGCTTGCCTCAGCTTCTATGACAATAAGCGCGCCGTCCGCACCGCCTCCAGCGAGCAAGTGCGTCGGCCGATAAATCGCGATGGCGTGGATCAATGGAAACCCTATGAATCCTATCTTGGCTCGCTAAAGCGTGCCTTGGGCCATTTGTGGGAAATTTATCCAGCCGTCAGATAGTTGCGTCATTGCAACACAGCTGTAAAAAATTGTATATGAACGAGCAGTTTGACGAAAATATATTGCGATGTGACGATTAAGAGAGCCTTATTTCCCCCAGAAATAGGGAGATTCGCTACATGCGCCGAATTCAAAATCGTACCAAAATTCATATTGTACTGACAGGTTTGCTCACCTCAACCGCACTTGGCGTTGCCATGCCGGCGATGGCGCAAGACGCCGCAGAGGATGACAGCGACGTTATCGTTGTTACCGCGCAGAAGCGCGAACAGAATCTGCAGGATGTTCCTGTCGCGATAACTGCAATCGGTACTGAAAAGCTCGACCAGTTGCAGGTCAAGGAATTCTCGGACGTGGTGAAATTCCTGCCATCGGTCACCATCCAGCAGGGTGGACCCGGTTTCGCACAGGTCTATTTCCGCGGTGTGGCTTCTGGCGAAAATGCCAACCACTCAGCTTCGCTGCCAACCGTCGGCACCTATCTTGACGAATTGCCCATCACCACAATTCAAGGTGCGCTGGATTTACATGCGTACGATCTTGCGCGTGTTGAGGCGCTCGCCGGACCGCAGGGCACGCTTTACGGCGCAAGCTCGATGGCGGGCACGATCAAGCTCGTCACCAACGCACCTGATACGAGCGGTACCTATGGTTCGGGTGGCGTTGAGATAAATAATACGGCGCATGGCGACTTTGGCACAGTGTTGGAAGGTTTCGTCAATGCCAAGATCAGCGACAACGCCGCCGCGCGTCTGGTCGGCTGGTATCGCAAGGATGGCGGATATATCGACAATATCGCGGGCAGCCGCACTTATGCTTCATCTCGCATCAGGCAGAGCAATACCGCTTTGGTCGAAGAGAACTATAACGACGTCGAAACCTATGGCGCGCGTCTGGCGCTGGGTATCGACCTTGATGACAACTGGACGTTGCGTCCGACCCTGATGGGTCAGGTACAGAAAGCCGACGGCAGTTTCTCGCAGGAACGCTCGGGTCAAACAACCACGGAACTCCAAACGGTTCAGTATAACCCCGAAGGAAGCCGCGATAAGTGGATTCAGGCGGCGCTGACCATCGAAGGTAAAATCGGTACTTGGGATGTGACGCTGGCGGGGGGCCATTTGAAGCGTAAGACAGAGACGCAATCCGATTATTCAGATTACTCCTATTTCTATGATGCACTGTCTGGCTATGGTGCCTATTTCTTCGATAATGCCGGAAATCTGGTCAATCCTAACCAATATATCCAAGGCATCGACCGCTATAAAAAGACCTTTGGCGAATTGCGCGTTGCCTCGCCTGCCGATGCCCCACTGCGTGTCATCGCTGGCCTGTTTTATCAGCGCCAGTCGCACAATATCGAGCAGAATTATATCATCGATAACATCGCTGACTCGATTACCGTCAAGGGAACCGACAGCAATATCTGGCTGACGAAACAGCAGCGCGTTGATCGTGATTACGCCGCATTCGGCGAGGCGAGCTACGATGTCACCGACAAGCTGACGTTGACTGGTGGGTTGCGCGTCTACAAATATGATAACTCGCTGCAGGGCTTTTTTGGCTATGCTGCGGGCTATGGAAATACAGGTGAGCGCCAGTGTCTCAACACGGACGGCACCACACGCCGCACCAATCCGGCAGGTACGCCGGTGCCCATTTTGGTTCCGGGCAGCCCTTGCACAAATGTTGACAAGGCGACGTCGGATTCAGATTTCATCCACAAGCTGAACGCAACCTACAAGTTAAACGATGATGCGCTCGTCTACGCGACATGGTCACGTGGCTTCCGTCCAGGCGGCATCAACCGTCGCGGAACCTTGCCACCTTATGGCGCGGATGAGCTCGACAATTATGAACTGGGTTGGAAAACAACCTTCGGTGCGTTTCGTTGGAACGGTGCGGTTTATCAGGAGGACTGGAATGGCATCCAGTTGTCGTTCCTGGGCGCTAACGGCCTGACGGAAATTCGGAACGCTGGTGTTGCGCGTATTCGCGGTGTTGAAATGGATGTCGGCTATCGTATCGGCGGGTTCAGTATTAACACAGGAGCAAGTTTTAACGACGCATCGATCCAACGTGATTTCTGCGCCATTGCCAACGCAACTTACGATTGCAACACGCCGGGCAATTCATTGTTGGCCCCTGCTGGATCGCGGCTGCCCACGACTGCCAAGTTCAAGGGCAATGCGGTCGCGCGCTATGAATTCCCGGTTGGGGCGTTTGACGGACATGTTCAGTTCGCGGTCAATCATATCGGCAGCCGCCGTAACGACCTTCGGCCCGCGCAGAATGCGATCAAGGGCAATTTACCGGCCTATACGACTGCTGACTTCAGCATTGGTATCAAGGACGAAAACTGGAAGATTGATGTGTTCGCAACCAATCTGTTCGACACAAATGGTGTAGTCGGCACAGGGGTGCAGTGCCTTGAAACAGTGTGTGGCGATCCGGACAACGTAACGTCAACGGGCGGCGCGTTTTACGACACGGTCATTCGTCCGCGTTTGATTGGTGTGAAGCTCTCGCGCGATTTTTGACGATTGTTCACTTTCATCATGTGATTAAATTTGTCACATGGGTGCCGACGACGCTTCTGCGTTACAAGTTTAATAGAGTTTGTTGCCAATGGCGACAGGGGAGGGAAGCCGGACCTTAATGGTCCGGCTTTTTCTATTTCGCCCTGATTATCTGAAAATGCGATCAATGAAGCTGCGGTCAGCGATGACCTCAGCTGCGCAATTGTGGCCGGGTGCGCCAGTCACGCCTCCACCGGGGTGGCTTCCCGCGCCGCACATATACAGCCCCTTTAGCGGCCCGCGATACGCGCCATGGCCCAGTATCGGGCGGGCCGACCACAATTGGTCAAGGCTCATATTCCCGTGCATGATGTCCCCGCCGACCAGTCCGAATTTTCGTTCAAGACCTTTTGGACTCAGGATTTGCTGACCAAGTACGGATGCCCGGAAACCCGGTGCATAGGTTTCAACCGTGTTGATGATGTCGTCGGCCGCCTTGCCTTCTTCGGCGTCCCAATCCCGCCCATCGGGCAGTTCGGGAGCGAATTGCTGGCAGAACAACGACGCGACATGCTGTCCGGCAGGGGCGAGGCTGTCGTCAATAATGGACGGGATGAGTATTTCGACAATCGGTTTTTGCGACCATCCATCGCGCTTCGCATCCAGAAACGCACGGTCCATATAATCAAGCGTCGGCGCAATGATGATGCCCGACTGATGGTGCTCGCCGGGCTCTGGCAAGCATGTGAATTTAGGCAGCTCGGAAAGCGCGACATTCATCCGGAAAGTACCGCTACCCGCCTTGAAGCCCTTTACGCGGCGTTTGAATTCCGGTTTCAAATCGGCTTCGTCGAACATGCGTTCATATAATAATTTCGGCCCCACGTTGGAGATGACTCGGTCCGCGACGATTTCCTCGCCGCTTTCCAGGCGTACGCCAGCAACCTTTTCACCATCAACCAAGACGCGCGATACCGGCGCCTCAAGGCTGATTTCCACGCCAAGCTGGCGGCAGACCTTGGCCATGATCTGCGTGATCGCGCCCATGCCGCCAATGCTATGTCCCCATGCGCCTTTATTGCCATTCACCTCACCAAATACGTGGTGGAGCAAAACATAAGCGCTGCCCGGCGTATCTGGGCTGGCATAATTGCCTACGACTGCGTCAAATCCGAATGCCGCTTTGACAGCTTCGCTTTCAAACCAGCTGTCGAGGAAACTGCGGGCGGACTTGGTGAAAAGCTCAAGCACGTCGCGTTGTTGTGACAGGTTGAGCTTCATCAGCCCGCGTCCCTGCACGGCGGCATCAATAAATGTCTTTAGGCCATCACCGACATTGGGTGGAGATTTGAGCGCTAGATCGCGCAGGACATCGGCAACGCCTTCCAACATGTCATAATATTCGGGAAGTACCGCAGCGTCATGCTTTGAAAAGCGGGCAAATTCTGCCTGCGTTCGCTTAAGCCCGCCGCCCAGTTTCAAATAGCCGCCATCTTCCTGAGGCAAGAAATTGGAAATCGGCCGTTCAATGACGCGATAGCCATGGTCCGCCAGCTTCATGTCGGCAATGACCTTGGGCTGCAGCAGGCTGACGGTGTAGCTTGCGACCGAATTGCGGAAACCGGGGTGGAATTCTTCAGTGACGGCTGCACCGCCGACGACATCGCGGCGTTCGACGATACGAACCTTCAGACCCGCACGCGCCAGATAAAAAGCGCAGACGAGGCCGTTATGGCCAGCGCCAATGATGAGTGCGTCATATTTTTGTGTCATTTTTTGCTCCAGCCCTGCGCAGGGCGATGTTCGAGGCGTGCCTCGGGAATGATGTTGCGAATTTGGCGGCAGAAGCTTTTGAGGCAAACTTCCTTGTCGGACAGTGGCCCCATGGAAAAGCTTTGGCTCGCCATGCCTTGCTGCACGCGGGTGATGAGGACTGTGTCCTCGGTATTTACTTGCCGGTTAATTCGCCAATTGAGGTAGCGGGCCGCGCGCATTTCGCGGCGGTCATCGTTGAGGACGTAACTAATCTCGCGAATGACGCAACTGGTCGGCCCAGTGGGCAACCATTGCATGAAATCCACTTGGTCAGGATAAATGTCGAAGGCCACCGACGGCCAAAGCTTGAAATACAACCAGCGTTTCTGATTGGCAGGGGGCAGGTGCGGCACCGACGGCAGCAGGTTTTGGTAAGCGCGTTCCGACCAATTGGCTGACGGACGGTCGACAAGGTCGCCCCACATGCGGTCGACATGCGGCTCGGCCTCAATTCCATAGCTTTTGCCAAACAGGCGTGTGAGGCCGGGATGTGCAACGGGAATGTGCAGGCCGTCGGAATAGTTATCGCCGACATTTTTCCAATTCACATCACGCGGACGCATCGTGACGCGTCCAAGCGCCTTCAGTTCCGCAAAGCGATAGGGCGCCACTTGATGTGCATAGGGTGCCATCATGTCCGCAACCGACGGGCCGCCGGTTTCAAGGCGGACAAAGACAAAGCCGTGCCAGATTTCCATGTCGACGGGCACAAGCCCTGCCTTATTTTTGTTTAGCGTTGGATAGGATGCGCTGTCGGGAACGCCCGTCAACCGGCCATCCAGATCATAGGTCCATGCGTGATATGGACACACGAGTTTCTTGGCGCATCCGCCTGATCCATCGACGAGGCGACTGCCGCGGTGACGGCACACGTTCGTGAACGCGCGCAAAACAAGGTCCGCGCCGCGTACAACGATGATGCTTTCGCCGATATAATCGAGGCTATGCCAGTCACCTGTATTGGCCACGTCATTGACGTGGCAAACCACTTGCCATGAGGGTCGGAAAATCCGCTCCACCTCAATTGCCGCAAATTCGGGATCATCATAGGTCCATGCTGGCAGGCTCCAGCCATCCAGTTGGTCATGTTGAATGTTCGGGTCCGATTCGGACATCTTGCTCTCCTTATTATACGAGTGTATAACAACCATATGAGTGCGCGACAAGCCTTCACCCGCGAGAGCGCGGACACCCGCCGCGACGCATTAATTGCGGCCTGTGCGCATTGTCTGGGGACGCTGGGCGCTCAAGGCACATCGGTGCGTGCGATCTGCTTGGAGGCGGGCGTGTCGCCGGGGTTACTGCGGCATTATTTTGACGGAATCGATGCACTGGTTGCGGAAACCTATCGCGCAACGGGCGCACGTGTAGCCGCCGCCATGCACGCAGCCGTTGAAATAGTTCCCATGGCGGACCCCCGAGGACGGCTGCTGGCCTTCATCACGGCCAGCTTTCGCAAACCGATTGCTGATCCCGCTTTGCTCGCGACATGGCTCGCCTTCTGGAGTATGTCGCGCACGACGCCTGCCATCGGTGAAATCCATGACGAGATTTACGCTGAAAATCGGCATGATATCGAGCGCCTGATATCCGCCTGTCCGAACGCGCCATTGGACCCCCGGCTCGCCGCAGTGGCGCTGACGGCGCTTGTTGATGGCCTTTGGTTGGAGCTGAGTTTGGGGAACGCACCGTTCAGCGTTGCTGAAGCGGAAGCATTGGCCGAAAAGTGGCTGGATAGTTTCATTTGAAACATTAAGGTCGCGGCATGGCCGACACATCCGATCCCGACCCCCCGATGACCTATGCGCGATATTTGGCGCTCGATCCGTTGCTTGCTTGCCAACATCCGCAGTCGGACCTTGATGATGAAATGCTGTTTATCATCATTCACCAGACCAAGGAGTTGTGGCTGAAGCAAATCATCCGCGAGCTTCAACTGGCGCGGTCGCAAATCCGCAACGATGCACTTGTCCCTGCTTACAAGGCTTTAGCGCGTGTGAGCCGTATTCAAGCTGTGATGACGTTAAGCTGGGACGTTTTGTCCACGATGACGCCGTCCGAATATACAAGGTTTCGCCACGTCCTTGGGCCCAGTTCCGGCTTTCAGTCGGACCAGTTTCGCACCGTGGAATATCTGCTCGGATTGAAAGCGGCGGCTTTTCTGAAATATCAGGAGGATCGGCCAGACGCGCATGCTGCGATGACCGACGCGCTTATTCGTCCGAGCATTTGGGATGATGCTATTGCCGCCTTGGCGCGGGCAGGGTTCGACATACCGTCAGAGCTGCTGGTACGCGATTGGAGTGTAGCGCATACGTTTTCGCCTGAAGTAGAAGCTGCGTTTCTCACAGTTTATCGCAACCCAGATACTTATTGGGAATTGTACCAGCTGGCCGAAAAACTTGTGGATCTAGACGACGCGATGGCGACGTGGCGGCACAAACATGTCCTGACAGTCGAGCGTATTATCGGCGGAAAGACCGGTACGGGGGGCACTGCTGGCGTCAGCTATTTGAACAGCACCGTCACCAAACGCGCTTTTCCAGAATTGTGGTCGCTGCGAACGCAGCTATGATTGCTTCCGATCTCAGCCGTGGACATCTTATGGTTTCATGTCACATAGTTGCAGCAGCAGTTTGCTAGCGCGACGCACGTAGGTCGGAATCAGATAATCGGGGGAGCACGGGATGTCATTTTTAATCAATCGCCGCCATTTGTTGGCAACTGCGGGCTTCGGTATTGGCGGGCTATTGCTGCCCGGCGGCGGCGCAATGGCGCAGGCATTGCTTGGCCTGACCGGATTTACGCATAACGTCGCTAGTGGAGAGCCGGGGCCTGATTCCGTGCTGCTGTGGACCCGTTATGTCAACCCGACTGGCGGTCCGTCGAAAGTCCGGGTTGAAATTTCCCAAAGCCAGGATTTTTCGAAAATAGCAGGTGGTGGCCAAATGGTGACTGGACCATGGCGCGATCATACGGTGAAGATTACCGTCGACAATCTTGCGCCGGGCAAATGGCATTGGTTTCGCTTCATCGGGCCTGATGGCAGCATATCTCCCGTTGGCCGCACCAAGACGTTGCCCGTCGGGAAAACATCCAATTTCAACATCGCCATATTCTCATGCGCCAACTTGGGCTTTGGCGAATTCAATGCCTACGGTCATGCGGCGGCACGCAACGACATTGATCTTGTGCTGCACATGGGTGACTATATCTACGAATATGGGCGCGGGGGCTATGATGGCGGCGCGAAATTTGCTGCGCGCATTTTCCCGGCTGACGAAATCCTGACCCTCGCCGATTATCGCCTGCGTTACGCTAGCTATCGTTCTGACAAGCAGTTGCAAGCGCTGCATGCCAACTTCCCGATGATCGCCAATACTGACGACCATGAAAGTGCCAATGACAGCTGGGAAGGCGGCGCGCAGAACCATAGCGTTGATGAAGGCGATTGGAACGCCCGCCGCAATGCGGCCATGCAAGTGTGGCGTGAATGGCTTCCCGTTGGCGAGCAGCCCTGGAAAGAATATCCGATTGGTGACCTTGCCACATATTTCAGGACTGACACGCGGACTGTTGCGCGTTCGAAGCCATATGCGCATAGCGATCTGATGCGCGCGGCAGACCCGGCAAAGGCGTTTTCGGAATTCCGGGATAGCGCATGGCAAGACCCTGCGATGACCATGTTAGGTTCGGAGCAGGAAGCATGGCTTACGCGGAGTATCGGACGTAACAAATCGACTTGGGCGGTAATGGGTTCGGGCACTAACATGGGGTATAACTAC
>Ga0105050_10002725_pt1 | contig 25013 bp, 25 predicted proteins | sample FRY01_FD_78088 | JGI IMG/M metagenome (GOLD analysis project Ga0105050, IMG submission 78088) | Freshwater microbial communities from Lake Fryxell liftoff mats and glacier meltwater in Antarctica - FRY-01 | ecosystem: Environmental > Aquatic > Freshwater > Ice > Glacier meltwater ...
AGAACGTGCTGCGGTTATCGCTCAGCAACGTGCGCAGGAAGAAGAAATCAGACAGTCTGAAATTGCAGATTTTAAAGTAAAACTTCTGCACCAAGAAAATTTTGCTCATCAAGAAGTTGCCCACGATCTTTATTTTACCTGGTCAGATTCAGAGCTAGAAAATCGTTTTCATGCTCGTGCTATCGCACTTAAAAACATGTTCCAAGCGACTAATTCTGTACTTACAAAAAAATCGTACACCGTTTTAAAACCTGTACAAAACATCATTACGCAGTATGACAAACAAGCTGACTATACCACCCTGCAAGGCTCAGAATTACAGCATGTTTTGCATCAAGAGTTACTTGATTTGTATGAGCAATCTGCCCAGTTACCCAGTTCAGCCGCATTTTACAAAGAATAGATTGCGTACACCGGCGCTTTGGCGCGTGAAGCAAATGAAAATGGATCAGTACTTCTTGCATCCCAAATTTTAGATTATGGTTGGACGCTCCTTGAATGCGGCAAATCCGTTGCGCTTGGGGTTAAAGATGGCGTAGTAAGTGTTGTAAAAGCAGCTATTCACCCCATTGATACATTAACCGACATGGTTCATGGAGTTTTGTAAGTTGCACAATTAAGCGTTGCGGGGATTAAAGAGGCTGGGTGTTTTGCGTATGATGCTGAAGTTAATAAAGAGCAGATGCATGCGCGCCTAGACAACTACTGCAACATTACTCAGCAATTTTGTGACGGCATTTACCACATACCTACACAAGAACTTATTTGAAAAACTACTGCCTTTTTAACCGAAGCCGTTATTGTGCACCGGGCATTTAAAGCTTTGCCTCAAGTAAAACAACTTGCCAAACAATCCTCGCAAAATGCAGTCAATTATATTCAAAAAACACGACAAACGGTTGAACAATCCCGCACTGCGACTACTGTGACTACCGAAGGTATAAAACTTCCTGCGGCGCAGTATCTTGGGCAAATGGCATTGGAAGTTAAACTGACTGCAGAAAAAGTCTACAAAGTAGGCACCTTAAAAGCTGCAACTAAGTTTATACTTTTGCGGAAGAATTACCCCTTCTAAGAGAGCGGTTTAATGGCGTTGTTGATGGGTGGGGAATTACTAAGGGTGAAAAAATTAATATTTATATACGACATATTTTTGAAGATAAACTTATTTTAGATAACGGGAACTTTAATGGATTTAGTGGTTTTCATCATGATCCATGCTTAATCATAAAAACAGCGGGGAAAAGCCAGGGAGTATCGTTTCAAATTCTTGAAGAAATGTCTGGTCCTGCTGAAAGTTATAAACAGATCTTTCAGGGTACCAATAGGCCTATTCCAAAAAGCTTTTTTCCTTGTAATTGGAGTAGGGAACGTGTAATGGAAAAAATAATCGAAGCGTGTAAAAATGCAAAAGAAGTAGAAAATGAATTTATTCCCGATGGTAAAGGGAAGTATATTCTTTACGGAGAAACAACTGAAAAAATTAAAGTGAGAATGGTATTTAATCAAGAGTTTTCAATGATAAGTGCATATCCGGAGATAAATTAACATGAAAAAAACCATTTTTAAGAAATATGAAAGCTTAGGCTATTGGTTTTTTATTTCACATTCTTTTAAGGCACAAATTGTCGGCAATTTCCTCACTGACTCTTATAGTGATAATTTTGTACGCGCATGGCTTGTGAATGATATGTGGACTAAAGGGGGTAGTGAAATGGTTGATCTTGAAAAAAAGGACGATTCAATAATATTTAGTGATGCTTACGATGATTCCGATGATAAACTCAAGTTTACTGTTTCTTCTGCAATTTTTTTAAAAATTCTGAATGAATGGAAATGTGCGCGAGAAGAAGATAAAGAGTATATCGTTATTGAAGTTTCTGATGATGATGACGTACATATTTATGGAACTGATCATGTAGAGATCTCAGAAGAAGAACAAAGCGAGCAAAAACGACTACGCGAAAACATGTATAAAAAAATTAACTTACATGAGCCTTTCAAGAGTCTTTCTAAAAAAAAGATATCGGATAGATAAATATTTTTTCAAATGGTTTTAGCCACAATTAGCTCAAAGAACGGAGGCCGGTTCTTGATAAGAATGCGACCATGGTTACTGCTTACCCGAAATTAAATTAAAATGACAAAAATTATACTTAAAAAATATCTTAAAAATAAGTATTTTTTTGCTAAATCCAACCAGGCTCCTTTCAGGGGAGATATTGTAGCCTTTTTTTTGACAGATTCCTATGATGGTAATTTTATAAAAAAATGGCTTTCAAACGCTGATTATATCGAATTGGGAGGTAATATGATTGAACTAGAAAAACGAAATGATTCAATAGTTTTTAGTAATCTTTATGATGATGTAAATAGTAAATTTGAATTTGCAGTTTTACGCCCAACATTTTCAAAAATACTTGATGAATGGGAGCAAGCACGCTCAGAATCCACAGAATATATCGTTATTGAAGTTTCTGATGACAACGATGTACATATTTATGCAACTGACAAAGCAGAAACTAATTAAAAATTATTGATAAGGTAAAATACCTTTTTCCCTGGAGAATGGACAAGGGATCGTGTTATGAAGGAAATAATTGAAGCGTTTGAATATGCTAAACGAAGAAACGCATTACTTAACGATGTTGGTCAGGGGCGTATGGCCATTTCAGGAATATCTAGTACAAAAATAGAAATTGAAATGATTCTTGATGATGTAGGAAACATGATTACAGCATACCCAATTATGAGGTAAAATGATTAAAAAGCATATTTGCAAAAAACTTTATTTTAAAAACGAGCAAACAAGAAGTTACTCTACTTTTTCGTCAGATACAGCCGAGGCGCAACTTGTTTCATTTTTTTTAAATGATTCATACAACGGTCAGTCATTAAGAGAATGGCTTGTAAATGAACGTTGGGGTGGACTTGAAAAAAACATGATTTCCCTTGAAAAGAGAGATCATTCAATAGTTTTTTCTAATAATTATGATGAACGTGAACCAAAATTTGAATTTGTAGTTTCACGTGCGACATTTTCAAAAATACTTGATGAATGGGAACAAGCGCGTTCAGAATCCAAAGAATATATCGTTATTGAAGTTTCTGATGACAATGGTGTGCATATTTATGCAACTGACAAAGTAGAAACTAATTAAAAATTATTTTTATTCAAAATGACTTCAGCCAGAGGTAGCTCGAAGAGCGGAGACTGGCTAGAAAGAGAATGAAGAGAGCCGTAAGATCTATTTATCATTTAAATGATAATTTTTTTGGAAAAAAAGCCCCTCAACTTAAGAAATAAGCTGAAGGGTTAGGGGGGTGAACAATACCGAAGTATTGTTCGTTTAGGGACGTTCTTTTATACACATTAAGCTGTGTGGATTTTAGCACTGGCCTTTTTTGTTGTCAAGCTCAAACACCAGGTGGGTTATCTAGCAATTTGGCGATGATTTATTGAGGTGACATTCAATCTTGTGCTGTGTGCAATTTCCCATGGCGTAACGCGTAACGGGTCATTGTAAAGGGTGTTATAGGAGAATAGTTCGTCTCTTTTTAAATCAATAAGAACGTTATGTAATGATTTGCCAACTAAATCACGTGTAAATGTGCTTCTCTCAAAAAGATCGATTGATTCTTCAAATGAAGAAGGTAGTGTTTTTATCGCAAGTGACTCACGTTCTTGGTAGGACATGTGGTAAATATTCTTATTAATAAATGGCGTGGGCGCAGACTCATTTTTGATTCCTTCAAGTCCGGCTTTGAATATTGCCGCAAGAGCAAGGTAGGGATTACATGAAGCGTCTGGCCAGCGGAGTTCAATACGAACCGGCGCCCCGTTGGTTTTTTGAATTGCTTTAATGCTTGCTTCAGGAACACGGATAGCAGCGCTTCTATTTTTTGCACCACAGCAAAGAAAAATGGGGGCTTCGTATCCAGGAACAAGGCGCTTTGATGAATTTATATCGAAGTTTAAAAGAAGGCTAAACTCGGGAGCGCGATGTAAAATATTGGTAATAAATGAGCGTGCTTCATCTGACAGGTAATTTTCTTTATTTTTATCAAAAAAAGCGTTCTGTCCTTCTTTTTGTAAGCTAATATGAATATGCATTCCGCTTCCATTTATAGCTGCAACTGGTTTTGGCATAAAAACAGCAACGTAACCTTTTTCTTTTGCAAGCATTGTAATAGTGTGTTTGGTAAGTTGAATGCGGTCTGCAAGAGTAAGGGCATCGGTGTGTCCTATTACAACTTCAAATTGTCCTGGGGCAACTTCGTGATGAAATGCTTCAGGCTCAATATTCAGATGAACGAGTGTATATAAAAGTCTTTCTTTAAAAGCTTTTATCGTAAGGTCAGTCTCTGCGTTGCAGTATTCATTATTATCAAGGAAAGTAAGATTTCCATTTTCTTCGCGAAAAAGAAAAAACTCTATTTCGGCGCCGCACTTGAAAGAGTAGCCCATCTTCGCGCCTTCAAAAACGACCTCTCCTAAAATGCCCCGTGGATCATTTTCATAGCGAGATTCGTCTCCATTAACAACATTGCAAAAAAAGTGAGCAGAAGTAAAGCCGTCTAGTTTTAAAGGGGATATTGAGAGCGTTGAAGTAACCACAGAAAGGAAGAGATCACTTTTGGTAATTGAGGTAAATCCTTTAATGGATGATCCGTCAAAAGATTTTTTATTATCAATAACGCCTTGCATTTTATGAGCAGGAATTGTAAAAGATTTTAGATCTCCCACGGCGTCTGACCAGCTTACATCAACAAAATGAACGTTTTTTGCTTGCAGGTATTTAGTAAAGAATTCTCCCTCAGTCTCTTGAAGAGGATTTTCATTTGACGATATAGCGACGCAACTCACGAGCATACTTACACAGAGAAAATGGTGCTTCATAGGGTTTCCTTTTTTATGCAGAGACTTAATTTTAATCTCAAGGAGAGTAGTGTTTTTAAAAATTCTAGTCAAAAGATATTCCCACTTTTTTACAGAGCAATTTGGGAAAGGTTTTTAAAATGTATAGTACATCGGCTTTGAGCATCGAGGGCATTCTAGTTTAAATGCGGTTTTTTGCCACCCATTATAACAAGCGTCACATAAGGTGTGCTTGCAGATCAAAGGGGTAAGTGGGCCTTCGGATGTATTACAACCGGCGCAATATTTATTTTTTTCTTTAAGGACGAAAAGTACGATTCTTTTTTCGCCTACGGTTAAAGAATGCCGACATTGGGGGCATGTGCTTTGCCCCTGGTTGAAAAACCAATTTTTGATGCAGTCTCCACAAAAATTATGACCACATGGTAAAAAAATACGATCTTCATTGTCCTCTTTAAAATTAGTAAAACAGCTTGCACCACACTCTTGGGTGGCAAAAAGGCGTGTGCACGTTAATTCTTCAAGGGGGGGTGCTGAAGGAATGGCAGGCGCCCTTTCTGGCTGGGGTGGCCTTGGATAGGAAGGTTCCGGAGCGGGATTCTCATTTCTATCGTTAGAAAAATATTCCATGAGGTCATTAAAAAAATTACGCCACGAAGAATGTGAATGCGAAGAGATTTCGCGCGTATGCTGTTGGGCAGAGGTGGTGCATTGCAAGAGAGTTGTTTGTAAAGAATCGACGGTTAGGAACTGCTCAAAAAAATTTCTTGGCAGTATAAAAGTGTAGCCCTCTGTTGGTTGTGGTGTGCGAAGATACAAAGGGCTGTTATAATAACGTTCTATTTTTTCTATGGCATAGTTTTTGTGAATGTTGCCAATTAGCATAGCTTGTTCGGGAGAATTTTCTTGTGAAAGAGCCCACAGTTCTGCAGAGCGCTGTGCAAAGTCAAGGAGCCACTTGTGCGTGTATTCTTCCACGTAGTGTTTGTCATAATAGGCATGAGGGGAGCTGTTTGCTCCGACAAGATCATTAATTATGCGGTCGTACAAGGCTTTTCTATTTTCTGAGCTACATTGCGAAAATGCTGATCCCATAAGATGAGAGCAACAAAGCTGTACAAAGTCCCACAAAGAGCCGTCTTCATAGACGACATAAGGGTGTTGCTGTTGATGGTTAATGTGGGGATGGGCAGCATGCGCAGAAAATTCAACAACAAATGGTGTGCTTAGAGCCCAGAGAAAGAGCACATTTATTTTTTTAAACATAAAAGTCCTTCGCGGAAAAAATAGATGCATTTAATCCGCGCAAGTATAGAATGACGGAATTGTTTGTCAATTACATGTTTGGTGTAATAGGAAATGGTACAATTTTTCTATCTTGCCAGTAGGCAGAGCCGTAATGAGTAAGGAGCTGCTGCCCTTTTTGAATATCTTTTTGTGCAATATAAAGCACGTGCCATAAATTATTATGCGGCGCAATCATGGTCCCTACATTTTGATACTTTTTGAGGCTGTGATTAATAAAGCGTGCAAAGTTGCCGGTTTTTTCCGCATTAACACAGAACTTAATTTTCTTTCTTCGTTTTTTACCGGGCTGTTCTTCATAAAAAATTGTTGGGTAATCCCAGAGATACAGGTTGTCGTCGTCAAAATAAATATCTTCTTCAAGGATACCAGTGTACTCGGTGATTAATTCTCCGCGTTTTATATCTCTGTCTGCATAAGCACCGTATTCAACTGTTTTATTAACCCATTTGATATACATAGGGGCTATGTACCCTTCTTCAATTAAGTGACCATAACGCATTGCCAAGCGGTCATTAAGAGTCTGGTTATTGGTGTATTCTTTATCAGTAAAAATATCCCACTTTAGCAAGCGAGGGTCCTTGAGTTCACAATGAGTAAGATAGCGGATATTAAAATGGGCTTCTAAATCATCTTTATACAGTTTTTTCTTGGTGATTTTTGGTTTTGTTGGAGTTATTATTTTTTTGTCTGTGCTCATGACTTTCCCTGTTTTAAAAAAATCTTTTTTATCATAGCAGCATAGCAAACCATTCCTTTATTAAAAAAAAATTATCGAATTCTTTTTTTTCTTTGCACAGTGTTTCTATACTAGAGAGTAGATGTAAGAGGGGTTACAAGCGGGGGATCTATGAAATACTTTTCTATTTTTCCGTTACTTGCGCTGACGCTTTTTCTTAATGCTTCCCAAAAATCTGACATGGCGACACAGTCTTCTTTTGAGGTCGCTCAACAAGCTTGGAATGAAGGGCGCAAAAAGGAGAGCAATCAAGCATTGGCTTGTGCATTGGAAGATGAAAAAGCACATCGCCGGTCTTTGGCAAAGGGAATGTCTTATCTTGACGAAGATGGTGCTACAGAAGGTCCAAGTTTATGTCTTGTCCAGCCTGATGGTCGGCAAGCAATTGCTTATTTAAGTAGGCCTTCAGGTGAGCAAGAAGATAAAGATGGCTTACTGTGGTATGAATCTCTTCAGGGAAAAAGTTTAGAGGGGAAAAAGGGCAGAAGTGAATCAGTTTTATCCATTACTCCGCCATCGAGTCTTACGGGAAGTGAAGACGAAGGCCTTTTTAGTGAACTTACAAAGCCAACAGCACAGGACAAAAAGGTCGCCTCTGATGTTTTAAGTAAAAAAAAGATCGTGGGTCAACTTTTAGATGAGGCTGCGGGCGAACTTGGTCAGGTTTCAGATGAAAGTGTAGATGAAAAAGGTGTAAATGCATCACACAAGAAAGGTGCTGGCAAGAGAATTAAGACTCAGCAAAAGTTAGAAAAAAGGCCGTCGGTGAACATTAGAACAAATCGCAGGATTACTTATTCAGGAACGATTAATCATAGTATTGTTATGCCGCCTGAAGGTGCTCAGTCCGATACAATTCTTCAACAGAATCCTATAGCAACATTTAGACATGTTATTGTTTCTGAAGATGAAGACATGAGGAACTTAGCAACTCGGCATCCTTCTACTCCTGTTGTGCAAGAAGACATGGCCCATAATGAAGTTTTTCTTCCTGCATCGGTAAGTTACCTTGATCGAGCAGCTTACTATGCATCTGGATTTTTTACGGGCATTGCCGCAACGGCAGGGTTTATTGCTTATAGTTTAATGGAAGAACACAGGAAAGCTCGGTCTTTTGAAACTGTTACTTAAAAAAGCTCTTTAACCAATGCGTTTATGTCTTTGGTAGAAACTAAAGACATACTGCGGTAGAAGTCTTCGTTGTATTCACGTGTTTGAATAACAATTGGCATGGCAACTGCGTGGCCAAGTATAAGGGCTTGTTTTTTGGTATCAAGGCTTGCCATGACTGATCGTAATGTTTGGGCATTATGTGTACCAGTAAGCACAGCCTGAATATCTTTTTCGTCGCTAAGTTGTGCCACAATCTTGGTGCCAAGCTGAGAAATAATTTCTTGGTCAATTCCTGAAGGGCGTTGATCAACAACTAACAGCGACACGTAATATTTACGCATTTCACGGGCAATTGTGCCAAAAATAGTTTGCGAAGAAGCGGAAGGATTTAAGAATTTGTGGGCTTCTTCAATGGTGATCATAAGTTTTGTTGGTTCATCTTCTTTTTTTTGTGACCCTAAAAATCGTTCTGTTTTTGCAATATACTCGCTATGAATTCGCCGCGTAATGATATTTGAAATCAACAGATAGCAAAAGGTGGAAGTAAAATTACCAAACTCCACGCAGACAGAGATTCCTTTGTCCAAATATTCCATCATTGTGTCAATTACGGAATCATATCTTTGTGCGCCTGCAGCGGAAGGTTTAAAGAAAGGTAGGCGTTCGATACGTTTTAATTTTCTATAGAGCGCTGCGATTGATTCGGGATGAGCGCCAATGCTATTTGCAAACTCCTTAATGTCTTCTTGTTCAAGAAGTACTTGCAGCCAGTTATGTTTAAACCGCGCATGAATAAGGTAGGCGGCTTCAAGCGCTGTTGAATGTAAATTTAATTCTTGCCCCAAAGAAATAATATCTTCTACGTGCACGTCTTGATAGGTAAGAACTACCTCAACGTCAGCAGATGCTCCACGGCGACGCGTAGAGACAGGGTCGAGCGAGAATATAACAACTTTGTCTGGAAATAAAGTTTTAAGTCCCTTAACAAAAGAATGGCCTGGTCCCTCTTTGCGTGCTTGCAGTCCGTATTCGCTGTGCATATCAAAAATAAGATTCACTGCTTTTTGTGAATGGATAAGCCCCGCAAGAACGAGCCGCGTTAAGAACGTTTTTCCTGTTCCTGTTTTTCCAAAAATACCGGTACTTCGTTCGGTTAATTTTTCAAGGTCAATGCATACGGGCGTATTCATATCAAGGGGTTTTCCGATGCTAAAGTACCGTTTTGAGGCGTCATTTTCGTCACCAAAAATAAGTGAAACATCTTCTTTTTGCGCTTCAAATACTTGCGAAAAATGGGCGGGAATAGTTTTGACAGGTGCGACTTCATTGTCTTTATTTACCATTACCATTGGTTTTAAATGTGCTGTCGCATACATATTTGATCGTTTTAAAAAAGCTGAAAGAAGCTCTTCTTTCTCAGAAGGCGGATAAAGTACAATATCTTGATGGGTAACATGCAGAGAGAGATCGGTTATTAAAGAAAAGAAGGTATAATTTGCGCCAACAACCGAGACAAACTTTCCTGTTTTTATAGATTCAAGAGGAGTTTCGGGGGTAATACGCATTTCAAGGCCCTCAACAAGGGAACCTCCTACAATGCTGCCCAAGATTTTTTTCATGATCTGCTTTCTACGGACTAATCAGAACTTGTATTTCTGCCTTTGTTATATGGACAATGCCGCCACGTTTTACAATAAAAGATTCTTGTTTGCCTGTTTTTAAACAATACATTAATTCTTTATTGTCAGACAGTACGAGCGTTGTTTCTGCGTGATCTTTTTGAATGATAAAGTTTCCTTCAGGAGTGTTGCATTCAATCCAGACAATTTCGACTGATTTTGTGTCATCAGATTTAATAAGAGTCAGCTTCACGCGCGTTTTTCTTTCTCTCTGATTGCCTGAGCTTTTGCGCGAGCTTGTTCAAGGTTTCCCACCATGTAGAATGCTTGTTCTGGCCAGTCATCACAGTCTCCATTAAGGAGTTTTTCAAAATCTGAGATAGTTGTTTCTTTTGGTACGTATGAACCAGGAATGTTACTAAATGTTTCTGCAACGTACAGTGGCTGTGTAAGGAATTTTTGTATTTTTTGTGCGCGATACACGGTTACCTTATCTTCTTCAGAAAGCTCTTCCATCCCAAGAATAGCAATAATATCCTGTAGTTCTTTGTAGCGCTGTAAAATGTTTTGTACTTTGCGTGCAACGTTATAATGTCGTTGGCCTACAATATGAGGATCAAGCCCTTTTGAACTTGATTCAAGAGGGTCAATAGCGGGATAGATACCAAGTTCAGCAAGTTTTCGAGAAAGAACCGTACTTGCGTCAAGATGCATAAAGGTTGTTGCGGGTGCAGGATCGGTAATGTCATCAGCGGGGACGTATACTGCCTGAATAGAAGTAATAGAACCGTTTACTGTGTTGGTGATTCGTTCTTGGAATGTTCCCATTTCTGCTGCAAGTGTGGGTTGATATCCCACTGCAGAAGGCATTCTTCCTAGGAGTGCAGAAACTTCAGATCCTGCTTGGACAAACCTGAAAATGTTATCAACAAACAATAAAACATCTTTTTTTTCTTTATCTCTAAAGTATTCTGCCATGGTAAGCCCGGTTAAAGCAACGCGTAAACGCGCTCCAGGAACTTCTCCCATTTGTCCAAATACAAGAGCTGTTTTATCAAGAACTTTGGAAGTTTTCATTTCCAACCACAAGTCGTTTCCTTCTCGTGTTCGTTCTCCTACTCCTGTAAATACAGAATAGCCACCATGTTCGAGTGCAATATTTCTAATAAGTTCCATAACAAGAATAGTTTTTCCTACTCCTGCTCCTCCAAAAAGTCCAACTTTTGAACCTTTCATGTAGGGACAAATAAGATCAATAACTTTAATTCCTGTTTCTTGGATTTCGTTTTGAATATTTTGTTCAACCAAAGTTGGCGGATCTCTATGAATGGCCCAGCGCTCAACTTCGCCTTCGGGCTTGTATTCTCTGCCGTCGATAGGATTACCTAATACATCAAAAATGCGGCCGAGAGTTGATATTCCAACAGGCACAGTAATGGGACCGCCAGAGTCAATAACTTCAAGGCCTCGCCCAATGTTAGAAATATCTTCCAACGCGATACAGCGGACGATTCCGTCACCTAATTGTTGGGCAACTTCAAGCCCCGCATTGCGAAACGATCCGGGGCTTCCTTCTTGGGGAATGCGAACCGAGATGGCGTTGAAAATTTTTGGGGTACATTCTTGTGGGAATTGTACGTCGATAATGGTACCGCTTATGCGCAGTACATGGCCACGGGACGAAGAATTAGTTTTAACAGCCATAGTGGATTAACCCTTTGATTGAAGTTCTGCCTCTAGGCTAATCCTTTGAAGTTCTCTTGTAAAGATCTGTGCCTAAAGAGGTGGCTGAACTACTCCTTTATCTGATCCCGCGCAATCTTTACAGGCTCTTTTCTATTCAGTTTTTAAAAATTGAGCTTAAAAATTAAAACAGGATTTTTTTAATTATTTGGGTTCATGCCACCATTGCGTGTGGGGTTACTTAAGGAGCGAAGTGATTTTTTCAGAAAGAGGTTCTGTCTTTGCGTCAAAATGAGCGATGAGTTTTCCATTTCTATCAATAAGGTATTTGTTAAAGTTCCATCCTGGTTTTTCATTGTTCCATCCATTCAATTCAGGGTTGGTGAGCCACTCATAAAGAGGGTGTTTATTTTTTCCTTTAATGGTAATTTTGGCAAACATCGGAAAAGTGACTCCGAACTTTAAAGAGCAGAATGATTTAATTTTTTCATTTGAGGCAGGTTCTTGCCACAAAAAATCATTTGCAGGAAACCCAAGAATAAAAAGTGAATCTTTGTATTGTGTAGAAAGTTTTTCCAGTTGTTCGTATTGAGAGGTGTATCCGCATTTAGAAGCAGTATTAACTACAAGAATATATTTGTCTTTATAGTTGCTCATAGAAATAGTCTTCCCGTCAATTGACTCTGCAGAAAGAGAGTAAAAAGAAGAGGAAGGGCCGGCGTCACCTAAAGCATTTTTAGCTGATGAATAATGTATGCATCCGCTAAGCGCAATAAGAGCGATACCCAAGCATGTTACAAAGATTGGTAAAAGCATTTTCATGGTATCCCTTTGATAATAGCACAACAAATCTTGTGTTGCAGTTTACGCAGGCGTGATTTTACTTGTCAAACTTGATTTTTTTTTGAAAGAGGAGGGTTACCAAAAAGACCGATACATGCATGTGCAAAAGGCGGTAATGCCCATAGCGTTCCCAAGAGTGTATTTGCGCAGGCCGCAGATGGATTGTTATCATTTGAAGATTTAATCGCTTCGTTAAAACAGAATGAAGAAATACCAACGCACACTAGAGAGATTGATGTGAGAGGAATACTTCTTTTATTTTCGCATGCTTCTACTGAAGTCAAAAAGGAGCTAGCTGCAAGCACATAAAGAAGTGATTTTTTCATGGCATGCCTTACTGTATGACGGGTTATTTTACTTATGAAGTACTCAAAAAAGGTAAATTATTTCGAGGTGTTTTTCAAGTAAATATATTTTTATTAATCAGGATGACAGGGGACATCAAAATGTTAATATTTAATATCTTTTTTGATGAGAGGGACATGTAAAATTTAGTTATTAAAAAGATATTGACCCTTGCATGCCTCACGGCAGAAGGTCGATATCTTTTTTTATTTTTGAAAATAGAAGACATTTGTATTATGGATGGCTTATTGCTCTTGCATTTAAAGTTTTGCCTACTTCAACGAGCGTTTTTTGTAGTTGTGTTCGGACAATGGCGTTTAAAGTTACCCCAGTAAAAAAGAGCGTGGCCGCTGTTCTATTGTGATTGGGACAAGAAAGAAGTAAGAAAAGCCCGGTCCATGTACAGCTGCCTGCAATCAATCCCTGTGCCAAATGAATTCTTAGAGGGGTGATTGTAAATCTTTTTTGTCTTACTTCGTAGCCAATGAGACTTCCCTCATTAAGAAATATTTCTAGTGCGTTTGTGGCTTTAAATTCTCCGTTGACTCGTGCAGTCCCCATGGTTCTAATAATGTAGTCATGCATTGTAGTTGATGCAGGCACAAGCCGAGAGCACAAGGGAATTAGTGCATCTGATAGTTTGTGTGTCAGGAGGACTCCCCCATAAGCAAGGAGAGAGTAACCAAGATCTTTTCCAGTAATTTTTATAGTGGGAATGGGTGCTATGAGCTTTTTGCCTAGAGCAAGAACAACGCTGGCAGTTTTGCTTTGTTGGCCTTGAGTTAGAGTAGAAAGTCTTTCTGCAGATTCTATTGCAAAGCTTTTGTACGCCTCAAGTGGTTGAGAGCATGAAGATGATTGAGTTGCTGATAAAGCAACAAAAAGAAGTAGCCTTTTATTCATAATGTTCCTAACGTATGGATGAGTTTTTTACTGTTGCGCAAATTCTAGTATTCCTACTGCACTAATCAGGGCAGGCATATTTAATCTATTTTTTTTGATAATTTCTTTTTTTACTTCTTGTACAAGCTTTATTTTTTCTGCTTTTTGAAATATTGAAAAAGCCATTCCTGCACACAGAAGACCTACTCCCAGCGGATAGTTTTTTTGCCCTATGCTAAAAGCCCCAAAGGTAAGACATGTATCTTGAGCTATGCCCGCAGTTATAACTCGAACTATTTTTAGAGAATCTTCATCTGTTGCTCTATGCAGGATAAGTCTGCTTTCGATGTCTAGAATATCCGCTGCGCAGCGAGTGGTGACGGCGGTAGGGTTTGTTGCAATAATTATATTTGCGATGTCTTTCACCAGAACAGGGTCTTGAGGAATTAGCCGGGCAACATAACCAGAAGCAAGCGATGATAGTCCTTTTGCTAAAAAAAAGCCCCCCATGGCGGCGCAAGTATTAAGAGCGCTTTCTGTAGAAAAACTTGGTGCAGCTGGGGCAGAGCCGCTTAAAATAAATTCTTTGTGTAGTTCAAAAAAGTTTTTAAAGGGTAGTTGAAAGCATGCAAGTGGTTGACTCAAAAGCAGAACAATAAAAAATAGTAGACTCTTTTTCACAATAACCTCCGCTTACAAACCATTTACAATATGGTTTTATTGTACTATTTTGACGGGTTTTGTCAATTAAGATAGTGGGTACTTAGCGCTCTGTGAGCTTAAATTGGGAAGATTTGGAGAAGTTTTTTATTGAGGGACTCAAGAGACTGGCCCAGCTTACTTAGGCTTAAAAGTCCTACTTTGGCGCCGTGATGCATAATGACTGATCCGGCGTTTATAATTCCGCAGCGAATGGCGTCTTCCAGTTTTTTTCCTTGCAATAAGCTTGCTACAAAACAAGATCCAAAGGCGTCGCCTGCTCCGAGTGTGTTAACTGACGTAACTTGTGCTGCTGGATGAAAGTAGAGCATATCTTTGGTTGCGACGTACACACCATGCTTGCCGTCGGTGACAACTATACGCTTGACTCCGTACGAGAGTATTTCGGCGAAGTATTCGTATAGAGTAAAGCTAATTTTTTCGTAAGAAATTGTAGTATTTAATAATTCTGGTCCTTCGGGGATAATCCCTTTTCCAGTTGATCTAAAAAAGCGAGGTTTAAGTGATATCATAAAGAGCTTCATCTCGTCGGCATTCATAATAAGTACATCGATAGAGGGAAGAGCTGCCTTAAGAGCAACGGCATTGTGAGTAAGTTGGTTGATTCCTGGATTAACGGCAACTTTGATGCCCCGAGAAAGAATTCTTTGTTGGGCTGTGTGCGCAATGGTAGGTAAAAAGTCTGCCGTTTTACCCGAAAGAGAAGTAATATAGAGGCAGTTATAAAATCCAAATGATTCAAGAGGAATGTCCTCTTTTTTTAGTGTTATATTTGCCCCATGGTGTGCAAATATAACCCGATCTTTTCCAGGAGTGGGAATAATAAATGAGGCTCCGGTTTCTTTTGAGGATGATACGGAATGGTGGGTTGTAACCGAAAGATCGGCAAGTTCTTTTAGAACAGATTGCCCTGTGCTATCGTTTCCAATTTTAAAACAGGCAGTGGTTTGAAATCCTAATAAAGTGAACGAGGCGGCACTATTGGTTGCACCGCCTCCACTTACACGATGAAGTTTTTTGACTTCAATTTTACTGCCTTCTTGCCACGTTGTACGCGACGGGTTTGCAAGCATGAGAGCATTTTCTTGGTATTCTATGATAACATCCTGTGTTGCTGAACCAATGGTTAATACTTTCATGATCGCACATTATGCCCCAAGAGGAAGAAGTACTTGGTCAAGAACTTCTTTGGCATGCTCTACCCACATGACATTAATGCCTTCAATGATATCAGCTTGATCCATGATGTCGTTTTTATTTTGGTAAGGCAGTATGACTGTTTCCATGTGGTTTCGTTTAGCAGCGAGGATTTTTTCCTTTACTCCGCCAATTGGCATAATTCTTCCGCGCAGATTTATTTCGCCAGTCATTGCAATTTTTGCATTGATAGGACGATTGGTAAGCGCAGAAAGAATAGAAGAAAGAAGGGTAATTCCCCCGGAAGGACCGTCTTTAGGGACAGCGCCTGCTGGAATATGGATGTGCATATCGTATTCGGTAAAACGAGTTGGGTCGATGTCAAAATCTTTTGCATGTGCTTTTGCATAACTCAGTGCCGCTGATGCAGATTCTTTCATCACGTCACCGAGTTGCCCGGTTAAAATTGTTTTACCTTTTCCGGGCATTAAGATTGCTTCAACCTTCAACATTTCTCCACCAAACGGTGTCCATGCAAGGCCGTTTGTAATGCCAATTTGATTTTCTAAACTATTGTCATAATCAATAATTTGCATTGGCCCTAGATGTTTTTCTAAGTTTTCTACCATAAAAACAAGTGATTCTTTTTTCTCTACTAAGGCACGAGCTGCTTTTGAGCAGAGTTTTCTAATCACGCGCTCCAGGTTTCTTACGCCCGCTTCTCTGGTATAACCATCAATCAAATTTACCAATACTTCATCACTAAATAAAATTCCCTTACCTTCAAGCCCTGTTTCAGCGAGTGCCCGTCTGACAAGGTGTTGTTTTGAAATGTTGAGTTTTTCCTGTGTGGTGTAACCAGAAAGCTGGATAATATCCATACGGTCGCGCAGCGGTTCTGAAATAGCCCCCAAATCATTTGCGGTTGCTATAAAGATTGCACGGGATAGGTCAAATGGAACGCCCAAATAGTTGTCATAAAAAGTTTTGTTTTGTTGAGGATCGAGCACTTCAAGCATTGCGGCGGAGGGATCTCCACGAAAGTCTGCACCAATTTTATCAATTTCATCAATGATGATAATTGGATTTTTGGTACCAGCTTTGCGAATTCCCTGAATGATTCTACCTGGCATAGAGCCGACATAGGTTCTACGGTGTCCACGAATTTCAGCTTCATCTTTGAGCCCGCCTACCGATACACGAAACACTTCCCGTCCCAATGCACGTGCAATGGATGCACCGAGTGAGGTTTTACCAAGCCCTGGGGGCCCAGCAAAGCATAAAATAGGAGCGTAACCATCTGCTTTAAGTGTTCTTACCGAAATAAAATCTAGAATTCTTTCTTTGACTTGTTTAAGCCCATAATGATCTTCGTCAAGTACTTGCATTGCATGTTGTAAATCGAGATTGTCTGGAGTTTCATGATTCCATGGTAGCGCCAACATTGTCTCGATGTAGTTGCGCGTGACTGTTGCTTCAACAGAATCCGGCGCAGTTTTTTCGAGCCTATTGAGTTGTCGTACTATTTCTTCACGAACTTCATCTTCCAGTTTAAGTTCGGTAAGTTTTGCGCGCATCTTATCAAGATCTTCCACATCATCTTCGCCGAGCTCTTGTTTAATTGCCTTGAGTTGTTCACGCAGATAAAATTCTTTCTGCGCCTTGTTCATTGAGTCTCTGGCGCGGTTTTTAATTCGTTCCTGAGTTTCTGCAACCTCAACCTCTTTATTAAGTTGTCCAAGAATACCTTCCAGAAATTCTGCCTGATCTTTTGACTCAAGAAGAGCCTGGGCATTATCTACAGAAAGGTTAAGATGTGATAGAATAAAATCTGCAATTTTAATTGGATCATTCATTTTACCCAAAATGATATGGAAGTCCGGGCTAAACGACTGATTTGAGATGCTTATTTTTTCAGCGACCTCTTTGATATTTTTTATATACGGAAGAAGCTCTTCTTGTGCGAGCATTTCTTCTTCAAGAGGTTCTGTTACGGCGTTTAAGATATTTTCGTCAGTGATAATATCTGTAACGCGTGCTCTTGAGATTCCTTGTACCAGAATTTTTATTCCGCCTTCTGGAATTTTGATAAGTCTCATAATGGAAGAAATAGTCCCAACTTCATAGAGATCTTTTGTTCCGATTGCTCCCTGCGTGTTATCGATTTTCTTTTTTGCAGCAAGTAATAAGACTTTTTTAGATCCATTAAGACTTTGGTTAATTCCATTGATGATTCTCTCGTCAAGCACCAAAAGCGGTACTATCATGTGCGGAAATACTACAACATCCATTGTAGGAATAACCGGTAGTACTTCAGTAAGTGTGCCCTTTAGTATCTCTTCTTTTAGCGACTTCATGAGACGCCCCCCTGTATAAGCTTCTATGACTTGGCTTTCATCTAGTGTAGAAAAGGGAGTAGGCACAAAACAATATTTTAATTCCTCTTTTAAAAAAGATCGTTTAAAAATGGAGCGATAAGATGGTATTGATTAAAAATCTCTTAGAAAAACGAGTTAAAACAGCAAAAGGTATTTATGGAAGGTCATAGCACTTTAAAAGTTTCGCATCTTACCAAGGTTTTTTCACAGAACACTTCCGTTACAGAAGTTCTAAGAGGGATCGAGTATGTCTTTGATTCAAGAAAGTCGTACGCGATCACCGGTGTTTCTGGGAGCGGTAAGTCTACCTTGATACATATCCTTGCAGGTTTAGATACGCCAACTACTGGCTCTGTAAGTCTGGACAACGTCTTACTTGCTCATTTTTCTGAGCAAGAACGCGCTTTAAAAATTGGATTGGTGTTTCAGTACCCATATCTTATAAAAGAATTGTCCGTTATTGAAAATGTTATGCTTTCGTCTGTGTGCCTAGGAAATAATTGGTTAGCTGCGCAAAGAGATGCGCAGCTTCTTTTAGAGCGGATTGGCCTTGGCGACATGTCTGCTTGGAATGTAGGGCAGCTTTCTGGCGGTCAAAAACAACGTGTTGCGCTTGCGCGGACACTGCTTACTCGGCCAGCTTTTTTGCTTGCAGATGAAATGACGGGCAGTCTTGATCATGAAACAGGCCATGCCATTATGCAGCAGGTACTTTCATATGCACGCGAGTGGGGTATGGGGCTTATTGTCAGTACACACAATCCAGAAATTGCCGCAATGACCGATCTAGTATTTACATTGAAAGATGGTATCTTAATTGCGGTTGAATCATAAAGATTTCTTGAAAGGACCTTGTATGGAGCACAATGCGGATCGTAAAAAATCAATTTTAGCAAAGACATTTCAGGTTGGGTTAAATACTTTTGTAAGTAGAATATTGGGGCTTGCGCGAGAAATTTTGGTCATGAGATTTTTAGGGATTGAAGTTTTTGGTGACGCCTTTACTACTGCATTTATGCTCCCTAACTCGCTGCGCAAAATTTTTGCAGAAGGTGCTTTGACTGCCGCATTTGTTCCTTCTTTTTTAACGCTTGCAAAGAAAGAGGGCAAAGAAGAAGCAGACCGTTTAATGACGCTTTCATTGGTTTTTTTTGAGACCCTCCTTTTGGTTGTCTGCGCGTTAGTTATGTGGAAGGCAGAAGCTACTATTGGCATGATCGTGCCAGGTTATTCTCCAGAACAAGTGGCAGCAACGGTTCCTTTGCTTCGTATACTGATGCCCTTCATATTTTTTGTATCGGTCAGCTCTCTCTTGGCCGGGGCACTTAATTCTGTCCATCATTTTTTTGTCCCTTCATTTGGGCCGGTGCTGCTCAATATGGTATTTATTGGTGCAGTTCTTGCCTGTCTTGAGTATCGATGGGGAGTTGAATATCTATGTTGGATGATTTTAGGAGCAGGCGCTTTGCAGTGTGCGCTGCATATTTTTACCTATTTTCACTTAGGCTTTTCATTTGCTTTGTGGAATGCAATCACGTTGCGTTATTTTTCTCAGATTGTAGGCAAGTTTTTGCTGTGCTTTATGAGTATGAGCGTGATGGAGGTCAACCTCTTTGTTGATCAGGCTTTTGCGTCGTATTTGGTGGTTGGATCGGTGACGTTGATTAAGTACGCAAATAGATTTATGGGAATTCCTTTGGGCGTTTTTGCTGTGGCGTTTTCAACAATTTTGTTGCCACACTTTACACGGGTAAAGCTTGATAATCCAGAACGACTCAATTTTTACTTGGTAGAATCAATGAAGTTTGTATTCTGGGTTACTATTCCCGCAACGTTTTTACTTTGTTTTTTGTCAGAACAAGTATTTTTGACCCTGTTTGCTTCTATGACCGATAAATTTCCAGCGGACCGCGTTGTAGAGGCGGGTTATATTTTAGTCGGATTTATGTTTGGTCTTTGTTTCTTTTCTTTAAACAAAATACTGTTCAGTCTTTATTATTCTTTCCATGATATGTGGTATCCAACGGTTATCTCCATTATTGCGACACTCTGCAATGTGGTAGCAAATTATTACTTAGTTGGGCTGTGGGGAGGCTTTGGTTTAGCGTTAGCAACGTCGCTTTCTGGCTTTATTCAAACAGTATTATGTCTTTATTTTTTGAGCGTAAAACATAAGTTCTCTATCGATTACAAAGCAATCATTGAGTTTTTACAAGTATATATTTTGCAGGTTGCAGTTGTATTGGTACCCCTATGGGCGATTTATTACAAACTTTTTCAAGAAATTCAAAACGCAAAATACGGTATTTTCTTTACAGAAAAGATTGGCTTTTGGCTGTGGGCAGGTCCGCTCGTTTTGATCGCTTATATAGCCCTGTATTGTATGCGGAACTTATTTGGGATGCGTCTTTATTTTCTTGAAAGATAATTATTAATCTTCATTACAAAAACAAAGACAAACCACGCAACAGATGCCCAGGCATTCCCCACGGTTCATATTTTTGAAATCGGCATTTGACTTTGGGTCGTCTTCACAACAACAGTTAAGGCATCCTCCTATTGTTTTTACTGCACAATACTCCATGTCAGCGATCTCTGTAAGTGGTGCAGAAAGCCCATACAATAGCCCTGTTAGTTCTATGGTAGGTATGCAGACCAGGCAGCGTCAAGCGCGTGTACAACCCTTATGGCAGGGGGATTGCTCTGTGGGTATTTGTGCAGAGAGATCTTTTGATGGCATGTATATACGTCAACTTTGCATGCCTTCACAAAATAACGTGCTGCTTAAAGTTGTAGCAGGACAAAACTGGGATGTTCCGTTTTTTTGTCATAACAGCATTCTGGCAGGCACTTAGCTGCGTTTGGGTTTATTTTTTTAGAAGAGTCATCTGATCGGGGTTGAGCTGTGATGGTGCCGATTGGACCACTCAAGTCGGCAAGCTTTTCAGGCGAGCCTTCGCTGGCGAAAGCGGGAAAAGGGAAGAGCATTGGTATGGCTATAAAAATTTTATTAAATTGTTTCATAGGTTTTTGGCTTCTTTCTTAAAAGTGGTTGAGCAATTATCAGAACCTCTTTGTCAGGCTCATAAAATTTTGCAGGAAGACAGCAAGTTTCGCCTGCCCCGATTAAAACTGATCCTGCTAATAACACTGCAAAATTTATCACTGTCCCAGTTAGAGCGCAGGGGCAGCAAGAACATCGAATGCAATTGCGGGTAAGTGGCATATTATCCTTTTGTGTGCATATACATGAGACTTTGCACGTTGCCCACATATGTGTTAATGCGCAATAAGTTGCGCAGTGTCCGGAGGTCAAAGGAAAAAGCTTGGATACTTTGCTTTGTGGGTCGATGCAAGCTTTGGGAAGACAGGGGGTGTCATCAATTGCTTTACCGCTTTTTGTATCTGCAAAAAAAGAATAGCTACACGTGTTAAGTTCTTCATCAACTTCATCAAGAAGTCGATGGCACCATGCAGCGTTAAGACTTTCTGTAGCGAGGAAGAATGCAGCCAATAGAATTTTATTCATAGCTTCCTTCCTTAAGAATGAGGAGTGTCTTTTTGGTAGATTTTAGTACACCATCGGGCAACCGTCATGGTGCAAACTGCGTGGTAATCTCTTTCTATAAATGCGCGGCAGCAAGATGACTCTTCTTGTGAGCCTATTGAGACCATATCACTTTCATCAACATCTTGGTGTGCCTCGCGGCAAGCTTTTAGGCACGATCGAGGAGTTCCGTATACTGTGCAGTAAAGGCAATCGATTGCTGCTCCAGCAGTTGTAGATGCAATGCACAAAGGGGTCCCTACCGTTAGACAGAAGATTGCCCCTACGCATACTTCGCGCCATTCGTACTTAGGTAAAGATCTGTCAAAACAGCCGCGTACAAGAGGCTTTCTAACATCCTCCCAAGTGATTGCAATGCCTGATGACACGGGACAGCAGGTTCTAGTAAGTTCTTTGTTGTAGCACTGGTTCGGTAGCCAGTTGGTGAAGATTGGTTCTTTATCTACTAAGTGGCTCTCTTCGTTAGGGTTTTTTCCGGGGATACTTGCTTGCAAAGAAGAAGCTACAAAGAGAAACAGAAATGTCTTGTAAATATGATTCATAGAGATTCTTTCTTAAGGGTTGATCTTATTTTTGGCAGCATGATGTTATTCCAAAAAAACTAATAAGACAGCATGCCTGTATTTTTACGCAACACGATTCGTTGTTGTTCGCGCGCATGTGGGACCATAAAAGCGCGCAATTCGATATACAGGAACAGATATTTTCTGTACAGCAATTTCCTTTTTTGGATTGATGTGCCGTTACAATCGGCATTTTCTCAGGATTTGCATAAAGAGAAATTGATGAAAAAAGTAAGAGAAAAGTTTTGAGCGGGAAAGGTGCGTAGGTATTCATCATTCCTCTTTTAATAAACGGGTTTCTATTTTAAGCACAGCGCCATAAGCCCGATCGCAAAAGCAGCTGCTGTGCATGAAGGTTGTGCCATCGAGCAACAACAATCGTATTCAGGACATAGTGTGAAGTCTGAGCATATTTTTTTCGAAGATGGCTCTTTTGAAACTAAAGCTGTTCATGTGTTGCTTTCCATAGTGTAAATAGAAGTTGATGATGAAAGTAGAAATATAATTAGAGAGGTGTGTTTCATCAAGTTCCTTTATTGGGTGGTACTTATTTACTGCCGACAGTTTAAAGGTTTACAGACTTCTTTCAAGCTCTCCTTAAGAACTTTAAGTCTCTCTTTGAAAAAACTTTAATTGCCTTGTTTGGTGAAATTATTTTTTCCCGCGGCACAGGCAAGGAATGCAAAAAATCACATTCATCAATGCTAAGGCGCATCCAGCAATAATTGTTGCTGCTCCAACAGGAAGAGACATGCATGCGCACACTCCACCTGTAGTGCATTTGCAGAAGCGCGTAGGGCAGTTATCGTAATGGTCGCCTGATTTTTTTACCGAAATAAACGGTGTAAGTTCGTTATTTATCCTTTTAATTGAATCTGGTGGTTCTTTTTCTATCAGGCTTTCTTGCTGATGGCCGCGACTAGAATAATCAGCTAATGAACTTTCGAGTATATGAAAAGGAAGCGACAGCAAGAGTATTACTCGTTTTAACATTACTACCCTTTTGTTTCGCGATCCTTTTTTAAAAGACGATGATTAGTAGCATCTTTAATTTAAACTATTGTCGTCAATCATTGCGCAAGAAAGTTTCAGAAAAAACCTGCACAGAAAGGGAGCTATTTCAATAACAAGAGGGCCCCTTTTTAAAATTGATTAGGAAAGTGATATAAAGAATTTAAGTTTACGATTGAGGTATTTATAACTTAAGAATTATCACCTTAGCCTATCCCTTCAGCTCTGTTTAGGATGGAAAAACAATGACTCCAATCTGGCGCGTCGAGAATTTTTTATTGGGGAAAATGGATAAAGCTTGTAAATTGTTCTTTGTGTTTTTAGAGTAACATAAAAAATGTCAGAGGAGATTTCAGTTTTGTATAAATATTTCGCTCGTTTCAAAATCAATGTACTTTTTTTATTGATATCGTTTTCTTGCACTCTCAGCGCCAGGCAGGTTGAGACTTTTTATGGGCCGCTTGAAGTTGAGGAGCCTGTTCTTTTGGAGCTCATTGACAGTCCAACATTTCAAAGACTTAAAGATATTCATCAGTATGGAGTTGCTTATTATACAACCCACCAAGAAGAATATAATCGTTATGACCATTCCATTGGAGTTTTTGCAATTTTGAGGGCAAACGATGCTTCTCTTGAAGAGCAAATCGCGGGACTTTTACATGATGTTTCTCATACTGCTTTTTCCCACGTAGGCGATTGGGTGTTTGGCAAGGAAAACCAAGTCAAGGACTATCAAAATGATATACATTCGTTTTTTTTAGAAAAGAGCGGCTTAGTAGCTATTCTTAAAAAATATAATTTTAGACTCGACCAAATACTTCCCGATGAAGCGCTGTTTCCTGCCCTTGAAAATTCACTACCAAATCTTTGTGCAGATCGCATCGATTACAATATACAAGGGGCGTATTACCAAGGATTTATAACACGTGAAGAAGCGGTATTAATTTTTAACGACCTTCGTTTTGTAGGCAACCGATGGGTAAGCACGCGCCCTGAGCTCATGAAAAAACTAACTCGCTTTTCTCTGTTTATGACCCAAGGGTGTTGGGGTGGACCAACAAATCATGTAACTTCTCGCGGGCTTGCAGATGCTATTTTGAGAGCAATTGACCTAGGATGTATCTCATATGAAGACCTTCATTTTGGAACCGATCAAGCAATGTGGGATATATTACTTTTTCAAAAAGACCCGATTATTCAGCAAAAAATGAAAATGGTCATGAACTCACAAGATTACTTTACTATGACTAGCTCGACTGATGAAGCTGATTTTGTTGTAAAAAGTAAGTTTAGAGGAATTAATCCTTGGATGCTATCAGGCTCAGAATGTTTACGCCTTACTGCAATAGATGACGAACTTGCGCAAGAATATGAGAGAGTAAAACAGGTAATGGCAAAAGGCTGGCCGATTAAATTTTTCCAGCACCAAAACTAAAAAAGTGCAGAGAAGGTAAATTGTATTTTTAAGTGTAACTGTTTTAACCAGTATTCTTATGAAAAATGCTTGTCTCGTGGGCGCTGAGTTTTAATAATATGAATTGATTTTGTATGTAAGTATGGAATACTTTAGTTGAAAATTTAGCATAAAACACCAAGAAGAAGACTTTTTTAGCCTAATCGTTCTCTTGTAAAATTTCTGTTTGAGTGTGGTTTTAAATACTTCTTGTAGTATAATGCTTTTTCTTTGTCTAAAAAACAACAATACATAGCCAAGGTTCATGGTTTACCTTTACATGCGTAGATCGATGCCATTGTTATGTTTTTTAATTCGTGACTCAACGTCCAGCGAATAGCCAACATAAAATTTTTTACTAAAAATTTATTGATTTAATAATGTAAGCAAAATGCATAAAATCGCTGAACTTATTAAGTCTATCTACGCTTGTAGCTAGACGGAAACATTCTTCGTTTTTTAAAGAAGTTATTTTTTGTTTGAGTTATTTGAAAAGATGGATTTTTTAATTGAAGCTTTAGTTGAAATTGGTGGCGGGGGCTGGATTCGAACCAGCGACCTTTGGGTTATGAGCCCAACGAGCTACCAGGCTGCTCTACCCCGCGTCCTTTAATAGATTAGTAGGTATAGGATAACACCCTTATTGGCGATGTCAAACCGAGTTTAGCTATGTTTTTCAAAGTAGGTATCAAGCGAACGGTACATCAAGGCCTCTTTTAGGTGTGGTACGTCAATGATTAAAGCGGTCTCGAGGTCTGCAATAGTACGGGCGACC
>Ga0105050_10002728_pt1 | contig 25007 bp, 22 predicted proteins | sample FRY01_FD_78088 | JGI IMG/M metagenome (GOLD analysis project Ga0105050, IMG submission 78088) | Freshwater microbial communities from Lake Fryxell liftoff mats and glacier meltwater in Antarctica - FRY-01 | ecosystem: Environmental > Aquatic > Freshwater > Ice > Glacier meltwater ...
ACTGGACCTAACCGCCGTTCCGAATCTGACCGCGCTCGATTGCAACCTCAACAAACTGACAAAGCTTGATCTGACTTCCGCTCCTAATCTGACCCAACTCAAATGCGCCGACAACCAGTTGACCGAGCTAGACATCCGCAATTGCCTAAAACTCAGGGTTATCACATGCGATCATGGCGTTCTGGTTCACAAGCGCCCCGAACAGGTCGTGAGGCACCCTGCGTGAACGATATAGAATGGATCATTCTTGACACCGAAACCAATGGCCTGGTCCCGCCGATCGCCGTGGTGGAACTGGCCGCACAACGGATGCTGGGCTGGGATCCCGTGGGGGCACCCTTTCGATTTCTTCTGAACCAGAACGCCGAGATCTCGCCCGAAGCCTCGAGAGTAAACGGCTATACGCGCGAGATCTTGGAGCGCGATGGAGAACTGCCGCTAACGGTCTACCGGGCCTTCGAGGACTATGTCTCGGATCGTCCGCTCGCGTCCTATAATCTGGATTTCGACCTTGATCAGGTCTTGGCGCCGGAATGGCAGCGCTTCTCATTAAAGCCCGCTGGACGCAGGGGGCTGTGCGTGCTCCGTCTCGCGCAGCGATTGCTTGATCCCGTGCCTGCCGGAAACTGCAAGCTGCAAACGTTACGTCAGTATTATCGATTGCCGGAAAGGGCTGCGCATACGGGTATGGGAGACGTCCTGACGACGATCGATCTTCTCCAGTCGGTGCTCAGGCCGATCGCCGTAACTCGTGGGCTTACGACATGGGCGCAGCTACTGGCGTTCTCAGAGGCGGAGTGGTTTCCATCGCGTTTATCTTTCGGCAAACACAAGGGGCGCGACTATACCGAGGCGTCTTTTGATCAAGACCTGCATAGTTGGCTGGACTGGTTGACGACCTCGAGCAACAAACGTTCCGCTACAATGGGCCGCTGGTACCTCGACCAGCTTGCGAAAAAGCCATCGTACGACCGTCCTTCGGTCAGCGTCTTTCCGGATAGGCACCAAACCGACACAAGCCCTGGGGAGACGGGTGCGGGTAACATTATAGTATTTGTCGATGGGGAGCAGGAACAGCTCATAACGATGATCGAACTCTCTCGCTTGCGGTTGGCGGAGCTTGAGGCGGAATACACAGCGGAAAAACGTAACGTGGACGCCATTAACGTATCTATATTTCGACTTGTCAAAGTGCACTATCAGCGGCGGGATCGGATCAAGTTAGTCGTCGAGTATCGTCGGCGGTTCCTAGACGTCCTTATCGACTCAGGGGAGGACGAGGCTGAGGAGGTCACAGAGACCTTTAAGTCGGCAAAGGCCGATTCCGATCAAGAATATGAAGATGCTGCTCGGGTGGCAGTGGAGAAAGTCGAGCTGACAGATGCACAGAAAAAAGAGATTCAGCTCCTCTGGAAGAAGCTTGTTCGCCTGTTTCACCCTGACCGGTACCAGAATGATCCGGCCAAGCAGGCGATCTACGAGAAACTCATGGCAGCGATCAACACAGCTCGTGACGAAGGTGCTATAGATGTGCTGAAGGAAATTGCCGAAAATCCTGACGCCTACATAGCTAAGAAAAATTGGGGCCGGATCAACATCTCGCAAGAGAGCAAGCGGGAAGACTTCCGGAAACTTTACGTTTCGCTAGAAATTCAGATTGTAGACCGCATTGAGGCGTTGAGCCGCCTACGGGAAAGTCCGGAATACGAACTGATGAAGCAGTGCCGTGTCCGGCCAGGCCTCTTGGATGAAGTGGCCAACCATCGTCGGCGGGCTCTCGCTGCCGAGATTGAGCAGCTTGAAGCTGAGGCCGAGGCGCTGTTCGAGGAGATTCTGGAGCTAAACGGCAAGGAGAGCGGCATCTAGGCGATCAAACGCTCCAAAAGCATGTGACGCCTCTGCCTTGTCAATCCCGGCTTACTTCTGGTTAGCATCTAAATATTGGCTGGACACCGACTTCATGTTTTGCGCGATATCGATCTAATCCACAGTCAACAAGCTAGGCTCCTTGTTAAAGGTCAATTCTGCAAGCTCTAAGTCAACAGGTAGCAAATTTGTTCAAAAATACATGAACATTTTAGAATAATTAGGTTTTTTAGCGCTAGCCTTATAAGTTCTAATCCGAAATTTGACTTCGGCAAGCACGAGGATTTCATCTCAACCGGCTCAAAACTTAAAAGCCACCAAAATGGCCAGCCATGCCCCCAATCCACTGTCGGTCATAGACTGCGATTCGTGCCAGCAGCCGGTCGTAGGTCGCGCGGTGCATCCCCTTTGGGCGAGGCAATAAATCAACTGGCCAACTCAAACCTTCCAGATGCGCATCAAGGCGGGCACGGAGCTTTCTCGACTGATTGTTAGAGCGAGCCAGCCGACTTTCGTTCTGGCTTTTATAGGCGACCCGGTGACAGTGGCGGCACAAGAAGCGTTCACCGCCCCACAGCACCCCAACACGCTTGTTACAGTGCGGACAGGTCAACCAAGGCCGTGCACCGCCGTAATGGCAAGGCTGCCATTCCAGCCGAACAGCCTCGCTCATATTACCCCATTCGTCATCATGACTGCGAAACCGATAGGTCAGAGTTAGCAAGGCCGGACGCTCACCTTCCGAGGTCGCAATCCGAATATCGGATGTCCGAAGGCCATTAACCCGCCACTGTATCGCCGCGCTGATTGAGCCGGCCAAATAGCCCTTGTTATAAAGGAACCTTACGTCGAGGCGCAGCATGGTTTCATCTGCCACAGGCTTTCTGCCGCTATGTGCATTTCGACATACTGTCTCGCTTCCAAGTCCGCCCATAGCTACACTGTAGCCGAAATCATTAGGAAAATCGCCTGTGGTGTATGGACGAAAGTCCCATCGTCGACCGCGCCGAAAATCAATAATGGCACCCGCCCGCGAGCCTGTAGACTTCTTCAAGACTTCATGCGGCGGCGCGCATTGCCGATAGCGTTGGTCTCGTGATGATAATCAGTAAGTTTGCCATCGACGAGATTGTGAGGACACTTACATCGCCGTGCCTAGCCCTATCTGCCCGGATAGAAAAATCAGTGGCAGCCTATCCTCACGAAAATGCCTGCCTATCATGAAGCGAACGATCTGCTAGCTGCGGGATCGCCATTTAGGAATGTTTGTATCGAGCTTAATTAATGCCCTACTGATGAGCCAGAGGGGAGCTTCAAACATGCAAGATAGGTCTTTACGGCTTAAAGAGTGGGCCGGACGCATCTGGAATGGACCTTTTTATGTTGGCCCTTTGGTCCAACCAGTAGCGCTCGGGTCGGCAATCCTTAAAATTCTTGAGGTCGGGTGGCGCGGCTCCATTGTTTTGATTGCAGTGGCCACCGTAGCAGTTGGCCTTCAGTCAAGCTGGCGCGTCATCGAAACCGCGTTCCCGCCTGCCCCTAGCGACCAAGAAGAATGTAAAGCCGCGTCATCAAAGAATGCCAAAAATCAATCTATGCTCGTAGCCCTTTTTAAGGAGTGCGCCCTGAAATTTCCTGCCGTTCGCTCCGAAGATGGAACATACGTCTTTTGGGACCCTCAACTACAGGACTGGGTAGATGTTTCTGGCCCAACCCTATCAGCCGCGGACCTTGTACACATCGCCGAAATTCGTAACAAAAAAAAGGCAGAAGAAGCTGATCGGCTTCAAGCGGTATCGAAATTAAATATCGTTAAATACGACATTAGTTGCAACGACGATTCAAGATATGTTTCTTGTTATGATAAGAACATCACCGTTAAATTATTTAATGGTTCAAATAGAACTATGATGGGCCTAAATTTTAGCTATGAGATTGGAAAAGGAATCACCTGCTCTGGCGCCCTAGGCAAGAAATTTTCTCAATCAATGAAAATACGACCTAGCGAATATGGGTCATTTGTTATGAACTTTAAATTCGATGATGCAGGGCCAGCAGGTATAATGACGGGCTGTGTAAAATTAGATTCGGTAGATATGGTCGGTTGATTTATTTTCTTCCCTCTAGCCCGTAGTTCCTCTGCAATCACTGAATTATCAGACTAAGTTAATCCCTATCCATCAGTTCGACACCACCACCTGCCGTTAGTGCCGTTAGCGCCAATAGCATTGAAGCTAACGACGCTAATGGCGCTAATGGCAGCACAATCTAACCTGGCAACAGCACAGCCGGATTCACTAAATAGTCCTTGGATAGCCGCCCCGGCATGTTGCCAGCCCGGTTGCAATTCGGCTTTAGCCACTCAGCTTCCACCAGCACGTTTGCGGCGTCCTTAAGTTCCATCGGCTCTTTGAGCAACGGAAGCCCAACGCGACGCATAATGCGCAAGTTCAATAGATTTAGCCGATTGGATTTGATGTAACGAGCAAGCGACGCCGCCGCTCGATCCGCTGGCTTTAATGCGGCATCGCCGAACACCCGCAGCGCCATCGGCTTCGCATAGGTTTCGACAAACGCGCACACCAGTTCCAACGTCGCCAGCGACACTGCACGCGGCTCGTCGGCATTGCCCTCATCGGCCCAGATCAACAATTCCACGACTAGCGAGCCACGCAACACCAACGCCGAAGCCTTGCCAACAAAGCCCTTGTAAAGCGCTCCGGCCTCTATCTCAGCCGCATCATTCTCACGCTTCCACGTTTCGAACCTGTCTGCCGCATCAGGCTCTAGGGGGAGCACAACAGGCGCGGGCGATCCGTCCGGGTGTTGGCTCCATTTGAGAGACACCAGACGCCTAAAAAGACGGTCGAGCCGCTCAACATCGGCAATGCGTTGCGGACGCCGATACGGCACCGGCTCTGGCCAAAAATAGACGATACGCGCCGCCATGCCGTCATCGTCGCCAGCCAGCAGCACGGTCGCCAACCTGTCCGGCTGAATACCTCCTAACACCGAAACCGCGCTTGTCTTGAGCAGCATCGGCTTGAGACGGCTCTTACGGTCAACCGTAAAAGGTTTGCCGTTCCATGCCTCCAGAAAGAACGCCCGCGCGTCGCCGTTGTAGCGGTCGAAGTTAAGCAACCAGCCCGCGAGTTCATCGCGCATGGACAACACCCCTTGCGGGTTGCCCTCTAGCACGTCCCATAGCGCTTCTGGGGTGGTGTCCATGACCATAAGGCGAGGGCGCTGCAACGGGTCAGGGTCGTTGGCAGCAAGTGGTTTTGATGGCGTGTCGGCACCATTTTTTGCTGCCTTTTTTACCGCGTCCTTCCAATTGTCATGCTCGGCCTTGGCTCGCGCATCGAGCGCCTGCCACATCTGCAACTCTTCGGCATGGCTCTCGCCAAGCCAATCTTCGATAGCCCGCAGCGGTCCCGTGACAGCTGATAGCGCCGGCGTCTTGTTAGATGACGGCTCGCCAACCGCGCCAATCCACAGAATAGCCGGCTCCTTCCAATTGGACGTCTCGAACGGCTGCACTTGCCGCTTTGTCCCAACCAGTGCCGCCGCCGTGCCGAGCAGCGCCCCGGCGATGTAATCCACAGGCGCGCCTGCCCCAGCTGCCAAATCAGCGACCAGAGGCCACAGAGGCCCAAACAGTTCGGCAGGAAACGGCGGCGGCGAGCGGCGGCGGGCGTTTAGCAGCGTCATGTCGGGAACACCCCAGCCATCACCCTCTGACGCATCCGCGCTAACAAACAGCTTGGCGCGTTCGGAGACGAATTGCGCCGCACGCTCTGACGACCAACCCGCCGCCAAGGCGTCCGCAGCATCCCAGCCTTTGACTTCTTTCAGCCCTTCAAGGTCAATCACGCTGACATTGGCCTGAAGACCCCTCAAACGTTTAGCAATGCGCGTCGCCGCTTCGATTCCCTCCACATCATGGTCAGGCCAGATGGTGACATTACGCCCCGCCAAAGGCTCCCAATCGGCAAGATGATCGGCTTTGCAGCCGCCTGGCCACGCAACGGCGACGTGATTTGGCAAGAGCAACGCCGCCGCATCAGCAGCCTTGCAACCTTCTGCTATGATGACGGTTGCAAGCGGCCGCGAAGCTAGCCGATCCAATCCATAAATCGGCCGCACTTTGGGGAAAGCCTTAGAACGCCAGCCGCAACCACCGTTCGGCAGTTGACACCACGTCAACGTCAAAACGGTTTTTTCGCCGCTGGCACTTTCAAACCGAGCATCGTGGCCCAGCAACGCCCCCTCAGCGTCGTGATAATCCCACATGGCCACTGCCTGTCCATGTTGGTAGTGACGCCATTTGCAAGGCGGCGCATCGGCTGGAACCGGTAAGATCGGCACAGGACCGGCGTCACTGGCCATGGCTGCATCGTGGCCGCTCTCCGCAACCGCAGCCGCCACAGCATCAAAGGGATCAATCCCGATCATGGCTGCACCGCCAATCCCAGTGCATCGGCAAGTCCCGCCGCTGCATCCGATTGCGAACAGCCGGCGACATAAGCCGCAAGGCTGATTAGATCGCCGCCCTTGTCACCTGTGGCGAAATCGGACCATCGCCCAGTCGCCAGATTGACCTTGAACGAACCCAGCGAGCGGTCGGCGCGGCGCGGATTACGCGCTACCCATTCCCGGCCCTCGCGTCGCCCATCGGGCAATAGCGCCGGCACTATTGTGTTCGCTCGCCCCAATGCCCGTTCAGAAACGCTGGCAAACCACAACGGCCCTCGCGTTTCGCTTGCACTTGCACTACACTTTTCTGAGCGATTGAGCATCCCGGCCCCATTGCTGGCCCGTCCGCGCTGCAAGGCGTGACGGGCCAACGCGTTTACGGTCGCCACCGGTAGAGCGGCCATTATGCGGCACGCTGCGAAGTCGAATGCGTGCGGCGTGCGGCCTTCCAATCGTCCAGGTCGCGGGCTTCATAAACCACCCGGCGGCCCAATTTCAGATAGGCAGGACCGCCGCCCAGGCAGCGCAGCTTTTCCATGGTGGAAACCGACAGGCCCAGCCGCCGCGCCGCCCGTTCGGTGTCGAAAACATCATGTTCGTTAGTCATTGTCTTGGCCTTTGCTAAAAGCCGCAATCCGGTGCGGCTCCCAGCAAATGCGAAGTTTTAAGGCCCCGAAATAGCATCGTCGATTAGATTGCTAATCGATTGTCGATAACGGAACCCTATTTTTTGGACGTGCCCCTGCTCGGCTCCACTCGGGCTTCTCAAACGTGGCGCGGGACCATGCCGCGTTAAAAGTAAACGTATTGGTTCCAAATCGCCGAGCTGCTTCGGCGGCAAAATCGCCCTTGGAATGGGATCGAACGGGCAATTTAGCCAACACCCCGTTGAGCCAAGTTTCCATTGCAGACCGAGATCTCCGGGTTGCGGCAACAGTAACGGCAGCCGGGCTCATCGCCTTGACCAGAGCGCCGCTCCCCACAAACACGCCCGCATCATTCAAACCATGCGCTAGCGCCCCATGCGACGCCTCGGTGAAAAAGCCCGCGCCAGCCAACGGGCGGAAGTCGTGGAAACTGCCCCAGTAACCCGATGGGATGCACCAAAGACTGCCATCCGATTTGACGACAAACGCCGGCACAGCGCCGGACTTGAGCAATTGACGTAGTTGATCGGTTATTGCATCCGACGCCTCTGCAGCAGTTGTCATGGCTTCCGCCGATGGCGTGCCGTTCGTATCCAAAGGTGGGAAAGTCGCAGCAATGCGGTTTCGCGCTTCGACAAGGGGAACCATCGTTCCGAAATCGGTAGACGTAAACGGCGACATTTGTTGCGTCAGTGCCGCTCCCATCGAATTTATCGCGGCTGGCACCGGCCACAACTGCAGCAAGCCTTCACGTTCCACACGGACATAGGAAAAATTGACCATAGCGCTGTGGATCATCGCAACAGTGTCATCCGGCTTGAACCGATGAACGGCCGCCATAATCGGCGCGTCCCGGTCGCCAGCTGCCCAATCGAACCATTTGCAATTCAGCAGGTCATCAAGCGTGAGTTCGATTTCGTCGCCTTTCGTTTGGCTGCCATCGAACCGGCGACCCCGAACCGTCACCTGCTCCTGCGACGCCGCATTGGCCAATTTCAGCCAGGCCAATTCCAGCAAACAACGAATATTTTCACCCGACAGTCCAAGCATCGACAAGGGCGGACCATTTAATTCGTCAATGTCTGCCGCATAGTTTCGGTCAATCCACAGCAAGGCGGCAGTCAGCGGAACCCAAGGCATTGTCGGTTCGGGCGGCCGGATAGGCGGCGTGTCTGTCTGCAATTGGAACCGGTTGCACACGTCAAAATGCGGAATTCGAATATCGCTCCAATATACCGAATGCTGAGGCTCTCCTTCCCACCAGGCGCCGCCAAAATCCGTCGAGAATTTCCCGCTCTCCCAAGCCTGACTCGGGATCGGGGCAAGTTCGCCGCTATTGTGCCGGCCAATCCCATTCACTTCACCCTTGGCGAGGGCGTTTTGAAGTTCGGTAAACGCTTCGCCGAGTTTCTCACCAGACACGGGGAAATTGCCGTCTATTGATAGCGACGTCAGAACCGCACCAGCATTATGTTCGGCGTCTTGGCCGGTTCGGCTGAGCATCTTTCGAATCCCGGCGACCGCTGCGAAATCGCGCGTAATGATCCAGCCAATGACTTCAAAACAGTGCCAATGCAGATCGGGAAAAGGATCGGTATGGAAGCCGATTCCCGGGTGCATCTGACCGTGTATGGGCATATCAGCCTCCCCAAAATTCAACCGCGACAGCTACACACCGCGGCAGAGTAAACCGCCACGGCACGACGCCAACCCACACACCCGCCGGCAAACCTCGATCATCCTTCATCAAAGCATCCGCCATCAGAACTGCAAACATATAGCGCCGTTTAATTTTACAAAAATTTTTTGCTGCACGGGCTGGAGCGTGCCCAACTATGGGAAACGGGTGGGGGAGAGGCTCGCGAGCTGCTACCCCCCCCCGGCACGTTCGGTTAGTCGCCCGTGTCAGCATTCAGTCTCGTCCTGCACCCGGCCACGCCACGTTGCACCCCGTGCGCAGATATTAAAGCGAACGTGCGGCGAACTGGCTTGCTAGGCCAATTGGCGACCATACAGGGAAACCACGTTGAAGGCGTTTGGGCCGCCCATTATCGTCGTGCTAACATGATGGCCCCAAGAATCAATCGCCAGTCGCTTTTCATCGCTCCAATGGTGACGCTGATAAACGCCAGCAACCCCGGACTTCGCGCCGCTAACATGGTTCAACACGGCCTCTGTCACTTCAAACCGGACGCCCAGCCGTTGCAAACCCGTCGCCAGCGTCCGCCGCAGATCATGCAGTCGAAAAGGCGGCAGCAAAATCTTGTCGACATGTTTCTCTTCTCGGTCCGCAGCGCGCTTGCGAAGCTGTTCTAGGGCTTCAACGTCCAACCGCGCCTTGGCCTTGGAAAAACCGCTAGGAGCCGTCTTTCCATTCGTTGAGAACACCAGCCCCCGACGCTTCGGTGACAAAGCCGATAGCGTTGCCATGGCCAGATCATTGAGCGGGATGGAATGCGCAGTATCATTCTTGGCCCGCGAGGCCGGCAACGTCCAAAGCCGGTTGCCCATATCAATTTCGGCCCAATCCAATGCAGCCGCTTCCTCGCGCCGAGCGCCAGTGGCAATTAACAACCGCACCATCGGACCAAACGGACGACCGAGAGCATCAGCACCCTGCCAAACCGCCGCCAGTTCCTCATCGGACAGCACCCGGTCACGCGCCGCCACCGTTGCCGGCCCAGACATTTCGGCCATCGGGGAGACCGGCAGATCACCGCGTTCAACCGCCCAACGAAACAGCTTGCGAAGCGTGGCGAACGTCAAACGCGCCATAGCGGGCCGGTCCGCCAGCTTGTCGAGTGCGGCCGATATGTCGCGACGAGTTATCGTCGGCAGCGCATGGCCCTTCCAATGCGGCACGATATGTAATTCCAGCACCCGCTTGCCATCATTCCATGACGCCTTCCAATTCGGCTTCAAATAGAGATCGACGAACAGCGTCACATAGCTTTCAAATTCCAGCGAAACAGCCTCCGTGCGTCGCCGCCGCTCGACAAGCATCGGGTCTTCACCCTTGCTTGCCATTTGGAGCAACCGCTTTGCTTCTGCCCTCGCCTCATCTGGCGTCCACGGCGATCCGTGCGTGCCAATGGTGAAGCGCTTTGACCGCGCCTCCCGGCCACCCGTCCGATATTGCACCACATAAGCCTTCCGCCCAGAGGGCATCACCTTAAGGCCGAACCCCTTGAGATCGGTGTCCCAAAGGAAAACATCGGCTGCACCAGCTTCCGTCGCATCGACCATCCGCTTGCTGATTTTCGCCACCCTAATATCCCTCGCCAGTAAGCACATAGTAAGCACCGAATTGGAAACCAGCGGAAAGCCTATCCAACCCAATATCCCACAACATACTGTATAATAGACTTTTAATCAAGCTATCTGCAACACGCGGCAACCCCAGAAAACCGTTTGCCGATAACTCTTAATCAGCGGGTCCCAGGTTCGAACCCTGGTGCGTCCACCATATTTTGAAATAATCATTGGCTGTGTTTAATAGTCTCTTGGGCTTGCGGGCGCGAGAGAGGCATGGATATGACCATAGCGAAAAACTTGGCACCGTTTAAGCTCGTTGCGCTTGATCATGTGGTGATCAGGGTTAGCGACATGAGGGCTATGACTGAGTTTTATACCAAGGCGCTGGGCTGTGAGCTTGTGTGGCAGCGCGACGAACTGGGCATGGCGCATTTGCGGGCCGGGGCGGCGTTGGTGGATTTGGTGGACAGGAACGGGCCGCTGGGCGGCGGGGCGGGCGATGCGCCTGTCACGGGTGGCAACCTTGACCATATCTGCCTTACCATTACGCCGTTCGATGAGCCGGCGCTGCGGGCGCATCTGGCCGGATGGGGCCTTACCGCAGGCGACGCTATGGCGCGTTTTGGGGCGCAGGGGTCTGGGATGTCGGTTTATCTTGTTGATCCGGAGGGCAATAGGGTTGAGCTTAAAGCGGCGGTTTTGGATGATGCTCAGGCCGAAGTTTTGTAGCCCAGGTTTGTTGGCCGCTTTCATCCAATGGCCTAGCGGGGTGTCTTCCAAGGCGTTTATGATGGACTGGCGGACGGTTTCGCTTTCATCCTGACCTAATTTGAAGCGCGGAGTTAGGCCGGTGATCTCGGCGCGAAAGCCGATCACTTTGGCGGTCTGCGCTGGTCCAGATTGGGCCGGTGGGCGGCCCGAGGCTTCGGGCGCGAGCTGTTCCACGCGGCTTTGCAGCGCTGTGAGGGACAAGGGCGCGCCTTGGCCTTTCAGCAGGGCATTATCGATTTCCCAATGGAAGACGAGGAACAGGCCGGTGAGGGCTTGCAAGCACCAGAAGTTTGCGGCAGCGATGCGGCTTTAGCGATAGCGCAAAGCTTTTTTTGTGCGGTAGCACAGGGCGTTTTGGTAAGATCGGTCTCTTCGGGCTTTGGGGGGGCGCGTGCCGGGAGCGGCATCGCGGGAGATTGGAGGCCCGAGCCGGAATCGAACCGGCGTGCGCGGATTTGCAGTCCGCTACGTAACCACTCCGCCATCGGGCCCCGCTTCGCAGGAAGACTGTGGAATGCGGGCCATAGCAATGGTGCTTGGCTAGGGCAAGTTTGAGAGATAGAGGAGAATGCGAATAGTTTAATTCAATCCCGACTCAATTCTGGCACCCTTAGCGGGGGCCTTATCAACACAAGAGGCTTGCGCCGTGAGTATCGCCACCATTCCTGCTGCCACACATATTGGCGAAAGCCCGTCTGTGCTCCGTCACCGGATGGTGCAAACCCAGTTGCAGACGGTGAATGTGTCTGACCCGGTGGTGCTTGACGCTATGGGCGCGGTACCGCGTGAGGATTATTTGCCGGCGCGGCTGGCGGGGCTGGCGTATGCTGATGCGGCGCTGGAAGTGGCGCCGGGGCGGTTTTTGCTGCCGCCTATGACCTTGGCGTTGCTTTTGCAGCATGCTGATTTGGCGGCGGGGCAGCGGGTGTTGGTGGTGGGCGCGGCTACCGGCTATTCTGCGGCGGTGGTGAAGGCGGCGGGCGCTCATGCGACCGCGTTGGAGAGTGAGGCAGCGCTGCTCGCGGGGGCTGCTGGGCTTGAAAAAGCCACGGGCCCGCTTGCCGACGGCTGGCCCGCTGGCGCGCCTTATGACATCATCTTGTTTGAAGGGTCTATTGACGCTGTGCCGGCCGCTATTGGCGCGCAGCTTAAAGCGGGCGGCAGGGTGGCGGCGGTTATCCATGCGGGCCGGGTGGGCAAGGCTATGGCTGGACCTTTGCTGGAGGGGCGAATTGCCACGCCGGCGTTTATGGAGGTTGCAGCAAAGCCGCTTCCGGGCTTTGCCAAGCCGCGTGAGTTTGCGTTTTGAAACACACTGCGGAGTATAGGATTTTGAGCATGGCTGGACGGATAGCAATGCTGGCGCTGGCTAGCGCCGTGATAATCGCGCCGGCGCATAGCGAAACCTTGGCTGAAGCCTTGGCGCGCGCTTACAACACCAATCCGGAACTGGCGGCACAGCGCGCGCAGGTACGCGTTATTGATGAGCAGGTGCCGGCAGCGCTGGCCGGCGGGCGGCCTAGCCTCGGCGCGCGGCTGAACTTTGATCAAGCGGGGCTAGATGCCTTCACCGATAACGGCCGCACCTATAATGCCGGCCTTTCTTTCACCTGGGCGATCTTTCAAGGCGGGCGGGTGCGCACGGCGGTTACGGCGGCGGAAAACCGCATTCTTGCGGCCCGTGCTCGGCTGCGTGCTACCGAAAATCAGGTCGTGCTCGCCGTCGTGACTGCTTATGCGGATGTTTTGCGCTTTGCTCAGTTGGTGGAGCTCAACGAAAGTCAGGTTAGGGTGCTGACGCGCGAGCTTGAAGCTAACAATGACCGGTTTGAGGTGGGTGACCTTACGCTTACCGATGTGGCGCAATCACGGGCGCGGCTGGCCAATGCCAACGCCAATCTTGTTGCCGCGATGAATCAGCTCGCGGCTGCTCGGCAAGCCTATATTCGGGCCGTGGGCATCGCGCCTGACAATCTGGAGCCGCTACCACCGCTGCCGCCGCTGCCAGCCTCTCAAGGCCTAGCGGTTGATGTGGCCGAGGCGAACAATCCGGCGCTGCTGGCGGCACGGTTTGAAGAAGCGGCGGCGCGTTATGATGTGAAAACCGTAGAGAAACAGCGGCTGCCTACGATATCCTCCGAGTTTAGAACGTCATTCCTGCGGTTTGAAGGCGGCGGCGGCGGGGCGAACTTTGTGCGGCAAGGTCAATTTGTGGCGCAGGACGCCATTTTGAGCGCGACTATCCCCATCTGGCAGGGCGGCCGCTTTGGCACCCAGATCCGCGAAGCTCAGGCCCGGCGCAGCCAGCAGCTTGAACAGATTGGCGTGACCGCGCGTCAAACGCAGGAGCAAGTTGTGAACAGCTACAACCAGCTTCGTGCGGCGCGCGCTATTATTACGGCTTCAAAAGCTGCTGTGGAGGCCAATAGCTTAGCGGCTGAGGGCGTGCGGCTGGAGAATGAGGTGGGTTCGCGCACGATTATTGAAGTGCTCAATGCTGAGCAGGAATTGCTGAACACCAAGGTCAATTTAGCGACGGCGCTGCGCGATGAGCAGGTGGCGGCTTATTCGCTGCTGGCGGCGGCTGGAGGCGCGGAGGTTTTGGCGCTGGGGGTGGACGCGGAGTTTTACGACCCGGAGACCAATGCGCGGCGCGTTCGGCATCGGATTGGGGATGATGGCGATGAGAGCCCCGACGCCTTGCCGGCGCCGCTGCGATCTAGTGCGAGCAGGACTATGGTCATTGGGCCAGAAGCGCCTTAATCTATTTTTATGAGCGAGCTGCCCCCTACCATTGATGCGATTCTCGAATCGATCCGCGTGCGTGTTTCTGGGGAGGTGCCGGCGCCGGCCTCGCACCCCTCGTCCTTGCCGCCGGAAGACGAGGAGGACTTTATTGACCTGGGCGCGGTGAGCCTGGAGCAGAGCGCGATGACGCTGGACGGGCTGATGCGGCAGATGCTGACGCCACTTTTGAAGAACTGGCTGGATGAGAATTTGCCGGAAATTGTGGAGCGGGTGGCGCAGGCGGAGATCAAGCGTATTTCTGGTCGCGGTTGATTTTTTGGCATGACTAACAGCTTGATTGATAAGGTTTTTGAGTCTGGCGCGATTGAGGCGCGCTGGTATTCTCATTGGGAATCTACGGGCGCTTTTCGGCCCGCGAGGCCTGAGGCTGAGCCTTATACCATTGTGATTCCGCCGCCCAATGTGACCGGGTCGCTGCATATTGGGCATGCGCTCGATAATAGTTTGCAGGATGTGCTGATCCGTTATCACCGGCTTTTGGGGCGGGATGCGCGCTGGGTGGTGGGCACTGACCATGCCGGGATTGCCACGCAGATGGTGGTGGAGCGGCAGCTGGCGGAGCAGGGGAAACCGGACCGCAAGGCGATGGGCCGGGCGGATTTTTTAAAGACGGTTTGGGACTGGAAAGCGACCAGCGGCGGGCTGATTACCACGCAGCTCAGGCGGCTGGGGGCGAGCTGTGATTGGGAAAATGAACGCTTTACGATGGACGCGGGGTTTACAGCGGCGGTGTCAAAAGTGTTCGTTGAACTTTACACGCAGGGGCTGCTTTATCGCGATAAGCGGCTGGTGAATTGGGACCCGAAGTTTCGGACTGCGATTTCTGATCTTGAGGTGGAAACTCGCGAAGTGGCAGGGCAGTTTACGCATATTCGGTATCCGCTGGCGGATGGCGTGCGGCTGGACGATGGGCGGGATTATATTGTGGTGGCGACCACGCGGCCTGAGACGATGCTCGGTGATACGGCGGTGGCGGTGAATGGGGCTGATGCGCGTTATGCGTCGGTGATTGGCAAGGAAATTGTGCTGCCGATTACGGGGCGGCGGATTCCGATTATCGCCGATGACCATGCGGACCCGGAGCTTGGTTCGGGGGCGGTGAAGATTACGCCGGCGCATGATTTTAATGACTTTGAGGTGGGCAAGCGGGCCGGATTGCCGATGATCAATGTGCTGGATGCGGAGGCGCGGATTTGCGGCGCTGAGGGGATTCCGGCGGATTATGTGGGGCTGGACCGGTTTGTAGCGCGGAAGAAGGTTCTGGAGGATTTGGAGGCGGCGGGGGCGATTGAGCTTATCGAGGCCAAGACCATTCAAATGCCTTATGGGGACCGGTCTGGCGTGGTGGTGGAGCCGTGGCTCACTGACCAATGGTATGTGGATGCGGCGACGTTGGCCGCACCTGCTTTGGCGGCTGTGAAGGATGGGCGCACCAAGTTTGTGCCGAAGACCTGGGAAAAGACCTATTTTAACTGGATGGAGAATATCCAGCCTTGGTGTGTGTCTCGCCAGCTTTGGTGGGGGCATCAGATTCCGGCTTGGTATGGGCCGGATGGTGAGGTTTTTGTGGCGGAAACTGAGGCTGAGGCGCAGGCTTTGGCGGGGGTTGGCGTGGCGCTGAGGCGCGATGAGGATGTGCTGGACACATGGTTCTCGTCCGCCTTGTGGCCGTTTGGGACGTTGGGGTGGCCGGAGGCGACGCCGGAATTGGCGCGGCATTATCCTGGTGATGTGTTGGTGACGGGGTTTGATATTATCTTTTTCTGGGTGGCCCGGATGATGATGCAGGGGTTGCATTTTAAAGGTGAGGTGCCGTTTCCGACGGTTTATTGTCATGGGTTGGTGCGGGACGCCAAGGGGCAGAAAATGTCCAAATCCAAGGGCAATACGGTTGATCCGCTGACGTTGATCGATCGTTATGGGGCGGATGCTTTGCGGTTTACGCTGGTGGCGATGGAGAGCCAGGGGCGCGATATCAAGCTGGATGAAAAGCGGGTGGAGGGGTATCGGAACTTTGCCACCAAGCTTTGGAATGCGGCGCGGTTTGCGCAGAGCAATGGGATTGCTGGCTATCCGGGGATAGCGCCGCCGGCGGCCACCGCGCCGCTTAACCGCTGGATTATAAGTGAAGTAGCGGACACGGTGGCAGCGCTTGATGCGGCGATGGCGGGCTATCGGTTTGATGGCTTTGCGGACACGCTTTATCAGTTCATTTGGAGCCGGTTTTGCGATTGGTATCTGGAGCTTTCCAAGCCGCTGCTCGCCGAAGGGGCGGATGCGGCACTGGCGGCGGAGACCCGGGCTGTGGCGGGCTGGGCGCTCGATCAGATTTTGGTGATGCTGCATCCGGTGATGCCGTTTATTACCGAGGAGCTTTGGCACAAGCTGGGGGACCGGCCTTATGATTTGATTTTGGCGCGCTGGCCGGAGGCGGCGGCGCTGCCGCGTGACGGCGCGGCGAAGGATGAGATTGAGTGGTTGATTGGGCTGGTTTCGGCGGTGCGGTCGGCGCGGACGGAGTTGAATGTGCCGCCCGGCGCGAAGCTTGGCTATGTTGTGGACGGCGCGGATGCGCTGACGCAGGCGCGGCTGGTGTCTCAGGCCGGGGCGATTGAGCGGTTGGCGCGGATAACGCCTGCTGATGTTGTGCTTGAGGGCGGGCAGTTGCAGCTGGTGCACGGCGATGCGACCTATGTGTTGCCGTTGTCTGGGGTGATCGACATTGCGGCGGAACGCGCGCGGCTGGAGAAGACGATTTCGGCGGCTCTGAAGGAGCGCGATGCGCTGGCCGGGCGGCTTGGCTCACCGGGGTTTGTGGACAAGGCCAAGCCTGAGGCTGTGGAGAAGGCGCGTAGCGACCATGCGGCGCGGGCGGCGGAAGCGGAGCGGCTGGGAGCGGCATTGGCGCGGCTGGGATAGGGGCTGGGATAGGGGCTGGGCTGGACCGGGAAGAGATCGGGGTTGGTGTTAATTTTTTTGGCGAGTCGCTGGGCGGCATTGCGCTGGATTTCAGATTTTTGGACATTTGAACGGCACGATACGGATTGGGGTGTTTGGCCTTGAAAAGCGTGCATTTTTTGCGTTTTCGGCTTGATTGTACCGCAGAAATTGGATTTTTTAGGCCTTTGCCTGTCCGTTTGCGGCTATTTCGGCTATATTCTTAAAAATACTCGTCTGACGCAGCAACTGGAAACAGGAGAATGGTTATGACTGACAAAACAAAAACCGAAGAGCTTGAGGAAACACAGCTTGATAATGTGCAAGGCGGTATGGGGCTTTTGTTGCCCGCCGTGCAGATTCCACCGGAAACTGCGGCAATAGTGAAAAAGGGGAAGACCTTGCGATCTGGCGCTGGCACCAAAGGCTTTGGTGAGTCCACCGGCGAAGGGCCGAGCACTTTTTGAGGATTGAAAGGATTTGTGATGAGCGATGAAAAGACAACAAAAGAGCTGAACGAGGCGGAACTGGATCAGGTTCAAGGTGCAGGGTTTCAGCCGAATTTTAGTGGCGGTGTTCGCGTGGCCAGCGGGGATGTGAATGGCGATGGCGGAGCCTCTTTGATAGGCCATGAGTTGACCCATGTTGCGCAAGGCAAATCTACCAAGGCTGGCGATAAGGGCTTTCATTCTACGGGTAGTGGAATTCCGACTGTTTGATTTTTTCATAAGGTATGAAGATGACAGACCAAGAGAAAGCTAAAGAGCTGGACGAAGCCGCATTGGACGAGGTGACCGGCGGGGCTGGCACCAAGGCACTGGTGGGCGATGATGCGGGCATATTGCGCGGACCCAACAAGACCAAGGGCTTTGGTGAAACGACCGGCGAATCGCCTAACACTTTTTGAACGATGCTTTTGCGAAAGATATGATCGCTAAAAAAGGATGGTCCGCCAACTGAAGGTTGAGATTGAGCGCTATCCGGTGCGCGGGGCGTTTGTGATTTCGCGCGGCGCCAAGACGCATGTGGATGTGGTGGTGGCGACTATTATGGACGGCGGGCATCGGGGGCGGGGCGAGGCGACGGCTGTCTATTACCGCGGGGAGACTGCGACCAGTGTAGCGGCGGAGGTTTTGGCGATGGCGGGGGCTGTGGCGGCGGGAGCGGGGCGGGCGGAGCTGTTGGGGTTGATGGGAGCGGGGGCGGCGCGCAATGCTTTGGACTGTGCGCTTTGGGATTTGGAGGCGAAACTTACAGGCGTTTGCGTGCGGAAGCGGCTGGGGTTGCCGGTGTTTTTGCCTATGTTGACGGCGTTTACGGTGAGTTTGGGGGCGCCTGAGGTGATGGCGGCGGCGGCTTTTGAAGCGCGCGGGCGGGAGTTGATTAAGGTTAAGCTGGGGGGTGAGGGCGGGCCTGAGGCGGATGTGGCGCGGATGCGGGCCGTTAGGGCGGCGGCGCCGGATGCGCGGTTTGTGGTGGATGCGAATGAGGGCTGGGGGGGGACCGATGTGGCGCGGACGGCGGCGGCTTTGGGGGAACTGGGCGTGGAGTTGATTGAGCAGCCGGTGCCGGCGGGGCGGGATTTTGAGCTGGACGGGGTGCGCTCTGCGGTGCCGCTGTGTGCGGATGAGAGCTGTTTTGACCGGGGGAGTTTGGATGAGATTGTGGGGCGCTATGCCTTTATCAATATCAAGCTGGATAAGGCCGGCGGGCTGACCGAGGCGCTGGCGCTTGCGCATGCGGCGCGGGTGCGGGGGCTGGGCGTGATGACGGGGTGTATGTTGGGGACGTCTTTGGCGATGGCGCCGGCGTTTCATGTGGCGGTGCAGAGCGGCTTTGTGGATTTGGATGCGCCGCTTTTGATTGAGGACCGAGTGGGGGGGATGCGCTATTCAGGATCGGACGTGTGGCCGCCGGAGCCGGGGCTTTGGGGCTGAGCGGCTTTCTGGGGGGTTTCTTTCGGATCACGTAGTGCTTACGTGCGGGGGATGGCGACGCGCGCGGATACGAGGATTGCGAGCCGGCGCGGGATTATTGACCGGCGGCGGTTGGCGGATGCGTTGGACGAGCGGCTGGCAGGGCTGCCGGACTATGAGACGCGGCGGGCGGCGTTGTTTGAGGTGCTTACGGACGCGTTGGCGCATGGCAATGCCGAGCTGCAGCGGCGGCTGCATGACAATCCGGCAAAGGGTCTGGAGCTGGCGAGCGCGCGGGCGTTTATGATGGATCAGCTGATCCGGATTGCCTTTGATGCGATTACGACGCGGCTTTACACTGAGGGCAATCGCACATCTGGCGAGCGGATCGCGCTGGTGGCTGTGGGGGGCTATGGGCGCGGCGAGATGGCGCCATTTTCGGATATTGATCTGTTGTTTTTGACGCCCTGGAAGCAGACCGGTTGGGGCGAGCAGGTGATTGAGACGATGCTCTATCTGCTCTGGGATCTGGGGCTGAAAGTGGGGCATGCGGCGCGGTCTGTGGATGAGCAGATCCGGGCGACCAAGGCGGATGTGACGATTTGCACGGCGATGCTGGAGGCGCGGTTTATTTGGGGGGACCAGCAGCTGTTTGAGGAGACGGTGACGCGGTTTCGGGCGGACGTGGTTTCGGGCGGGGCGCGGGCGTTTATTACGGCCAAGCTGGCGGAGCGGGATGCGCGGCATCAGCGGATGGGGGAGAGCCGCTATCTGGTGGAGCCGCAGCTGAAGGAGGGCAAGGGGGGCCTCAGAGATTTGCATACATTGGCCTGGATTGGGCGGCATGTGTATGGGATTGAACATGTTTCTGAGCTTGTGGGCAAAGGACTGCTGACGGCGGGCGAGGCGCGGCAGTTTCGGCGGGCGGAGAGTTTTTTATGGGCGGTGCGGATTAATTTGCAGGATATTGCCGGGCGGCTGGAGGACAGGCTGACCTTTGATATGCAGGCTGAGCTGGCAGAGAGGCTGCGTTATGGCACCCGCGGTGGGATGTCGGCGGTTGAGCGGTTTATGCGGCATTATTTTTTGACGGTGCGGACGGTGGGGGATTTGACCGGGCTGTTTTTGGCGCAGCTTGAGGAGCAGACCTCGCGGGTGGCGTGGTTGCCAGCGCTGACGCGGCGACCGGCGCGGTTTAACGGCTTTACGTTGCGGCGGGGGCAGATTGGGGTGCCTGACGACGACTTTTTTAAGGCAGATCCGGTTCGGCTTATCGAGATGTTTGCGATTGCGGTGCGCGAGACGCTGCCGGTGCATCCGCAGGCGATGCGGCTGGCGGCGGAAAATGCGGCGCTGATTGATGAGCAGGTTCGGCGAAACAAGGCGGCCAATGCGTTGTTTCTGGAGGTTTTGACCAGCCCTAATAATGCCGAGCGGGTGCTTCGCTGGATGAATGAGGCAGGGGTTTTTGGCCGCTTTGTGCCGGATTTTGGCCGGGTGGTGGCGCGGATGCAATATGACATGTACCATCATTATACGGTGGATGAGCATAGCATCCGGGCGATTGGGCTGATTTCCAGGATTGCCTCTGGCGAGCTGCGCGAAGAGCATAAACTATCTCATGCTGTTATGGGCCAGTTAGCGTCACCGCGCGTGCTGTATGTGGCTGTATTGTTGCATGATATTGCCAAGGGGCGGGGCGGGGATCATTCTGAGCTGGGGGCGGATATTGCGATGAAGCTATGCCCTCGGCTGGGCTTGAGCGCGGCGGAGACCGAGACGGCGGCGTGGCTGGTGCGCTATCATTTGCTGATGAGCCGCACGGCTTTTAAGCGCGATCTGGCGGACTTTAAGACGATTTTGGATTTTGCGGCGATTGTGGCGAGCCCAGAGCGGCTGCGGCTGCTGTTGATTTTAACCGAGGTGGATATTCGGGCGGTGGGGCCCGGCGTTTGGAACGCCTGGAAGGGGCAGCTTTTGCGGGAGCTGTTTGAGGCGGCTGAGGAGGTGCTCAGGCGCGGGCATAAGCAGAAGGGGCGGGCTGAGCGGATTGCGGAGCGTCAGGCCGAATTGGCGGGCGCGCTGGGCTGGGGCGAGACCCGGTTTGCGGCCTATGCGGCGCGCTTTTCAGACAGCTACTGGATTGCGGAACCGCCCGAGGCTCTGATGGCCAATGCTGAGCTGATTGCTGAGGCGGAGGCGGGCGAGCTGCCGCTGGCGATTGCGTGCCGGCCTGATGAGACCAGCGGCACTACGTTGGTATCCATTCATGCCGCCGACCATCCGGGGCTGTTTTACCGGATTGCCGGGGCGATTTCCTTAGCGGGGGGCAATATTTTGGATGCGCGTATTCACACGACGCGCGACGGGCGGGCGATGGACAATTTTACGGTTGCGGATCCGCTGGGCCGGCCTTTTGCGGAAGCGGGACAATTGGAGCGGCTGGAGCGGACGATTTCCGATGTGTTGACCGGGCGGGTACGGCTGGCGGACCGGCTGGCGGCACGGCCTTTGGCGCGGCGGCGGGCCGAGGTGTTCAAGGTCGAGCCTTATGTGATTTTTGATAATATGGCGTCTAATCGTTATACCGTGGTGGAGATTGGCGCGGCAGACCGCCCTGCCCTGCTTTATGCGCTGACCCGCGCGCTGTTTGATGGCAAAGCGACCATTCATTCTGCGCATATTGCGACCTGGGGCGAGCGGGCAACCGATACTTTTTATATCACTGCACTTACGGGCGACAAGATTACGGACCCGGCGCGGTTGAAGCCTTTGGAAGCGCGGCTTTTGAAGGCTTCAGTGGGTACGGTCAAACGCAGCCAGCCCCCAGCGCGGGCGGCGGCTCAAATTGCTCTTGAGGCATGAAGCCTGATAGTTATTGGGCAGGCTGGGCCTGTCCGGTTCCGGGATCAGGCGTTGCGCCGCCTACTTGTTCCGAGCTTGGGCCTGTGCTGCGGCCTTCCTGTGAGGCAATCGGCGTTCCAAAGGCCAGCCAGAGCATGGCCGCGACGGCTAGCAGGACTGAAGCCAGCAGCACATAACGCATATGGCCTTTAGTTTCGCCGGAGCGAGCGTCTTGTGTTGTGCTGACTTCTGGCTTGTCTGTCATTGGGTTGTTACCTGCAATTTCATGTTTACCCCGGTTAGATAGGATTGTTTGGGCGTGGCGGCAAGCAACTGACATTGAAAGCGCCGTTGACGTTGGCCTGCTAACCCAGCTTAAAGGGCCTCGTAGGAGAATTTGCATGACCAAGCCCAGCTATGCCAAGCACAGCTATGCCGACTGGCAAGCCCAAGCCGCCAAGGATGTGAAGGGAGCCAATCTTGAGTGGCTGAGCCCTGAGGGCATCGCCGTGAAGCCGCTTTATACGGATGCGGACCATGACGGCGATGAGGGGCTGCCGGGTTTTGCGCCGTTTACGCGCGGCGTGCGGGCTTCCATGTATGCGGGGCGGCCTTGGACTATTCGCCAATATGCGGGGTTTTCTACGGCTGAGGCTTCCAATGCATTTTACCGGCGCAATCTGGCGGCCGGGCAGAAGGGCTTGTCTGTTGCGTTCGATCTGGCGACGCACCGGGGCTATGATTCTGACCATCCGCGTGTGTCTGGCGATGTAGGCAAGGCCGGCGTAGCGATTGATTCTGTTGAGGATATGAAGATTTTGTTCGACGGGATTCCGCTCGATCAAATGTCTGTGTCTATGACCATGAATGGCGCGGTGTTGCCGTGTTTGGCGTTTTATATTGTGGCGGCTGAAGAGCAGGGCGTGGGGCAGGACAAGCTGGATGGGACTATTCAGAACGATATTTTGAAGGAGTTCATGGTCAGGAACACCTATATTTACCCCCCTGCCCCCAGCATGCGTATTGTGGCGGATATTATTGCGCATACCTCGCGGTTTATGCCCAAGTTTAACTCCATCAGCATCTCTGGCTATCATATGCATGAGGCCGGGGCGACCGCTGTGCAGGAGCTTGGCTATACGCTGGCGGATGGCATGGAATATGTGCGCGCGGCGCAGGCGCAGGGGCTGGATATTGATGCGTTTGCGGGGCGGCTGAGCTTCTTCTTTGGCATTGGCATGAACTTTTTCATGGAAGTGGCGAAGCTGCGGGCGGCGCGGACGCTTTGGGCGAAGATTATGACGGAGCTGGGGGCGAAAGACCCGCGCTCGCTGATGCTGCGGACGCATTGCCAGACGTCTGGCGTGAGTTTGCAGGAGCAGGACCCTTATAACAATGTGATCCGCACGACTGTGGAGGCGCTGGCGGCTGTGCTTGGCGGCACGCAATCTTTGCACACCAATGCGCTGGATGAGGCGATTGCGCTGCCGACGGATTTTTCGGCGCGGATTGCGCGCAATACCCAGCTGGTTTTGCAGGAGGAAACCGGGATTACACGGGTGGTCGATCCGCTGGGGGGGAGCCATTATGTTGAGGCTTTGACCGCATCCTTGGTGGAGGGGGCGGAGGCGCTGATCGCCGAAGTGGAAGCGCTGGGCGGGATGACCAAGGCTGTGGAAAGCGGCGTGCCGAAGCTGGAGATTGAAAAGGCCGCCAGTGCCAAGCAGGCGCGGGTGGACCGGGGCGAGGATGTGATTGTGGGGGTGAATAAATATCGCCCTGGGGCCGAGGAGAAGCTCGAGATTCTGGATGTGGACAATGTGGCGGTGCGGGCCAGCCAGATTGAACGGCTGGAGGCGCTGCGGGCGGGGCGCGATCAGGCGGCGGTGGAGGCGGCTCTAGCAGCGCTGCGTGAGGCGGCGGCGGGGACTGACAATCTTTTGGAAGCTGCTGTGGTGGCGGCGCGGGCGCGGGCGACGCTGGGGGAGATTTCTTCGGCGCTTGAGGATGTTTATGGGCGGCATGTGGCGATTGTGCGGATGGCGAAGGGTATTTACGCCGATGCTTATAAGGGCGACCCCGCTTATACGCGGGTGGCTGATGGCGTGGCGGCTTTTGAGCGGCGCAAGGGGCGCGCGCCTCGGGTGTTGATTGTGAAGATGGGCCAGGATGGGCATGACCGGGGCGCTAAAGTTGTGGGCGGCGCGCTGGCTGATCTGGGCTTTGAAACCACCGTGGGGCCGCTGTTTCAGACACCGGAAGAGGCGCGGGCTTTGGCGCTGGAACTGGATGTTGATCTGGTGGCAGCGTCTAGTCTGGCGGCAGGGCATAAGACGATGGTGCCGGCGTTGATTACCGAACTTAAAGAGGCGGGGCGGCCTGATATTCGGGTGATTGCGGGGGGCGTTATTCCTTCGCAGGATTATGAGTTTTTGAAGGCCAAGGGCACGGCAGCGATTTTTGGGCCGGGGACGAATATTGTGGAGGCGGCGGCTGATTTGCTGCGGCTTTTGGGGCATAATCTGCCGCCTTTAAGAGAGGATATGGCTTAACATAGAAGTTTGCAGTATTTTACTACACTTTCAGACACATAATCGCATAGTGTTGAAGGTGATTATTAGAGTTTAGGTGATTAAAATATGCGTGCTTTTTTCTTCGTATGGACGGTCTTAGCTTTGACTATGTTTGCGCCTGCACAAGTGAGCGCAAAGCAGCAATTCTCGCTTTATGAGGGACCCGATGCGGTGCGGATCGGCAAAGGGGGTGCGCGAATTGATAAAAATGAAATTCAGTATTGGACGCAGGGCGCTCCAAATCGACCTTTTCGTGTAATTGGCATTTTCCAAGACGCACGAAAGGATCGTTGGTGGGATGGCGATGCGATAGGCAGTAAGTCTATAGCAAAAAAAGTCATAGAAGTTGGCGCCGATGCAGTCGTACTTCTTGATCAAAACACGAAATTGTCTTCTATAGAAACATTGTCAAGCGCAGCGTTCACAGGTTCGTCCAGTGGCGCTTTTAGTGGATCTACTACCAGCTTTGGAACTTCGGGGAGCTTTTCTGGCACGTCATCGAGTTCTTCATCAGGTTCTGCGTGGGGGCAGTCTTCAACCTTCGCAATCAACCGAACAACGACAAGACTGCTCGTCATTCGATACCTGAGAGAGACGGAACTGTCTGAACTTAAAGACGATGCCGCAAAGGCAACTGCCGCGGACGGCCTTCTACCCAATGCGTTGCAAATGCCCTCTAGCCGTTCGGGCGAAGATTATTTGTCAGGACGCGACGGCCCTACTCGCCGCCCTGCAAAGACAGCGTCTGGCTATTGTTTAGATGTGCCGCGTGGCTATGCTGGAACTGGCTCTCTAACCCGTCTTATTCATGACGCTTGTTGGATGAGCCCGAGATCAGGATTTCCCGGGTTGGCAGCCGGATTTTGATGCGGGTGCTGGTGGCGCCGTGGGTGCGCGATTATCTGGGCTTGCGG
>Ga0105050_10002737_pt1 | contig 24961 bp, 26 predicted proteins | sample FRY01_FD_78088 | JGI IMG/M metagenome (GOLD analysis project Ga0105050, IMG submission 78088) | Freshwater microbial communities from Lake Fryxell liftoff mats and glacier meltwater in Antarctica - FRY-01 | ecosystem: Environmental > Aquatic > Freshwater > Ice > Glacier meltwater ...
AAATCTTTCTCTATCGCCGTGCTGACCACGCTCGCCTTGAACATCTGAACCCCCAAAATTTATGGAGAGCCTCTGAATCATACATGATTCTTATAGGTCAAGAAAATATGACGGGTGGTAAGGAAACGTGGTGATAAAGCTTGCATTTCGAACGAATCTAGCTATTGCCGCCCTTCCGATGTGACGCTCTGGCCAGTGTTGGGCTGCCACAAGTGTCCGTAACGGTAACTTCTAAAGGAGACCAAAATGCCCAAGTTGAAGACCAAAAGTGGTGTGAAGAAACGCTTCAAGATCACCGCAACCGGCAAGGTAACGCACGGCGTAGCCGGCAAACGCCACCGTTTGATGAGCCATAACAGCAAATATATCCGTCAAAATCGCGGCACCAAGAAATGTTGCGATGCCGATGCAAAAACAGTCAAGAAATGGGCGCCATACGGGCTTTAACAGCTCGCGCTTCCTACTTCACAGATTTACAGGATATAGAATATGGCACGTGTCAAACGGGGTACGACCACTCGTACAAAACATAAAAGATTATTGGTACAGGCGAAGGGCTATTATGGCCGTCGCAAGAACACCATCCGCATCGCGCGGCAGGCCGTCGAAAAAGCCGGCCAATATGCCTATCGCGATCGTAAAGTCAAAAAGCGGGCTTTCCGTGCTCTCTGGATTCAGCGGATCAACGCTGCGGTTCGCGCAGAAGGCCTGACCTACGGCGTATTCATCCACGGCACCAAGCTGGCCGGTATTGAACTGGACCGTAAAGTCATGGCTGATCTGGCGATGCATGAACCCGCTGTGTTTAGCGGCATCATCAAACAGGCGCAGGATGCTCTAGCGAAAGCTTGAAGCATAATCAGAAATTCAAAAAAGCGCCGGAGAGCAATCTCGCGGCGCTTTTTTATTGGGTTTTGAGCAAGGCTTGCTAGACGGGCAACGAGAAAAACAGGACAGAGTGATGAGCGACATCGAGGCGATCAGGGACAAATATCTGGAGCAGATTGGTGCTGCGACCGATGGCGACGCGCTGGAAGCCATCCGCCTGGCTGCGCTGGGCAAAAAGGGCGAAATTTCCCTGCTGCTGAAAACCCTGGGGCAAATGACGCCGGAAGAGCGCCAGGAGCAGGGCCCGAAGATCAACGGCACGCGGCAAGCCGTCGCCGATGCGCTGGCAGCCCGCAAGCAGGCGATGGAAACCGCGGTTCTGGATGCGAAACTGGCCACCGAAAAGCTTGATCTGACATTGCCAGCGCCCGCCGCGCCGAAAGGCAGCATCCATCCGGTTAGCCAGGTGATGGACGAACTGGCCGAGATATTCGCCGACCTTGGTTTCTCGGTCGCTACCGGTCCGGAAATCGAGGATGACTGGCATAATTTCACCGCGCTCAACATTCCCGAGACTCACCCGGCCCGCGCGATGCACGACACATTCTATTTCCCGCAGACCGATGACAGCGGGATGCCGAAATTGCTGCGCACCCACACGTCTCCGGTGCAGATCCGTACGATGATGGATGTTGCCAAACAGACCGACGGCGCTGGCGAGCCAATTTACCTCATTGCCCCCGGCCGCACCTATCGCAGCGACAGCGATGCCACCCATACGCCGATGTTCCATCAGGTCGAAGGCCTGGTAATCGACAAGAATATTCACATGGGCCATCTGAAATGGACGCTGGAGACCTTCATCCGCGCTTTCTTCGAGCGCGACGATATCGAATTGCGCCTGCGCCCGAGCTATTTTCCGTTCACCGAACCCAGCGCCGAAGTCGATGTCGGCTTTTCGGTTGAAAAAGGCCGCCGGATCATCGGCGGAGACCCGCGCGGAGACAATGGTGGCTGGATGGAGATATTGGGCAGCGGCATGGTTCACCCCAATGTCATCCGCAATTGCGGGCTTGATCCCGATGTCTGGCAGGGCTTTGCCTTTGGCTGCGGCATCGACCGGCTGGCGATGCTGAAATATGGCATGGACGATCTGCGCGCTTTCTTCGACGGCGATTTGCGCTGGGCCGATCATTATGGTTTTGATGCGCTCGATGTGCCCACATTGAGCGGAGGAGTCGGCGCATGAAATTTTCCCTAAGCTGGCTCAAGGCCCATCTCGATACCGATGCAAGCCTGACCGAAATTACCGACAAGCTGACCGATATCGGGCTGGAACTGGAAGGGATCGAGAATCCCGCCGATGCCTTGCGCCCCTTTCGTGTGGCCAAGGTCATCGAAGCCGGGCCGCATCCGAATGCTGACAAGTTGCAATTGCTTAAAGTTGACGATGGTGCCGCGGAACCGTGGCAGGTGGTTTGTGGTGCGCCCAATGCGAAAGCCGGGATGATTGGTGTATTCGGGCCTCCGGGGACCTATATTCCGGGCAGTGATTTCACGCTGAAACCCGCGAAAATCCGCGATGTCGAGAGCTTTGGCATGATGTGCAGCTATCGCGAGCTGGAACTCGGTGATGACCATGACGGCATCATCGAATTGCCGGCAAGCGCAGCCAGTGAAGTTGGCACCAGCTACGCCGACTATGCCAAGCTGGATGATCCGGTCATCGATGTCGCCATTACCCCCAATCGTCAGGATTGCATGGGCGTGCGCGGCATTGCGCGCGATCTGGCGGCTGCGGGCCTGGGGACACTGAAGCCGTTGATGGAAACCGTTAGTGCTGAGCTTGTCGAAGCACGCCTAACGGACGAGAGCCGCCCTTCGACAGGCTCAGGGCTAACGGATTTGGTGAAACGTAGCGGCAACGGCCCCGATGTTCGCACCGAAGACCCCGAAGGCTGCCCCGCTTTCTATGCTTGCACCGTCAAAGGCGTGAGCAATGGCGCATCGCCGGCCTGGATGCAGGCACGGCTGAAATCGGCCGGGCAGAAACCGATCAACACCCTGGTTGATATCACCAATTATGTGATGCTCGATCATGGGCGCCCCTTGCATGTCTATGACGCCAACAAACTTGCTGGCGGCCTGGTTGCGCGCAAGGCGAAGCCGGGCGAGACAGTTTTGGCGCTGAACGACAACGAGTACACGCTCGACGAGAGCATGACGGTGATTGCCGATGACAATGGCGCGCATGATATCGGCGGCATCATGGGCGGCGCGAACACCGGCTCTGATGAAGCGACGACCGAGGTGCTGATCGAATGCGCCTATTTCACGCCAGAGAATATTGCCAAGACCGGTCAGAAGCTGATGCTAACCAGCGACGCGCGCCAGCGGTTCGAGCGCGGTATCGATCCGGCGTTTCTCGATGATGGCCTGGCGTTGGCAACGGCCCTTGTGCTCGACCTGTGCGGTGGCACAGCCAGCGAAATTACCCGCGCCGGAACGCCACCTACCGAGCAGCGCACTATTTCTTATGACCCAGCCCAATGTCTGGCGCTGGGCGGACTTGATGTCGCTCCGGAGCGCCAGAAGGCGATTCTCGAAGCGCTGGGTTTTGAGGTCTTGTGTCCCCGCGAAGGCGGGGATCCATCTCCCGATAGTACCACGACCGAAAAGCGGGAGATGGGCCCCGGCCTTCGCCGGGGAACCTGGACCATCACCGTTCCGACATGGCGGCGCGATGTTTCCGGCTGGCAGGATATTGTCGAGGAAATCGTCCGGATCGAAGGGCTCGACAATATTCCCTCGACCCCGCTGCCCCGCAAGCCGGGTGTCGCCAAGCCGACCGCCTCGCCGGAGCAACTGGCCGAACGCAAGGCACGCCGGGCTGCGGCCGCGCGTGGGCTGAACGAAGTCGTCAACTGGAGCTTCATTTCCGAAAAAGAAGCTGCGCCTTTTGGCGGCGGCAGCTGGTCGCTGGCCAACCCGATCAGTGAAGACCTCAAGGTGATGCGGCCGTCGATGCTGCCCGGCCTGATCGCCGCCGCCAAGCGCAACAGCGCCCGTGGCGCATCGTCGATCCGGCTGTTTGAGGTTGGACGGCGCTATCTAGAAAGCGCCGAACATCCGACACTCGGACTGGTGCTGACCGGCGAGAAGATCGCCCGCAACTGGCAAGGCGGCGCAGCGAGCAAATTTGACGCCTATGACGCCAAGGCGGAAGTGCTGGCGATTCTCGAGGCCGCCGGCGCACCGGTCGACAAGCTGATGGATTTCGGAGAAGCCGGCAATGCCTATCACCCCGGCCAGTCCGGCACCTTGTGGCTGGGACCGAAGAAAATCCTCGCGGCTTATGGCGCGCTGCACCCCAATGCGATCAAGGCGTTCGGCCTGAAAGGCGCGGCGGTAGGCGCAGAGATATTCCTCGATGCGATCCCGCTGAAGAAGAAATCCGGCCATATGCGCGACGCCTTTGCGCCACCGGCGCTGCAGGCGGTGACCCGCGACTTTGCCTTCATCGTCGATGCGGACCTGCCAGCCGGCGAACTGGTGCGAACGGTCAAGGGCGCGGACAAGAAGCTGATCACCGACGCGCAGATTTTCGATCTGTTCGAAGGGCCGAGTGTGGGCGAAGGCAAGAAGTCGCTGGCGGTGGAAGTGACGCTGCAACCAATAGAGGCGACCTTGACCGAAGAGGATTTGAAGGCGCTTTCAGACAAGGTTGTGAGCAGTGCTGCCAAGCTGGGGGCGGAATTGAGGGGGTAATTTAGCCCCTCTCCTTTAGGGGAGGGGTTGGGGTGGGGCCTGTCCCCACTCACAAAATTCAGCAGCTGGTATCGAACCAGCTTCCTCATATCCCACCCCTTTCCCCTCCCTTGAAAGGGAGGGGTTTAGAAAAGAAATAGAACTGAGAATGAGCAAACCCCGCCGTACATTCGCGATTATCTCTCACCCCGATGCGGGTAAGACGACGCTGACCGAGAAGCTGCTGCTGAAAGGCGGCGCTATTCACCTGGCCGGCGAGGTCAAGGCGCGGGGCGACAACCGGCGGGCGCGGTCCGACTGGATGAAGATCGAGCAGCAGCGGGGCATTTCGGTGACCTCCAGCGTCATGACCTTCGAGCGCAACGGCATTGTCTTCAACCTGCTCGACACGCCGGGCCATGAGGATTTTTCCGAGGATACCTATCGCACGCTGACCGCCGTCGACAGCGCGATCATGGTGATCGATGCCGCGAGCGGGATCGAGGCGCAGACGCTGAAGCTGTTTGAAGTCTGCCGGATGCGCAGCGTGCCAATCATCACCTTCATCAACAAGGTCGACCGCGAAGGCCGCGATCCGTTTGAATTGCTCGACGAGGTTGCCGACAAACTGGCACTGGATGTCTGTCCGATGAGCTGGCCGACCGGCATGGGCGGACAGTTTGAGGGCGTCTATGATCTGATCAACAACCAGCTGCACCAGCCGACCGGCAACAGCAAACAATATGACGGCGTGACCCAGCAATTCACCGGCCTCGATGATCCGAAACTGGCCGACGTGCTCAGCGAAGGCGCGCTCGAGCGGCTGACCAGCGAGGGCGAACTGGCCAAGGGCGGCTATAGCAGCTTTGATCTGGAGGCTTATCAGAACGGCGATCTGACACCGGTCTATTTCGGCTCTGCGCTCAAGCAATTTGGTGTCGAGGAGCTGATCGAGGCGATTGCCGACTATGCGCCATCGCCGCGCCCACAACCCGCCGAACCGGCGCCAATCGATCCCGAAAGCGACGATGTCACCGGCTTCATTTTCAAGATTCAGGCCAATATGGACCCGCAGCACCGCGACCGGATCGCCTTCATGCGGCTGTGCTCGGGCGAGTTCAAGCGCGGCATGAAACTGATCCCTTCGGGTCTGGGCAAGCCGATTGCGATCCACTCGCCGATCCTGTTTTTCGCCCAGGACCGGGAAATTGCCGACACGGCGGAACCGGGCGATATTATCGGCATTCCCAATCACGGCACCTTGCGGGTCGGCGATACTTTATCGGAAAAGAATCAGGTACGGATCACCGGCCTGCCCAATTTCGCTCCGGAAATCCTCCGCCGCGTGATTCTGCGCGATCCGACGAAGACCAAGCAATTGCGCAAGGCGCTGGATGATCTGTCGGAAGAGGGCGTCGTGCAGGTTTTCTATCCCGAAATCGGCGCCAACTGGATCATCGGCGTGGTCGGGCAGTTGCAGCTCGAGGTATTGGTGTCGCGGCTGGAGGCGGAATATAAGGTCGATGCCTATCTCGAAATGGCGCCATTCGAAACCGCCCGCTGGATCAGCGGCGACGAGGCGACCGTCGAAGCCTTTGCCAATATCAACCAGAGTTCGCTGGCCAAGGACCGCGACAACAATATGGTATTTCTGGCCAAATCGGCATGGGACGTAAATTATCAGCAAGAGCGCAATCCCGAAATCAAGTTCAGCGCGACACGCGAACGCTAATCCGGTAAATCCCGGTCATGGCCAGCAGATCAACGACCGAAAAAGCATTTCAGGCGATCGTCATTGATGACGAAGGCCGCGCCTGCAAAGATATTCCGGAAAGCGCGTGCAAGCAGGAACCGGGCAATTTCTTCAAACATGTCGCCTCGCTGGCGCTGACCAAAAGTGCCGACGGGCTGATTGACCCGAAGCTGGTGCTGAGCTGGCTGATGACATCGCTGGGCGCGCCGGTGGCGCTGATCGGGCTGCTGGTGCCGGTCCGGGAGGCCGGGGCGTTGCTGCCGCAGCTGCTGACGGCGGGCTATCTCCGGCGGCTGCAGCGCCGCAAATGGGCCTGGGCGGCGGGTTCCACGGTGCAGGGCCTGGCCGCCGCCGCTATCGGGCTGATCGCGATCAACATGACCGGTGTCGCCGCCGGCTGGGCGATTGTCCTGGCGCTGGCGATACTGGCGCTGGCACGCAGCGTCTGCTCGGTCTGCTACAAGGACGTGCTCGGCAAGACCATCGACAAGTCGCGGCGCGGCACCGCAACCGGGCTGGCCGGTTCGATCGCGTCGGTGACCGTGATCGCTTATGCGCTGACCCTGTCCTTCCATCTGGTCGACCGGATGCTGCTGGTGACCGGCGGCCTGTTTCTGGCCGGCGGGGCATGGATAGCGAGCGCACTGCTGTTCGCTACCCTGAACGAACGGGCCGGCGCCACCGCCGGCGGGCAATCGGCGCTGAAGGAGGCGTTGAACAATTTCAGCCATCTGCGCGACGACCCGCAGCTGCGCCGCTTCATCCTGACCCGCGGCCTGCTGACCGCCACGGCGCTGGCGCCGCCATTCATGATTGCCGTCGGCAGCAGCGCCGGCGAAGGCTATGACAAGCTCGGCTTTCTGGTGCTCGCCTCGGCGCTCGCCAGCCTGTGCAGCAGCTTTGTCTGGGGCCGGCTGTCGGACCGTTCGAGCCGCAAGGTGCTGATCTTCTCGGCGCTGGTCGCTGCGATCATATTGGCCGCTACCAGCTGGCTTGCCTTCGCCGGAACATTGAGTGGCGGCTATATTTTGCCGGTGCTACTGTTCGGCCTGATGATCGCCTATCAGGGCGTACGGCTCGGTCGCTCCACCCATCTGGTCGACATGGCCGACGAAGACACCCGCGCCGCCTATACCGCGCTGTCGAATACGGTGATCGGGTTGCTGTTGCTGGCGGGCGGGGTTTTCAGTCTGGTCGCGAACTGGTTTGGCGGAGAAATGGTGCTGGCAATCATGGCGGGAATGAGCGGACTGGCGATATTGGCGGCTTGGGGGTTGGACGAGGTGCAGCGGGAGTGAGGGCAGTTTGCGGGTGTTGGCTCGTCCAGGTTATTCGTCACCCCAGCGAAGGCTGGGGCCTAAACCAAGCTCGGGAAACTCACTGCCATTGGGTTGGATCCCAGCCTTCGCTGGGATGACGGTCGTCTGGAATAGCGTAATCCGGCAATTGACTTTAGCGCAGCGCAGAAGCTTCAGAATTAGGTAACTTCTCGCTGATCCTCTTTTCCACAAACCCGTCTATTGCCGTCAGTATAATTTCTGGCTGTCGCAAAAAGGCGGTGATATGCCCCGCCCATCGGCCCTGATCCGTGGTCGGTTTGTCGGTGTTTGATTTCGGCAGAATAATAAGCTGCACAGCGGGATTTTTGGCCGCGAGGGCGCGAGCATATTCGACTTTGGCGACCGGATCGTGTTCATCGGCCACAAGCAGGATCGGGACCTTTTGCCTGGCGGCAAGCGTTCCGGGATCACGAAGTCCGTAACGGTCGATCAAAAAATGATCGGCAACCCAGCCGGTTGGAGCGAGAGAGAAGCGCGGCCAACCAAGGATCGCAAATAGCGATCTCTCGATGACATCCTGATTGCTGAGCACCGGATCGACGAGAATCAGACCATCCGTCTCGGTTCCCGCAGCGCTCATATGAATCAGCGTGGCACCGCCCATAGAAATTCCAGCAGCAAACAGCGGGAGATGCGGCTGTTTTTTTCTCAACCAGCTTACACCTGCCGCTGCATCAAATTTCTCTTCCCGGCCGAATGTAAGCTGTCCGGTGGATGACGTTCCGGAAGCGCCGTGGTTGCGCAAATCGATGGCAAGGACGTTAATATGTCTATCGTGCAGTGCTTTGTAAAACTGTAAGGTTCCAAAGTTCGGATCCGTTTTATTCCCATTTCCTCCATGAATGAACAGGACGGAAGCCTTGGGTTCATCGGCCGGGATCCACCATCCTGCCAGCGCAATGGGTTGGTCCGATGGTTGCAATGTTACAGCCTCGAACCTCAGGTCTTGATCAGCCGGTGAGCCTGCAAGTGGAACTTGCACTGCCAAGGACATTTTCCAGGGCAGGAATATAAGCAGGAAAATCATCGCCGCAAAAACGAATATACCCGTTGCCCATTTTAGCTTTCGCATGACCTTCTCACCTTCAATAGGAGTTCAACCCCACAACAAGAACACCGCATGTTCGACGAGCAAGTTCGCCATGCCGCTTGTGCTCCGCTTATCCCTCGTCAATCAGTCTATGTTCAACGCCCTCACCGGCATCCAGGCCGCGTATAGCGTTCATCAGTTCCCGCGCGTTCGCCGGTGAAGCGAGAAGATAGAGCGTTTCTTCAATCGAAGACCATTGGCTTTCAGAAACCAGGACCACGCCTTCGGTTCCCCGGCGTTTGATTTTTATAGGCACTTTTTGGGTGACGACGCGATCCATGATGGCGCCGAGATTTTTGCGGGCATTGGAAAAACTTTCCGTAATCATGAGAAAGATTATGCGCCGGAACTTATACAATATCAATATAGCCGTCACCCCAGCAAAGGCTGGGGCCTAAACCAAGTTCGCGAATTTCGCTGCCATTGGCCTGGATCCCGGCCTTCGCCGGGATGACAAGGCTAGCCCCGCAACAGGAACACCGCATGCTCGGCCAGCAAGTTCGCCATGCCGTGCCCGGTCTGCTTGTCGCCGCTCAGAAACCACTGGCCTTCCTGCGCATATTTGCCGTCCTGCACCAACGCGCGGAAATCGTCGATCGTGACATGGTGGATATTGGGCGTGTCATACCAGCTTTGCGGGAGCAGCCGGGTGACCGGCATCCGGCCGCCAAAGAACAGCGACATGCGCCCGCGCCAATGGGCGAAATTGGGAAAGCTGACAAAGGCCTGCTGGCCGATCCGCAACAGTTCGGAGAGGATCACGTCGGGGCGGCGGGTGGTCTGCAGCGTCTGGCTGAGCACGGCATAGTCGAAACTGCCGTCGGGATAGGTGCTGAGATCGGTGTCGGCATCGCCCTGCACCACCGACAGGCCCTTGGCGACGGCGCTGGCGACATTGGCCGGATCGATCTCCAGCCCGCGCGCGTCACAGCCTTTCTGATCGCGCAGCGCTGCCATCAGCGCGCCATCGCCGCAGCCGATATCGAGCACGCGGCTGCCGGGGGCAATATTGTCGGCGATGATCTGCAGGTCGGGGCGGAGTTTGGTCATTGGCTTGGCCCAATGCCGTCAGGGCTGAGCCTGTCGAAGCCCGGTTCTGGTCGAGAGGCGTCCTTCGACAGGCTCAGGACTAACGGACAAGACACGGTCATTTTCCCTCTCCCGCTTTCAGAAACCCGTCGACAATCCGGTTCATCTCGGGGTTCTCAAGCAAAAAACTGTCGTGACCGAACGGGCTCGACAATTCCATGAAGCTGACCTCGGCTCCCGCCGCGTTGAGCGCGTGAACGATCGTGCGCGATTCGCTGGTCGGGTAGAGCCAGTCGCTGTCGAAGCTGATCAGGCAGAAGCGGGTTTTCGATCCCCTGAACGCGTTGGCGAGCACGCCGCCATGGGCTTCGGCAAGATCAAAATAGTCCATTGCCCGGGTGATATAGAGATAGCTGTTGGCATCGAACCGGTCGACAAAGCTGATCCCCTGATGGCGGAGATAGGATTCGACCTGGAAATCCGCGTCAAAGCCGAAGGTCTTGGCCTCCCGGTCCTGCAGCCGCCGGCCGAATTTTTCGGTCAGGCCGGCTTCCGAGAGATAGGTGATATGGGCTGCCATCCGGGCGACGGCGAGGCCGCTGCTCGGCGGGTCGTCATCGGCATAATAAGCGCCGCCGCGCCAGCGCGGATCGGCCATGATCGCCTGGCGCCCGACTTCGTGAAAGGCGATATTCTGGGCGCTGTGCCGCGCGGCGGAAGCGATGATCACCGCCGAGCCGACGCGCTCGGGATAGAGCGCGGCCCAGCTGACCGCCTGCATCCCGCCCATCGACCCGCCGATGACGGCATGGAGCCGTTCTATGCCCAGATGGTCAAGCAACAGCGCCTGCGCCCGCACCATGTCGGCAATGGTCAGCACCGGAAAGTCCATCGCCCAGGGCTGGTCGGTGGCAGGATTGACCGTCGCCGGGCCGGAACTGCCTAGACAACTGCCGATGACATTGGCGCAGATGACAAAATGGCGATCGGTGTCGACCGGCTTGCCGGGTCCCACCATCCGCACCCACCAGCCGTCCTTGCCGGTCAGCGGATGTTTCGAGGCGACATATTGATCGCCGGTCAGCGCATGGCAGATCAGGATGGCGTTGCTGGCGTCCGCATTGAGCGTGCCGTAGGTTTCATAGGCGAGATCGACCGGCGCCAGCTCGGCCCCGCTGTCGAGCGACAATGGCCCGAGCAGACGAACCGATTTATCCAGACCGAAACGCGCATCTTCATTCATGGAAACGGGGGCTAAGCTGCGAAAACCGGAGCGTCAATTGATAATGCTGTTGACTGACAGGCCGCAAAGGTTAGTCCGGCGACACAGAACATCTCAAGACAAGCGGACCAAGGCCATGACTGCACCGAAACCAAAAGACTGGATCATGGGGATTGCGCCCTATGTACCGGGCAAATCGACCGGCGCCGATGGTCGCAAGATCGTCAAGCTGTCGGCCAATGAAAATGCGCTGGGCTGCAGCCCGGCGGCGGCAGAATCGCTGAACGCAGCCTCGGCCTCGGTCGATCGCTATCCCGATCCCGGCTCGACAAAGTTGCGCGAGGCGATTGCCGCCAAACATGGCCTGGATCCGGCGCGGATCATCTGCGGCACCGGTTCCGACGACGTGCTGCATCTGGCCGCCAATGCCTTCAGCGGGCCGGGCGACGAGATCATCTACGTGAAATATGGTTTTGCCGTCTATGATATCGCGGCGCGGCGCTATGGCGGCACCCCGGTGATCGCCGATGACAAGGATTATGGCACCGATGTCGATGCGATCCTCGCCAAGCTGACCGACCAGACCCGGGTCATTTTCATCGCCAATCCCAATAATCCGACCGGCACCTTCGCCAGCCGCGAGGAAATCGCGCGTCTGCACGCCGCTTTGCCCGGCCATGTGCTGCTGGTGCTCGATGCTGCTTATGCCGAATATATGGACGAAGGGCAGGATGACGGCGCGCTGGAACTGGCCAGCAGCGAGGCCAATGTGCTGGTCACGCGGACTTTTTCCAAGATCCACGGGCTGGCGGCGGAACGGATCGGCTGGGGCTATGCGCATGCCGATATTATCGGCGCGATGAACCGGATCCGGCTGCCGTTCAATGTCACCACGGCGGGACAGGAAGCCGCCGTCGCTGCGCTGGCGTCGGAAGATTTTGTCACTCGCAGCCGCGAGCATAATGCCCAATGGCGGCAATGGCTGAGCGACGAGATGAGCGCACTCGGCAATCACGGCCTCAGTATCGTGCCCAGCCACACCAATTTCCTGCTGGTGCTGTTCGAGGGCAAGGTCAGCGCCGAACAGGCCAATACGGCGCTGATGGACAAGGGCTACGCGGTGCGCTGGCTGCCCGGACAAGGGCTGGTCAACGGCCTGCGCATGACCATCGGCACCGAAGCGGAAACCCGCGGTCTCGCTCAGGCCCTGCGCGAAATATTGGCAGACGCCGGCTGATGCTGCCCTTTGCCAATATCGCGATTATCGGCATCGGGCTGATCGGCTCGTCCATTGCCCATGCGGTGCGCGAGACCATGCCGACAGCCCGGATCACCGGCTATGACGCCGATCCGGCAGTGCGCGCGCGAGTCATCGAACTGGGCTTTTGCGACGATGTCAGCGACAGCGCCGGAGCGGCGGTCACCGACGCCGATCTGGTGATTCTGTGCGTGCCGGTCGGCGTGATGGCGGAGGTTGCTGCGGAAATCGCCGAGGATTTGCCTAGTGATGCGGTGATCAGCGATGTCGGATCGTCGAAGGAAAGCGTGTTGGCGGCTCTGTCCAAAGCGCTTCCCGGTGCCCGGATCATTCCGGCCCATCCCGTCGCCGGCACCGAGAATAGCGGCCCGGACGCCGGTTTTGCGACCCTGTTCCATGACCGCTGGTGCATCCTGACACCACCCGAAGATGCAGCCGAAGGCGATGTCGAGCGCTTGAAGGCCTTCTGGCAAAAACTGGGTGCCAATATCGAAATCATGGACGCCAAACATCATGATCTGGTGCTGGCCGTGACCAGCCATTTGCCGCATCTGATCGCCTATACGATTGTCGGCACCGCGTCCGATCTGGAAGATGTGACCCGCGGCGAAGTGATCAAATATTCCGCCGGTGGTTTCCGCGATTTCACCCGGATTGCCGCCTCTGACCCGACCATGTGGCGCGATGTCTTCCTGTCCAACAAGGAAGCGGTGCTGGAAATGCTGCAACGCTTTTCCGAAGATCTCTCGGCGCTGCAACGCGCGATCCGCTGGGACAAGGGCGACGAACTGTTCGACCTGTTCACCAAGACCCGCGCGATTCGCCGCCGGATTATCGAAGAGGGCCAGGACGATGCTGCGCCCGATTTCGGCCGGACGCACGACTGAGGACCATCGGGGCAGTATCGCCGCCATCCCTCCATCGGACTCGCACTAAGCCACGAAGGCGCGAAGCGATTACCCGCTATTTCCCAGCTTTTGTGTCTTCGTGCGAGCCCAACCATTCCCGCGTCACGCCGAAAACTTGACAGCAAAGCCCGCGTTTATTTTCCGTGACCTTTGCCCGAAAGCCGCAGAATTCCAGCATTTGCAGGGCGCCAGCCGGAAGTCGAGTGTAACCTTCCAGATGGCCTCCCAAACCGGTCCGGAAGAAACATGCGCGTAACCGCCAGCACCGCGATCCTATCCGATTTGTCAAAGAGCCTGTCCCGCGCATGGCGCGGAGCCGGTGCGATAATAAGGGATTGGATTGGTTGTAGGACAGCGGTTTTTACCCCTTCTCCCTTGAGGGAGCGGCAATGGGTGTATTGAGCAAACGGTCACCCAAATTCTTTCACCATGACCCGCCCTGATCCCCAAATCCCGAAACCGAACTTTTACAATGGCATATACAATGTCGTAAAATTCGGTACCATGGAGAAATACCCAACGGTAACAATCGGTTGGGAGAGATTACGGGAGTTTGGATTTGGCCGAAGCTACAGCGATCAACGCCTCGCATAACGCGCATGGCGGAGCCCCGGAAACGGGTTATGGCGGCAAAAGTTACCGCAAATATATTCTCGGCATCTTGCTCACGGTCTATATTTTCAATTTCATCGATCGCACGATCATCAACATATTGACCGAGCCGATCAAGGAAAGCTTTGGCGTTGAAGACTGGCAAATGGGGCTGCTCGGTGGCCCGGCTTTTGCGATTCTTTATACATTTGTCGGCATCCCGATTGCGCGCTTTTCGGAAAAACACCACCGGGTCTGGATCATTGCCGGATCGGTGGCCTTATGGAGCCTGATGACGGTTTTATGCGGCTTTGCCACCAGCTTTATCGCGCTGTTCATTTTCCGTATCGGGGTCAGCATTGGTGAAGCGGGTTGTTCGCCGCCGGCCAATTCGATCATCGCCGATTATTTTATTCCCAAGGAACGCTCGACCGCGGTCTCGGTCTACGCGATGGGAATCCCGCTCGGCGGCATGGTCGCCTATGTTTTTGGTGGTTTCATCGTCGGAAGCCTTGATGGCGCCACATTGGCTGCGATGTTCAACAGCTGGAACTGGACCTGGGCGGCCAATGCCCTAGATTGGCAAAATATCGAGGGATGGCGCGTTGCGTTCGTGATTGTCGGCGTACCCGGCATCATTGTCGCGATGATTGTGAAGATGACGGTCAAAGAACCGCCGCGCGGCTATACTGACCCAGTGGAAATGCAGAATAAGGAGCAAGTCGGTTTTCGAGAAGTGTTGAAAATCCTGTCCGAAAAACCGGCCTATTGGCACGTCACCATAGGCGTCACCATTGCCTCGTTCGTCAACTACGGCGTTGGCCAGTTTTTCGTGTCATTCCTGATCCGTACCCATGAACTGTCGATATTTGACGCATCGGTAAAATTCGCATTGGCATTGGCGGTCATGGCAGCAATCGGCACCTATATGTCGGGCTTTCTGGCGGACAAATATGCGGAACGGTTTCCCAAGGCATTGGCCTTGATACCGATGTTTGCGCTGCTTGGCGTGATACCGATGCATGTGGTCGGCTATCTGGCGGATTCCCTGTGGCTCGCGATCCCGCTGATGATGGTCGGCCAGATGCTTCTCTATACCTATCTCTGCCCGCTCTACGCCGTGCCCAGCGGCGTGGTCGACAGCCGGATGAGAGCCACGGCGGTCGCCGTCACCTTGTTCATCGTGAACCTGCTCGGCTATGGCCTTGGGCCGCCGCTGATCGGAGGGCTATCGACGATCCTGAATGCGACATTCCTGTCGGGAATCGATCCGGCTCTCACCCTGGAAGCGTGCAAGGCCAGCGACCTCGGCGTGGCTGCGCAAGCCGCCTGCAGTTCGGCCAATGCCGATGGGCTGCAATGGTCGATGGTCCTGTTCAAATGTCTCTATATATGGGCTGTTTTCCACTTCTATATGGCCAGCCGAACCATTCAGCGCGATATGGGGCGCTGATGTCGGGATCAATGGATGCAAGGTGACGGTTTGCCGAGTGCGCCCGTTTCCTGACCACCCGATCCTGACGCCGATCAATAGGCCAAACGAGACTCTGCGCTGACAGGCCAATGCTGCACGATAAGGGAAAGTTCCCTGATCGTGTAGCATGCGCAGCTATTCGGTTGTCTTGCCGTCAAAATGCTCATGGTCGCCTTGCGCATCGGCGGCGGTGGCGTGAACGGTGCCATCGAGATGTTCGGGCGGACCATAGATGGTGTAAAGCCGGAGCGGTTCCTTGCCCGTGTTGACGACATTATGGCTGGCACCCTGCGGCACGATGATACCGTCATCGGCTTTTACCTTGTTGCATTTGCCATCGATCCAGACTTCGCCGCTTCCCTCTTCGATGCGGAAAAACTGGTCGCGGTCATCGTGAACTTCCTCACCAATCTCGTCGCCCGGCTGCAGCGTCATCAGCACGAGCTGTAAATTATGACCCGTGTAGAGCACGCGGCGGAAATCATCATTTTCTTCGGTCAAAGCTTCGATATTGTCGACAAATCCTTGCATTTGCTTTTCCTCTTGTTGGTACACCGGTTCGCCTGTTCAGGCCGTTATTGATCTTCCCCGCGTTCATGCATTTCTTTTTCGCAGAATTCTTTTGCCGCAACTTGTGCAGCTTGGCAGCATTTGCAGTCGCGGCAGCAAACCATCCGCTAGCGGTAGAATGAATGGGAAAATGCGCGCGTTCATTGCTCACACTTTAAGCCTGCGTTCAGATAAACCGAAGGCGGCCCGCAGCTTTATGCGATTTTACAAGGATCGTTTACCTGATAGCGCTCGCGACAGCTGCCGACATCATCATCCGGATGATTTGGCGGGCCCTCCCTGATTCTGATTCCAGTTTCTATCTACGGGTAGGTGAAAGGCATAAGCTGTGGTAAACGACAATATGGACGTCGTAACCTGTAAAACCTTCCTGGCGGCCGCCAATCTTGGCAGTTTTGCGTCGGCAGCCGCGCGTGTGAATGCCAGCCCATCGAGCGTCACCGAACGGATCAAACAGCTTGAAGCCGAATTGGGGACCGAGCTGTTTTTCCGGACGTCCAAAGGGTGCACCCTGACTGCAGCCGGGAAAAAACTGGTCGACCCGGCCTATCAAATGGTCAAGGCCTGGGAGCTGGCAAAAATCGAAACTTCTATGGCGGGAGATACCTCTACGGCTCTGTCGTTCGGCAGCACACCGATGCTTTGGCCGGAATTTGCCATGCCATTTTTTGAACATATGCAGCGGGACAATCCCGGGATAGAGTTCACTCTCGCCAACGCTTCTCCCACAAATCTTAAAGCCGCAATCATTGAAAATCGCCTCGACGCCGCGATTGTCTCTCACGAAGTTACCGAAAAAGGCCTGGTCTACGAAGAGTTTTTGCCGGACCGGTTGATCATGGTCACCCCTACACCGGGCATATATTGGGAGGACAATTACGTCCGCATATTATGGGGCTCAGATTTGAGCGTAAGAATTGCCCATGAGCTGGGCGGGCGCTTTGGCGGAAGCCTGACCGTCGATATCGGGATCGACGCGAAAATGCTTTTGTTGCGGCAAGGCAAATGCGGCTATTTGCCCGAACGCCTTATCAAGGATGAACTCGATTCCGGAGCCTTGACGATTGTTCCGAATGTGCCATCATTTGAATTTCCAATCTATCCCTGCTGGAAAGCCGGGCATGATCTGGCGATGATCGAATTGCTGCTGAATTGCGCGCAAAAATATTTTAACAAGAATATCGCAATGAGAGCGGTGGACGGGCCATGATTTCCTTCTGATGGCACCGTGTCAGGACCCTGGCCGATAGCGGCGTTTGGGAATTTCGAACAGGCATTCGGGAATCCCGAACGCTGGCTATAGATATTCCCGTTTCAAATAAACATACAACTCCAATATACTATCGACTCACCATTACTTGAATCCACAAAAGGGATCGTGGTCATGGAAAAGTTAGATTGTATAAATATACCGCTTCGGTTTACGACTGAAGAAGTAAGTCGACTGCCGCAATTCTTCAATCCGGTCGAAACCGATCCGCCAAGCAATAGCGAAGCGTCCGGCATAATTATGGCTGATCCGAAATTGTGCCTTTCCCTGGCCAAGTCACTGATCAAGCAGCGCCGCCACCGCAACCGCTTGTTCGGGACCTTTGGTCGATTTGGTGAGCCCGAGTGGGATACGATGCTTGACCTATATGTTGCGCGGGCGGCATCCGTTGATGTCAGTCTGTCTAGCGCCTGTATTGGAACGATGATCCCTGCGGTAAAAACTGCGCTGCGCTATTTGTCGCTAATGGTCGAGCGCGGTATTCTGGAGTCGTATCATTTGCCGACAGATAGCCGAATCACCTATGTCAGGCTGAGCAAAGGATCGACAAAGCTTATGAACCGCCATCTCTCTTATCTGGTTGCGCAGTCGGCATAGCCCCCTCGAGCAGGTCGATGGCCATGGCAACATGCACGCCTGCATGGCCGAGACAAAGGTCATCAAGAATCAGCAAGGCCTGATGCAATAGTTTCCCGGCGTCGGCTTTGCTTGAAATTGCATCTTTGCTGATCAAAACGTCTACTCCGTTGTCGGAGGATATACAGGTCGCGCTACGGCCGAGTTTTACGATTACCACAGCGGCACTGACCTGCCAAGTTGCGTGCATTGCGTCGTCGGATCTGCGCCTTTTCCAAGTCTGCCGGAACGCCGCGGCGACTAATCGTTCAGCATGTTGATCGCCGCGTGAACCCGGTCGCGGATATCGTCGCGGTCGAGGCCCGGTTCGATCTCCGGCTGCACTTCATAGGTGATCACGCCGCTTTTCTGCACGAATGTATCCCGGGGCGACAATATCCCGCTGTTCAGGGCTACCGGCACCAGCGGGATGCCCATCAGCTTGTAGATGCCGGCAAATCCGGTCTGCAGTTCCGGGCGCTCGCCATGCCGGGCGCGGCTGCCTTCGGCAAAGATCACGATCGGGCGGCCTTCGGCAACCGCCTTTTTCGCCTGCTTGATGATCTGCCGCATCGCTGCCCCGCCGCCGTCGCGGTCGATGCCCAGCAGGCCATGTCTGGTCGCGATCCATCCCCATAGCGGAATGACCAGCAGCTCTTTCTTGGCAATCACCACCGGCTTGTCGAAATGGCGGAGCAGATCGATCGTTTCAAACATGCTTTCATGCTTGAACACGTAGAGCAGAGGCTCGTTGCGGATCTCGCCCTTGACCTCGACCCTTATGCCGAGAATCAGGCGGGCGCAGAGATAGTGATAGCGGCTCCAATATTGGGCCATGTAATAGATCGTCTTCGGCCAGAAAAAAGCGCCGAGGAACGTGGCAATGATGATCGGCACCGAGCCGATATAGAAAACCGCCATGAAGATCAGCGAACGGATGAATGCCAGCATCTCAGACACCTGCCAAGGCGGCCAGACGGCGCATCAGATATTTATTATATTCGGTGAACAATGTGCCCAGCGACGGCTTGGTCTGCACCGCGTCGGACAATATGCGGACATCCGGCTGCATCGCCCGTTCCAGTTCCAGCCGGGCCCGCCGCATATGCCAGTCAGAGGTTACCAGACGCACCGACTTGTCGCCGCGTCTCGCCGCCCAGCGGGCTATTTCCAGGGCGTTGGAGCGGGTGTCCACCGCCTGAAAGCCAAGATCAATGCAGCAATCGAACAAGGCGTCTGGCCGGTCATATTCGGCGGCGAGCTCGGCTGGCTTCACATCCCGGTCGACCCCGGAGATCAGCAGCCGTCCTGCGGTTTTTGCCGCGACAATGTCGAGCGCCCGGTCGATCCGGCCGGCCCCTCCGGTCAGCACCACGACAGAACCGGTATGGGCGTCATCGACCGCCGGGCGCGGCAGGTCGATGGCGAACCAGGCAAAGCCGATGATCCAGAGCAGGATCAGGAAAGACAAGGAGCGCAAAATCATCAAACGGGTTACAATATCTTTTTCAGGGCGCCGATCACCGTCAATCTGGCGGTCACCATGGCAAGGAACATCCCCAATATCGGAATCGCGGCAATTATCAACCAGCTCCACCAGTCGAGCCCGACCGATTGCACCAGACCGGAGCCAAGGGCGGTCAATTGGGTGCTGATCAGCCAGATGATCGCGGTCCCTCCGACCAGTCCGATCAAGCCGCCGAGCAGCGCGTCCAGCGCAATGCGCCGCTGGAACAACCGGCTGATCTGCTGGTCGGTGCCGCCGAGCAAATGCACGACCGCGATGGTTTCGGTGTGGGTGTTGAGCGCCGATCGCGCCGAAATGATGACCGCAGCTCCGGTCGCCAGCGCCAGCAGGCCGACCAGGCCAAAGGCTATCCACTGAAAGGACCGCACCAATGATATGACCGGGGCAATATAGCCGCTGCTCGGCTCGACCCGGGATGCCGGTGCGATCACTTGCAGCGCATCCCGTAGCGTTTGATATTCTTCCGGCGTCGCCACGCGCGCCAGTTTCAGGTCAATCAGCGCCGGCAGCGGAATATCGTCGGCCAGATCCTGCGTACCGAGCCAGGGCTCGATCAGCGCCTGGATCTCCTCGGGCGGCAATAGCCGGACCTCCTCGATCAGCGGCATGGCGCGCAACCGCTCGGCCGCGGCGGCCGCCTGACGGCCCCGGATTTCCGGATTGGCTTCGATAATCTGCACCGTCGCCCGGCTCGACAATTCGTCCGACACATCGCCGATCGCCCGGGTCATCGCCAGTCCGGCCGCAGCCGCCAGCACGGTGAGGAAAATCATGATCGCGATCACCCAGGGCATCGGGCCGGACAAGCGGCCCTCGGGTATCAGGCGCCGGTCATGAGCTGGAATGGCAAAAAATTTGAACATGCTGCCTGCGGCCTACTGCAACTGGTCTTTGGGCAGCGGCGGAAAGCGCAGCGATCCGGTCGGATCGGCGAGCATGCCTTTTTCCAGCCGCATCATCTGGGCGCCGGGAATCTTGCTGAGCAAATGGATGTCATGGGTCGCCACGACGATGGTGGTGCCGAGCGTGTTGAGCGCCTCGAACAATTGCAGCAGCCGGATCGCCATTTCCGGATCGACATTGCCGGTCGGTTCGTCGGCTACCAATATTTCCGGCCGGCCAATCACCGCCCGGGCAATCGCCACGCGCTGCTGTTCCCCGCCCGAAAGCGTCGCCGGCCGGGCAGAAGCGCGGTCGCCGAGGCCAACCCATTCCAGCATTTCGGTGACCGGTATCTCCAGATCTTTTTCGCGGACCCCGGCAACCCGCAGCGGCAAGGCGATATTGTCAAACGCCGACAGATGCGGAACCAGACGAAAATCCTGAAAAACCACACCGATCCGGCGACGAAAACCGGGCAGGCGCTCGCGCGGCATGGTCACCGCATCTTCGCCGAACAGCCGGATGACCCCGCGACTGGGCCGCTGCGACAGATAGAGCAATTTGAGCAGCGAGGTTTTCCCGGCGCCCGATGCTCCGGTGAGAAAATAGAAGCTGCCGGGAAACAGGGTGAAATTGAGATCGGCCAGCGTTTCGGTACCCGCGCCGTAGCGCAGACCGACATTTTCAAAGCGAACAATTTCGTCCATTATGCTCTACATTCCAATAACGCGGCGAAATATTGCCCGGTCCCGCAACCAATAGGCCGGGAAGACCCTCCAAATCAACTCCGCTGTCAGGCAGCGACGACCGATTCGGCAGGAAAAGGCGAAAAAACCAATTTGGGTCTCAAATCGGGCAAGCAGCCACTTGCAGTTTTTCGCCATGGCGTGTTTAGAGGGGCGTCATGATTTTGAATTGTCCAGCTTGCCAAACCCGTTATCTGGTGCCCGACAGCGCCATTGGGCCCAATGGCCGTTCGGTGCGCTGCGCCTCCTGTCGCCATAGCTGGTTTCAGGAAGCGGCCCTTCCGGAAAAGGAACTGGTCGGAGCAGGGGCTTCCAGGCAAGCTTCGGCGGGCAACGAAGCGGAGCCCGTTCTTGATCGGGACTGGCTGCCAACATCCCCTGCCTCTCCGATCACGCGTTCGGCACCACCACCGCCGATTTCGGTCACACCGGACTATAGCTCAGGCGAAAGCAGTTTCGCGCACGAGCCACCGTTCAAGCCGCGCCGCAATCCAGCGAAACTTTGGACCATGGCGGCGGTTATCTTTGCCGCGCTGGTGCTGGCTGCCGGCGCCGCCCTCTATTATTTCGGCCCGCCGCAATGGATTTCCGACTATGAATTTGCCTCGATCGAGGAAACCCCTCTGCTCATCGAACTGAGCCAGAAACAGGACCGCCGGACCCTGCCCGACGGCACCGAATATTTTGCCGCCAGCGGCACGATCATCAATCCGACCACCACCGACGAGGCGATCCCGCCGATGCTGGTGATCCTGCGCGATGCCGGTGGCCGGATTGTCTACAGCTGGAAAATGAAGGCGCCGGCGCAATCGCTCGCCCCCGGCGCAAAGATAAATTTCAACGAGGCCAAGCTCGACGTGCCACGCGGCGCCAGCCAGCTGGAAGTCGGATGGGCTGACCAAAGCCGGGAATGACCGCGCCGTGCAAACGGGCAGGACCGACGGCAACGAATATCTGTTGCGGCTTAGATACCCCTTTGCTAAGGGCACGCGCCTACCCGGGACATAGTTGTCCCAAGCTAGAGACAGTGCGGTCGTGGCGGAATTGGTAGACGCGCAGCGTTGAGGTCGCTGTGGGATTAATATCCCGTGGAAGTTCGAGTCTTCTCGACCGCACCAGACAGTCTTGGAATGTCTTCCAAAATAGACAGATTGCAGGTGTCAGCGCCACAGCCCCGCATTTGCGGCGGTCTTGCCAGATCGGTCGATATGGATTGTGGCGGGAGACTGGCTTCGAACAGGACGATCTGCTCCAGAATTGCCCAAAGTCTCCACCGTTAAAAAACCCGCCTCAATGGACGGGTGGCAATGGATCCAACGATGTGGAAGTTATTTCGAGAGCAAACCATACCCAAGAAACTGTTCCTGATCACTCCAGGTGAGCGGTAGCTCAATCTCCATGATTCGCTTCCGGCTAAGCATTGATGGTTGGCGTCCCTCAACAATGGCTTCGACAATACGCGGACTGACCCAGCTTATTTTGACAAGCTGGGTGAGTTGCTTGCGGCAGCGTCCCTCGCGCATTGCGATTTTTTGAAGCGGCACATCGGGTGATGCCAGCACCAGTTTCTGTGCTGACATCGCGTCCGCTAAAAGTCCGATCAGCTTACGGTCGATGTTTGCGGGTTTGTCATCATTGCTGTTGATCCTCAGCTTGGCTTCCCGGAACGGTTTCTTCCTGGGTAGCGGTATTTCATGTGTCCAAGAGCAGGTTGATGGTTCGTCTATCCCGAACTGATTTGGGTCGAGCTCAATGATTATCCGGTCGGGAGCAAAGCTGATCTTGCGAACCAGCTTTTGAATGACCGATCCCAAGTCTGTAACCATTTCTTGTCCGTGCAACTCAGCTTGCGCGAACATTATCTGCAATGAAGCACCATCGGTTAGATCGGCGATGCGGCGCAGCGCATGCTGGTCGCCAAGCAGCATCCCAAGATATTCGCCCACATGCCTTTCCAGCTGCGCCATCGCATATCGGGTGGATCCTGCTTTATCTGGTCCCGTGAGATCACGGCGGGTCTCGTAATAACGATACCGGCGGACGCCCTTGGTGGCATAGGTTGGCACCATCGGCCTGCCTTCGCCATCTGACAGCAGACCCTTTAGCAGTGCATGTTGAGGATCATTTTTTGGTCTTTTTCTGGGAGGGGCCGCGATAGCCAGCTTGGCTTGAACCGCTTGCCAAAGCTGATCATCGACGATTGCCTGATGCTCGCCATCATAGATTTGGCCTTTGTGCACGATCTTGCCGCGATAGACGGGATTCTTGAGCAGATGGAACAGGCTGCCTCGCCGAAACGGGATGCCGCCTCTGTAAGGTCCACTGGTGCGATGCTGAACCTTGGTCAAAATGCCTTCGCTTTCAAGCTGAACCAGCAAGGCGGGAGCCGACTTGCTTGCAAGGTAGCGGCGCATGATCGTTCGAACGCGCTGCGCCTCTTCCGGCTCGGCAACCAGTTTGCGGTCCACGACAATATATCCGAGCGGAACCGGCCCTCCCATCCACATGCCCTTTTTCTTGGATGCCGCAATCTTGTCGCGGATACGCTCGCCGGTTACCTCCCGCTCGAACTGCGCAAAGGACAACAGCACATTGAGCGTAAGCCTGCCCATGCTGGTTGTTGTGTTGAACGCCTGTGTGATCGACACAAAGCTCGCTTTTCGTTCATCAAGTATCTCGACGATCTTGGCAAAGTCAGCGAGGCTGCGGGTCAGCCTATCAACCTTGTAGACAACGATCACATCGACAAGGCCGTTCTCGACCGCATGCATCAATGCTTTCAGGCCCGGGCGCTCCATCGTCCCGCCAGAATAACCGCCGTCATCATAGGCACCGGGAACCAGTTTCCAGCCTTCATGGCGCTGACTTGATATATATGCCTCACAGGCCTCCCGCTGAGCATCTAGGCTGTTAAACTCCTGTTCCAGACCATCCTCAGTGGATTTGCGGGTGTAAATGGCGCAGCGGACGGGATTGGGCATAGTGGTCATGATGCTGCCGCCCTGACGGTCAGACCGAAGAAGCGAGGTCCGGACCATTTGGTGCCGGTGATATGACGGGCAATGGCAGTAAGCGATTTCCATTGCTTGCCCTCATATTCAAAGCCATCGTCGTGCACGGTTACGCTATGACCGACACCGTGCCAGTCACGAATGAGCCTGGTGCCTGTGCTGAGTTTGGGGCCGGTAGACAGCCTTGGTATGGCGGGGATATTCTCGCTATCATATCTTGCCAGGTAAGCAGCGGTCCGCCGGTCCAGCCTGCCCAGCTTCTTCTCCTGCAGACGATATGCCAGGCCTCGCCGCAACAGATCCGGTGATAATGATGGCGCAGCCGCACCATAATGGCGCTCCCACACCCTTTGCAAATCAGCAAGCGGCATGGTTTCTATTGCAGCTATGGAGATGGTCCGCCTCGCCATTAGGCTGCGTCCTGTTGCTGGGAGGGGTTCATATCACCATCCGGCGTCGCCACCGCATCGTCACGCGCTGGCTCAGATGTCTTATCTATCCGGTAAAAAGTCGTATCGTCCTTGCGTTTTGCGCGGATGATGATGTGGCCTTTTTTGCGAAGACCGGTAAGGAAAGCGCGGCAACTATGGTGCTGCCAGCCAGTGGCTTGAGCGATCTCACCCAACGATGCCCCTTTTGCCGAATTGAGGAGTTTGCCTACGATGTCGGCTTTGGTCGGTTGTTCGGATGTGTTAGCGTTTGCTGATCTTGTCATTTCTGGTCTCCGGTTTGGCGCCGAACCATCCGGCGCTTCCACTGACCCAAGGCCGCAGTTGCTTGAGTTTAGCTGCGACCTGACCGAACCGTTGGTTCCGTTCGGCACGAACAGCAATGCTCTGTTTAGAACGCAAGTCCAGTCGAAAGACATACATAGAGGTGGCTCGGTTTGTCTGTACAGTGATTGGCAATAGATAAGTGGATTGTCTGCCGATTGTTTCCTCGAAATGCTGATGTGGGGTGTCATGCAGGGAGGGCGTAGCCCGACCGGAATGACACCCCATATCAGCGGCCAAATTCATGCTGCCACTTTTACCGGCAGTTTGTCAAAATACGTTTGATTCGGTGTCCTGGCGGCTAGGCTCGAATGCGGCCTTCGGCT
>Ga0105050_10002741_pt1 | contig 24948 bp, 19 predicted proteins | sample FRY01_FD_78088 | JGI IMG/M metagenome (GOLD analysis project Ga0105050, IMG submission 78088) | Freshwater microbial communities from Lake Fryxell liftoff mats and glacier meltwater in Antarctica - FRY-01 | ecosystem: Environmental > Aquatic > Freshwater > Ice > Glacier meltwater ...
ATGCTAGTGTTGTAGCGAAGGTAGCCTGCTGCTGGTGCTCCGTCCCGCTGGGCTGTTGTGCCTACGGGAATAATCCCTGACCCAGTGGGGGAGGTCTTAGACACAATCACCGAGTCAATGGGATTGGAAACCCAAGCTGTACCATTCCAAGCACGCTGTACACCCCCACCAATCACGGTGTCCCAGTAGGTTGCTCCTACCAGCAGAGCATTGCCGTCATTGTCCAGCGTGGGGGCGACAGCCTTGGCTCCTAGGTAACGGTCATCTAGGGAGTCATAACTGGCTGCTGCGTTTGTCTCACTGATCGCTGCTGCGTCCTTGCTTGCCAGCGCTGAGGCGGCATTTGCCGAGGCATTCTGAATCGCTACGATGTTGGCCGCGTTGGTGTTGATGGATGCGATGTTGGTGGCGTTGGTTGAGACAGCAGCCGACACCCCCGCCACCGTAGTTACATTTGCAGAGATGCCAGCAACCGTGTTGACGTTAGCCGTGTTGCCTGCGACCGTGGTCACGTTCGCAGCCACTCCGGCCACAGTCGTCACGTTTCCAGAGATACCTGCAACCGTCGTCACATTGGCTGATATCCCTGCAACCGTGTTGATCGAGCCAATGCTGCCAGAGTTTGTCTGGAGCGCCACGATGTTGTCGGCCAGGAGCTCAATATCGGCAACAAGAGCTTCTGCATCAACCGTGCTCGATGCTGGCAACTTGGCAGAGCGATCAACAGCCTCCTTGATCTGCTGCGTTTCCATCGTCAACTTGTCCAGCGCCAGCTCGTGAGACTCAGCTGGGAATGAGTCATTCGCAACGTAGTCCGCATCTTGGGTGAATGGAACATCCCGAATAATGGTGAGCTTTGTGCCAACCGCCAATACAGCGACCAGCGTCACTGTGCCCGTTGCAGCGCCAGCACCAGCCACGGTATAGTCCGTGGTAAGCGCCAGGGTCGTGTTGACATTGGTCGCGCTGGTCTTAATAACTTGAATGTGACTATCGGCGAGGAATCGGAATCCGACCGTGAACGGGCCGGTCGAGCCAGCTCCGGCATACGGCCCCGACTTAGAGGTTGATGTTGCAATGGTCATAAGCTGCCCCTGAAGATATGGTGGATTCTACCGCGCCACCTGTGATGGTGGCAAATAAAATGTCTGGCCGTTCTCGCGCTCGGCCCGGCGCTCCATCCTGCGCAGGAAGCCAGGATTCATGGACTCCTGCATCCGGTACAGAATGAGATAGTCAAGCGCCGCACGGGTGTAGAAAAGATTGCCAAACGGCGTGTTTTGCAGCGCAGCAGTGAAGCTCGCAGCCGCCACGTCGTCGCCGGTACGAATTCGCGTCCACAGATCGGCAACCGTGTCGGCCAGATTCAATACTGGACCAGCCAATGAGCCAGTCAACGTGCCACCCATTCGGTTGAACTTGCCGAACAGGAAGTCGCCGTAGATGCCCATCCCGCCGCCCTGCACCAGCGCAGCAGCCCAGGTGCGAGGGTCGTCAACCGGTCGAGGATTTTTGCCCTTTAGCAAGTCCTTGATGCTCATGGCCGCATAACCCATGGCGGTGGACAGCGCAACGAAGGTAGCGAGGCCAACCATGTCGCCCTTGCCGCGCTTGATGTAGTCGCCAATGGTGTCGTAGCCCCTACCGTAAACCTCACGCCCCAGCGTCTGCTGGACAAGCGCTATGGGGAACGATTTAAACTGAGTGACAAAGCGAAGCAACTCGCCTGCAACCGTTCCAGGCTGCGTCCCGCGAAGCATGAAAGCCCGTGCGCGAGCGCTAGGCTCGAGCACCGCATGGTGCATCCGGTCAATGGTCATGGTGCGCAGAGCCGATGCCAGATCGTCCTTCAGGTTCTTAACGGAAACATCGGACACCTTCCGGCCGATGCCGATGATGTAGTTCTCAATGGCAGCCGCAGGAACGGTCTTGAGCCCGTCCGGTGTCATGTACGCGCGACCGTCCGCCTCCTTCATGGTGGCGATGCGCAGAATATCCCACTTGCCAGCGTCGATGTTGTAAAGACCCAACATATCGCGCAGCGACGCTGGTAGTTTTGCAAACGACTTGCTGGAATTGCTGGCAAGGTAGTTTGAGTGGGTCAGCGCGTAGCCGTCCCGAAGCGCCTCCGTCCACCAATTGATGCCGGACAACTTGAAGAACTGCTGCATAACCGCCGCCGTCTTGCCACCAATAAGGTCTGGCGAGTCGAATCGGTTGTAGACCGCGCCCAGAAGGGACTCATGAAACACGCCCAAAGAGGCCAGAATCGCCCGCTTCTCGCCAGTCGCCCGGCCACGGGTCAGCGCGCCGATGCTGTACAACGTGCCAGAAAGCAGATTCTTGTCCTGACCGAAGCGCATCTCGGCGGCATAATTCGACAAGTCGCTGATCGACGAGATCAACATGCCGCCGAGCTTCGCCATTGCCTGCCACGAGCGCAGGAAGGAACTTATCCTGGCCGCCGTGAAGTTGCCCGGAATCTGCGACGAACCGTCCACCGTGGAGAGCAGGTTCTGCAACTCACTTTTGTGGGAAAGGAACTTAGCCCGGCGCTCTGGGCTTCCGCGCAGGCTCTCGGCGTACTCATCGAACACGCGAGTGATCGCAGACTCAGGGTTTGTACCCAAGATTTTCAATAGGCCAGCCGACTTACCGGCCTGATCAAGACCCTGCAGCACGGACTCAGCCAGGCGGCCCTGACCAAACTTCTCGTTGTACTCGAATGAAGCATTCCCGTCCTTGAAGTGCAGCACGCGAGAAACAGACTCGCGCTTTGCCAGGCTGGAGCCAGTGCCCAGCGCCATCGTATCAACATCGCTGGTGACGGCCTTCATGTGTGTACCAGCCGCAAAGTCGTCATAAACCCGCGTCAGGAAGTCGTCAGCCGTTCCATTGAAGTCGCGCAGCGAACGATTCACATCCAGCCGTGGCAGGACAAACTCTTTAAACGCCTTCTCGCCAACGTCCCGGATTTTGAACATATCGTGCGACTGGCGGGTGATGTAGCCAGACAGGTCACGAATCCAAGAACCGAAGCGATTTCGGGTGTTGCGCGCGTCCTCTTGGTACTTGGAAACGATCTCGGCGATCTTGACCGCCTCTGGTGAAACTTTACCTGCAGGCTCGCCCCGGCCAAGATTCCACATGGCAATCGAAACATCCCGGTCAAACGTGCCGGAGGTGAACTGCCCCATGAGCCCGGCCTTCTCAAGATCGGCAATGATTCCGCCCAGCCACTCGCCCCGAAAGTTCTTCTGCTCGGCCTCGACGGAGATGCGACCACCGGCACGCTTGCGCTCTGTGCCCACCAGGAGGCCACGGAAGCCCTCGAAGTCCAGGCCAGCAGCGCGGAACTGATTGACGTAGGCCGTGGCCTTCAAGCGCGCCGCCATGTTGAGCGAGGCGTTGCGCTTTTCAATGACGGCCGCCATTTCCAGATTGTTTGCCAGATCGTCCGCTGCTTGCATGGCCTCGGACTGCAGGCCGGACGCAGCGTCCTCAGCGCCCAGCGAGTCTCGCGCCTTGCGAGCAACACCGCGCAGACCTTTAACCGAGCGGCGCAGACCGTCCAGCAGGTCGGTGATCTCGATAGGCGAGAGGTCTGGCATGGCCGCCTTCATGGCCGCCGTTGCCTGTGCATCGTTGTCGAGCTTGTCAGCCGCAGCGCGCAGCACCTTGGAGTAGCCCTTGGCGCGCACGACAGCCGCCTCGTAGGGCTGCATCTCGTCCTTGGTCGTGGATGGGTCAGGGGTCTCACCGCGGCAGTAGCGGGTGGCCTGGCTTGCAGAGCCTCCGAACTCGTCAAGATTGAGCACCTGGCCACGACCAGGCCCGACCGGGACCAGCGCCAGAACCGAGGTCTCTCCGTTTATCACAGCCGCCGCATGGCGGTGGTGGCCGTCCAAGACAAGCCCGTCCTTATCGAGAAGAATCGGGAACACATCCTCTGGCCGACGATTCGCAGCATTGCCGGTCTTGATCTGTGCCGCCGTCTCGACCGACGAATCGTTGATGTAGTCCTCGCCGAACTGCTGCAGACGAACCGAGTCGAGCGGAACAGGACGAATGACATAGTTGTCAGATGTTGCCAGCAGACGACGACGCAGGCCGTCCTCGACGTATTGGCGGTTGGCCGACACGAACTGCCGGAACTGGTCGGCTGCGGAGCCAGCACGGCTAAAGGCTGGAACCAACCCACCAACCCGCTCGCCCAGCGCAGCAGAATGCAGCGCAGACACAGCCATGGCGCGGAAGTCGGCCTCGGTCAGCGTCATGCGCTCCTGCGCGAACTCGAACGTGCGGTAGGCCCAGGCCCGAACCGCAGCAATGATGCGCTGCACAATCGGCAGCTCTGGCGCGTGCTGGACAAGGTAGGCCAACTGCTCCTCACGAATCAAACCAGCAGGCGTGTCCTTCGGAACGCGACCGCGAGCAGCCAGCGCCCAATCGTCGCCGCGCAGGATGGCATCATCCAACTCACGCAGCACGCCCTGGAACACATCGGCTCCCAGCATGCGCTCCATGCCGGTGTGAACACCGACCTCGTGGAGCAGCATCCCTCGCGCCTCGAACTCGGCAACGTTGGAAGCCACGATATACACCGTGCCATCGGGAGCCGTCGCACCCTTGGTGTCCGCCGGGTGAGGCCCGCCGGGTATGTCTTTCGGAGTGGTAACCACCCGAACACCACCAGCCTCCAGCAAGGCATCTGTGGATTTTCCAAAGGACAGGCGCAGCGCCTCGGTCAAACCTTCTGGCGTGTCCGTGCTGCCCTGCCAGAGCGTCGCCTTCTTCTGCCCAGGAGCCTCACCACGCGAATACTTGAAGGACTGGTCGCCAGCTGCCACCGTATCATTCAGCACCGTATCAGCGTCGGCCATCGCAGACTCGGCATCCTTGACACCCGCCCACTTCTGAGACTTCGCCACGCGCGCCTCAACAGCAGCAGACGCATCAAAGTCGGCCGTTGCCACGTTCTCAGGCTGGTATGCGCGGTCGGTCGCCTCGGACACAGACGCAATCGTGGCGGTCTTGCGCGCCGGGTCAAGCCCAATGATGGCCTCGACTTCCACGTTCCGACCGTCAACCGACTGAGCCACCGATGCGCGCAGGGTGGCCTCGCGGGTCTCAGGCGACACCATGGCCGCAACCTCGGCAGCCGTGTCCATGCTCTGCTCGGCGTTGGCAATTGCCTGAGCCAGCAGCCCGGCCTTGTCGGGCACGCCACCGCCTCCGAATATGTCGGCCTGCTTTGGATTGCCAGCTTCATCGAGCAATCCATAGAAGCCAGTGATCGCGTCGGCCATGCGACGAGGTGAGCCAATGTTGCGGCCCATGAACTCCAGCAGCGTCAAGCCTTCCGGGGTAAGGGTTTCCCCGAAGGCATCGATCTGGGCCAGGTAGTCCTTCACGCTCATGCCGGACTCGCGCAGGGTGTTGAACTTCTCGACCGCCATCTGAATGTCGGAGGCAATATCCAGCGGGTGAAGGTCGCCGGACACGATGGACGCGCGCGCATTGGCAATGACCGGAGCCGTGCGGCCCAGCGCCATCACCAGATTCCGACTGCCCGGGTCCATGGACTCAATCAGTCGGCCAAGCGTCGGCGAGTCGCCGTAGGCTTTGAACAGGAGCGCCGCATTCAGGCGTTGCAGGCCACTGGCAGACAGGCGGCCGTCCTCATCCATAAGGCTGTTGCGTTTGTTTTCAGGCTGGGCGTTTACCCAGGCGCGCACCGCGCCCCGGTTTTCTGGCGCATTCAAGTCGCCGTCGGCCCCGACCTGCAGCCGAATCTCGCCCATGCGCTCGGCATCGACCTTGGCCTGCTCAAGCGGGCTCATGTCGGTCGAGCCGCCCTCGTTGGACAGAATGGCAGCACGTTTCACATCAACCTCGCGCTGGAGGATGCGCACCAGAACCGGCTTCACCATGCCAGCTACTGACTTGGGGTCAATGCCCAGGCTCTCCATGCGGGCCTCGAGCGCCGCCTTGTACTCGCCGCCCTTGCCGATCTCGTAAGCTCGCGCAACGAACAGCACCCGGCCATTGCCGCCAATGATGCGCCCGTCAGCCGCCAGGGTAGGCGCGCCGTAGTCCATGACTGGCGAATCAGACAGGAGATTGAAGTCGAGATTGTTGGCGCGCTGCTGAATCTCGGTCTGGTACGCCGCACGAGTGCGGTCGCGGAACTGGTTGTCGGCCTTGCCAACCGTGGCTTGTAGCTGGTCAGCATCGACCACCGACCAGCGCGCAGGCTCATAGGTCTCGCCGATACGAATCTGCGTCTCGCCGCCGGACACCATGCCAGCCGGAGGCTGTGACACCGCATCGCGCATAGGGTCAGGCGTGATCATGCCTGGCTTGCTGCTGCCGAAGCTCTTGTAAATGTCCTTGGCGCTGCCGCCCAGCACATGCACACCGCCGCCAAAGGCCGTGCCGAATGCGATGTTTGCCATGGAGTCCAGCGCGCCGTAGTCGTCACCCAAATCGTTACGAGCGTATGAGTATGCGGGCTCCAGGATGGCCGTCGAGATACCGGCATCAGCGCCACCCAAGACAGCGCGAGAGGCAGTACGAGTAGCAAAAGACTCTGCCAAGAGCCCGGCACGAGTAGCATTGAGAGCAGTGATGCCACGCGTCCATGGAACGAAGGCCGTCGCCAAGTTGAGCGGGTCAGCCATACCAGCACCGAACATGGCAGCGCCACGAAGCACGGAGCTTGCATCCCATGGAGTGCGCTCTCGAACGTCCTTGATTATGGTCAGCTCGCGCTGGCGCTCCAGCAGGCCGTCAAGCTGTTTGCGCGTGTACTCGCCGCCAACAACCGTCTTCCCAAACTTTAACCCGGACTGCTTGATCGCATCAGCCGCCTCGATGCCGCTGAGTTTTAAGCCGTTGGCGTCGCCAGTTTTTGAGTTATAAAAGTCAACGGCAGACGGCCCATAAGACTCCAGCCAAGCCTCCCTGACCGACGCGTTCATCTTATTACCCCAAGATGGCTCGAAGTCCTGCAAGGAGAACTGTGAAGTCCCAGCGTCGTCGGTTCCGAGATAAAGCGGCATCAGTTTGTCCTATTGTGTTATTTGCCCAGCAGAACGACGGCTCTGCGGAGTTGCTAGATCATCCCACGAATACGAAACAGCCTTACCGCCACGAGTAACGCGGTAGCGAACGCCATTCTTGCCAAAAGCCCACAACTCTAGGCCGCCATCATCAGGACGTGTAAACCATTGCCCTCGCGAACGAACCGTATCCGTCCACTCTATCAAAGACTCCGTCCCCTTGCGCGCGCCAGTCAAATCCTTTGGAACGTCAATGTCGCCCAGGTTATCAAGAGCACGACCAGCACCGCTTTGAATCTTCGAGATGTCCGCATTCTTCGGATAGCGAGCCGTACCCTCAAACTTGTACTGCCCAAGCAGCATCTCGTTGGCCTGCTCTGCCGCCTTTGACGGGCTCATGCCAGACTGAACAAACTGGTAGGCCAACTTGCGCATCGCGCCCTCGTAGGCGTTGACCGTGCCAGCAGCCTGCTGGGTCGGCATGGCAATTGTTTTAACAAAGCGCGCCAGGCTTTCCGTCACGGCATCCTTGACAACCTTCTGATCAAGCGACTCGATACCCTGAGTAAGATCGGCCTCTTTCACGCGCGCCATCCGCGAGACAGCCTCGCGCGCAGACTGCGTCGGAATGTTTGGAATGATGAGCAACTCGCCTGAAATCTTGTTCTCTTTCACCAACTGGTCAAACACCTTCGGGAAGAACTCGCCATACTCGGACTCAAGACCTGCAATCAGATTGGCGCTATCCTCCGGCTTGGTCGCCTTTATCGCGCGCATGGCAATGTCGTCTGACTGGCGCGGAGTTAGCACAACCGGGATGGCAATGCCCAGGCGGGTCTGCTCGGCCAGGTTTGACCGGACATAAGCCTGCACCATCAGTGGACGGTCGGCGGGCTGTGTGCTCTTGTCGTCAATCGCTGCAAGCTGACCTTTGAGCGCCGCGCTGTTACGGGTGGCGTACCCAGCCGGGTCGTCGATGCGTTGCTTTAGCACCTGCTGGGCCGCCTGCGAGCGAATACGTTGGCGCTCGTCCTGCGCGGCATAGCCAGGGCCGACTACGGGCTCGGAGGATTTGAGTGAACCGATGATTTCGGCCTCAGACTGCGTCTTCATGGCGCTGATGTCGGCCACCATTTGGCGCGACTGGATCAGCTCGTTCTTGATGCGTGGGAACTCAATACCAAAGGCCGCCTGCAACGTGGCGTCCGGAATATCAGCGCCGACCTTGCCGTCCTTGTTGGCTGCGATCTCGTCGCGGATCTGACTTTCAACAGAGGCCCGGAACACAGCGCCGTCCTGTTTGATGCGGGTTTCGGCCAGGTTCTGCATGGCGATCTGCTGCTCGTAGTCCATACCCCGGAACGTGGCTGGCGCTGTTGGCAGGATCTCGACGAGGCCGCTGCCCGGTGGTTTGGCTGGTGCAGCGCCAGACTGAGAAAGCGCAGTAGGCTCGCCCTTCACAGCCTTTCCAGTCAACACATCTCCCGCCACCTGCGCCAGCATCTGGTCGCTGTACTGCTTCCCAGGCGCGCCCTGTTCCTGAGTAATCAGAGAACGCGCAAACAACCTAAGCTGTGCCGGATCGCGCAGGTTCATATTGTCATCAGGCCCAAGCCCCATGGAAGCCGCTACATTCTTGGCCGCAGCAGTGTTGCCAGGAGTCCATCCGCCATTACCGGCAATCAACTGATTCGCCGTGACCTTACCACCGTCGAACTTCTTAAGCGCCAGCTTATACATGGCCGCCACGCCCTCTTCGGGAGATGCGTACACCGCCTGAGAGTCGCCCTGATCTTTATTCTTGGACGGACCAAGCGCATCGCCCTGCTTCGCCCATTTGATGTTTGCCGGGTTATTGTTGCGCATCCCAGCAGGAAGGGACTTATCGGTGTCAAGCGTGACCGTCCCATCTGGCGTTACAACCACACCAGACTCAGTCCCAGGCTGCGCGCCACCAGGACCCATCTGAACAGCGCCATAGCGCCGCTGATACCAAAGCCCAGGGTTAGACTCAAACTCGCCACGCTCGGCGGCCAGCGACAACTTGCGCTTTCTCAGGTCGAGAATCTTTGCTTTTTCGCCATCATCCAAGTCGGTGCGCCCGATAGTTGTCTCAGCGCCACGACGGAACACCTCCTCATACCTGCCAGGGTTGTTGAACACCATGTTCTCGTCGGCCTGTTCACCAGCCGCGCTGTCGGCGTTGAGCTTACCGGTCGTGGCCTTTTTCTGGAAAGTGAACGCAGCCATCTGCAGCCGACTCTCCATCGCTCCGGCCTGCTTGTCGAAAAACTGACGGCCTTTGTCTGTGGTGAACGCGCTGCGCTGTGCATCGCGCCATTTGCCGAAGTCTTTACCCAAGCCCTCGCTCATCGCCGGGTCGCCGACCTTCCACTTCTCGGCCCTGACGGTCATGTCTTGCTGCCAATGCACATCACCAAGCGAGAGCGCATTTGAAACCGTCACGTTGTCGATGTTGTCAGCCTCCCGCTGCGCCTCATCGGCCAGCCTCTTTGCCTCCAGCGCATCCTTCTCGCGCCGAAAGGCAATGGCATTTAAAATGTCAGTCCCAGCCCGTCCAAGGCCGGACAGCGCGTCGCCAATGGGTGAATTGGCAGACACCGCAGAAGTGGCGCGCGCCATCGGCAGGTCGCCGGACTGAGAAAACCGTTTTTGATAGGTTGGGATGGTTGCCATAGTTAGCCCTTTGCCTTAATTGCCGCCTGACCCTTGTAGTAAGTGATGCCAGCACTCATCAAAGACCCAGCAGCACTCAGATACCCGGCCTGCTGCGCGGCTCGGCCCTGCTGCCTTTGTGTCACCGCATTGGCCCGGCCCAACATAGCCGACTCATTCAACCCCGCCGCGCGCGTCGCGCCCTCGTAGCGAATGTCGGCGCTGTCGGACTCCATATTGAAGAACGACTCGCGCAGGAGGTCGGCATTCAAACCAGCACCAGCACCAGCGCTACTCGCCAATTGCATGCCAATGGTGGCGCGCGCCGCTTGTCGCTGCCGATCTTCCTGCACACCAGCCACACGGGAGGCCTCCGTGGCCTTCATAACGTCAACCTTGGCGTTGTAATCGGCGACATTGGCCTGCGATTCAGCCGCAGCCTTTGCTTGATTGCCGGACGAGATTGCACCAGCTGCAGATGTTGCTGCCGCGATCATCATCCATGTGACTGGATCAGCCATTTTTAATCCTTGCGTAAAGGTGAAAGTCAACCCCGGTCGGACTGAAAGACCGCATCAGCCCTTCATGCTCCATACCCAGAAGCTTTGCCCAGCGATGGCCAGGCGCAAAACCGTCCTCTACTTGAGACTCGATTCTATTCCATGGAGCCTGAGAAAAAAACCCCATCGCAGCACGATGGATGCCGCGGAAGTGGGGACCGGCCTGTTGCGACAACAATGCCCAAGCCATTGCGCGATTCGCCCAAATCTCATGCACCCCAGCGCAACCGATGACCTTCCCATCAGCGATACCAGTAAAGCAATACTGGCTCGCCTCAATTCGCCGCCCATAATCAGGGTCGCTGAACTCGGAATGAAAATAGCGCTGCGCATCCTGCAAGACCAGATCGTCAAGATGCTCGGCGCGAAACTTGATCACAGCCATCATCGAGAATCCTGAGTAACAACCTGTGGATAAATCCCAACCAGGGTCGCCGCCGTCGGCTGGTCGTTCTTGAACATCAGATACGCATCGGTGTTGTAGGCATCTGGCCACGGCAGCACCTTGTCGCCGCTGAACAGAGGAACGGCCTGATCCATCGGCATGGCAGAGGTGCGCAGTTGCAGCGTATCAAGCAGGGACTCATCAGCGCCGTAGCGCCCGCCGCCTGTGTCCAGGAAACGCATGACAACCTTGTGAGTGCGCTTTGTCTTGCCCTGACTTGTCCCGTCCGCGCCACCAGCCTCAAGCCGCATCGAGCGATACTTGCACGGGCACGGCAAGCCAACGTGAACAATGGTGGCAGCCGCCTGCAAGGTGATCGCACCAGCCGTGACAACTCGCTGCGGGTGAGGCGCGCCGTTTGTCAGAACATCGACGGTCATGCCCTCGAGGTGACTCAGGCCGGAGATGCTCGTCACTGCAACACCGTTGTAGCTCAGGCCGGAATCGACGTAGAAGGACGATGCCTGCGTGTCGCCAGTGCGCCATGGCCGCTCCATGTATTCGACGTACCGCTTGGTCGCGCCGTTGATGGTACGCTTCACCACCAGCCAGAGCTCGTTCCTGTCACCCTCTGCGGCAGGCATCACCCCAACGGATTCGACCACGCCAGCGCCGCCAATCGGATGACGATGCCAGCCGCGCACCTCTTGCTCGTTGCTCCAGGTGAACCCGATCAGCGCGCCATCAGCCCGGATGCACCAGACAATCGGGGTCGGCTCTTGGGCAAACGCCATCTGGGTCAGCCCGGACCGGGTAATGTGCTCGGCCAGAATCGTCGTGTCACTGCCGGAATACTTGAAATTCAGCGAGTCGTAGGACACCTCGCGCGCCTTCAGACCAGCGCGCTGGATGAACATCAGCGAAGCGCCGTTCTTGATCGGGAGGATGGCCCGCGAACCGTAACCAGAAATCAGCTTGACTTGCACATTGCCTGGACCGATAGGGTCGCCGTTCGTCAGCTCGCCGATGGTGAACTCGCCGCCAGCCGTGCCGCAGATCAACTCCTCATCACCGGACATCCACTGCACATCGTTGATCTTTCCAGACACCAGCGTCACGCTTATAGCCATGTCGGACGTGACCTGCCCTTTGTTCTTTGGATGGAAGTCGGTGAAGTCGGCGGCAACAGAGCCCCACACCGACTGCTTTCGGCCAAACCACAGGCGCTCCCGGAAGAACGCAACATCAGACGGCCAGCCGTTTACCGTTGACCACTCTCCAAACGCCCAGCGGGTCGTGGCATTTCCGACCGCCACAACTTGCGACGGCAGCCGGTCAATAACCGTAGCAGACACCGTCGTGGTGTTGGTGTACGCGGTGATCTTGACGTACCCATAACCAGGGTCGCGGAATTGCCACTGAACACCCACATCGCCATCTAGCAGAGCGCCCTCATCATGTACCGGCCGATTCGTTCCCGTTGTCGCGCCATTAAGCGCCTCGTAGGTTTTGCCATCAGAGCGCCGACGATCACCAGCAGTGATGACCTTGCTCACCTCCCATGCAGGAATCGCGTTAACGTTCTTAGATTCGAGATAGAACAGGCCGCCAACCATCCCAGCAGAGAAGATGCCGACACTCGATATCAGCGTCACAGACCCGGTCTCAGCACTTGCATAAACCGTGGTCGCGGTATCGTTGAGAATCTTCCACGGCCCACCAGTCGCCTCGTACAAGTCCATGACAAACGCCACCGCACTGGTGCGCTTGAGCGTGCGAGGCTGGTACAGCGAATGCGTGATGTAGAGGAAGTCGCCAGATTGAGTGAAGCGCAGACGCGGCGTGCCGTCTGCGTTGTAAAGATCAGCCTCGGTGTAAGGCGTGACGACCTCCAGCGGAACACCAGGCCCGGACTCAAGAATGCCGCGCACCTTTGTCACCGAGTCCCAAGTGTAAAACCGCACGTACAGGTCGCCGAACTCCAACATGTACGCTTGATCGATGGAGAACTCGAATGGCTGCAGCAGAACCTTCTTGGCGCTATCTTTTACCTCCTTCACAAACCGCATGCCACCCCGGCGCACCAGCGGACCCTGCACAGTCGGCAGGAAGTTCTCAAGAATGGAAGCGCCAGAGGGATATTTTGCGAAATCAACCCGCGCGCCCAGCATCGGCGAGAGCTCGCCAGCGTTAAGGTTCGAAATTGAAGGTGATGCCTTGCTCATGATCAGTATCCAGATGGATAAGACTGATTCGGACCGGCCGTCGTCCCGTAATTCTCGCCCTCGCGCGAGTCAAGCCAAGAGCCCCACGGCAACTCGTCCGGCGGGCCTTCGATAGCATCCTGCTGGACCGCCTCTGACATGGCGAACTTGTACTCTTCAGCAGCCCGCGCCCGTTTGGTCTCGGATTGCGTCAGCGTCTCAGCCGCCTCAATCGCCAACTTGCACGCGAACACCTCGTCGAACAGAGGGTCATGCATAGCAGGATTGTCGACGCGCGAGATGTAGCGAATTTTCAGTGGCGCAGCATAGTCGGTCAGGATAATGCCAGCCTCCAGGGCATACGGTCCCTTCTGTTTGGCTCCTGAGCGCAGGTAGAAATCTCCGATCTGCACCAGCGCCAAGAAATCGGACGGCACAGGGTACTGATAGGTGTAGCCCCAGGCTGGAGCGTCCACCAGTGCCGGTAGGCTGGACCTCTTCATGGCGAACTTCCAGCGGTAGCGACGCAGCTCTTGGTCGAGCACCGTGTCGTACAGGCCGTTCATGACCCGCGCAGCTTGAGTGTCGTCGGTCAGCAACAGGATGCTGCCAGCGCCTAGCTTGCGAAGCGCCGCATTGGCAATTGAAACCTTGCTGCCCATGATGACCCCTTAAATTGTGGCTATTTTATAGCACAAACAAAAAAAATGGGCGCTAAAAAACGCCCATTGTTCTATGCACTCAGGCCGTCACACCTCGTTCGACTTGTCCTTGACCTGAAGCACACGACGCGCAGGCTTCTCCGGATCGGCCTTGACAGGCTCAAACCAGGAGGCCGAAGCGCCCGAAGGCACCTCGAACTCTTCGCCTATTTCGCGCAGGCTACCGAGGTAGCCCTTATCCGTAGCCTTGACCAGCATTAGGAGATGCTAGTTGGGTACGTGGTATTCGCCTGCACATCCTTGGCGAGATACGAGCTGGCCGTACCACCAGTGGACGTAGCGCCCGTGGTTTTGTACGCCACGCGCAGGTAACGACGCAGACCAAGCGGCAGGCGCATCTTGGCGAGTGGCGTATTGACGAGAGCAGCAGCCAGTGCGATGACCGGCCCACCCATCACGTCAGCAAAGCTCGAATTATCGGCCGAGTCTTGCAACACCGCCTGAATGGACGAGCCAGCACCAGCCAGAGCCGTGTCCAGCTTCGAGAACAGGTACAACTCCTCCCCAGCACCAACATCGGCAGCAGCGCCGGTGTCGTAAACATCGGTCGAAACGACCGTGCCAACAACACCAGAGATGGCCTGGCCGTTGCTAAAACGCTCTTGTGAATCGAGAATCATGATTTACTCCTTGTGGATGTGAGATGATTAAGAGACAGTGGCTTCTGTGCTCAGGAGGCGGTCAACCGTGCGAACGGGAACGCCCAGGAAGGTCGTGGTTCCATTGCCGACAGAGCCAGGCGAGACAGTCCCAAACTGGTTGATGGCAGGTTGGACGGCCAGAGCAGCATTGCTCTTATCCAGAGCAGCAACACCCAAGTACTCTTTCAGAGTACGGTTGCCGTAGAACACTGGCTTGCACATTCCCATCGCAGGGATGCGGGCCATGGCGCGGATCATGCACTTGATCAAGGCGGTCGAGGCGGTCGGAGCCTGCGTGCCGGACTGAGCGATCAGATCGGACACGTCGATGTTGGCGATACGAACCGCATAGCGCCAGTCACGCACCGTCAAACCACAGTCCCAGTTCCACAGATCGGCGAAGGCACGATAGCGCGCATTGTCCGAGTCAAAGGCATCGATCTCGCCGAGGTCTTTGTGCTGCAAGCCGCCCTGCATGCCTTTCGGGAAGATGCCCGAAATGGTGTTCTCGCCCCAGCCGACCAGCCACATCGAAGCATTGTCGGAGCCTGAGCCACCGGCATTGATGATGTTCTTGGAGCTTGGAGTACCAGAACTCAGGGTGTTGAAGCGCGGAGCCAGGCCAGTGAAGCGCTCGGGGTTGACCGACACATCGCCGTAGAACAGCGATTCGCAGAAGGTCTGGTTCATGCCTTCAATTTCAGCCAGCGCCTCGGACGCGCGGAATGCGGCCGTGTTGCCATTCAGAGCGGCGATCTTGATGTCGATCTCGTTCCGGGCCTCGAGCATGCCGCAAGTGTCGACAACTTGAGCGCGCAGCGACTTGGTGGGCTGCGTGCCCTTGTAGGCCAGGCGCCAGGTGGCAGAAGGAATACCAGTACGAACGGTCGTCTGGTGACCGGTGGGCAGATTGCCCTCGATAAACAGCATATCGTTCAGAACTTCGTTGCTCTGATTGAGCAACTCAATGACCGCAGCGGTCGAGCCGTTGGGGTCAATGGACTTGGCAAAATCGGTCAGAGTGACCGCGCCCGCTTTGGTTGGAAGGGTAGCCATAAAATAATGCTCCGTTAAGTTAAGGGTTGGTCTCTCTCATCGTCATTGAATTCTACCCATTACAGGAGAATGCAATACTGTTTGGACTATAACGCAATTTCTTTGTTGCGTCAAAGCCACAAATTAAGTTTGTCGGCCGTACAATTTCTCTGCAATTGACATTGGAGTAGCGCCTGGACCGCCATCACCAAGGCCAGCAGCACCGCCGTCTGCAAGTCCTTTGCCAATACCGTGGAAGAACTTGATCGTCTCCTTGTAGCCTAGCACGTTTTCGATTGCAGCAATCACGGAGCCCTTCTGCTCGTTGTCGCCGGGCACAAATTGAGCAATCCCGCGCTTGGCGTGCTCCATATTTTCAGCATTGTTCACGCCCCACTCGTTTGTCAGAGCAGCCGCCTCGGCGGTGTTCTTGGAATGAGCGGCCACATCGGCTGCAGCCTGCGCCTCATTCTGCGCCGTCTGGTTGCTGGCCTGCATCGTGTTCCAATCAGCAGCCAGACCCTTTGCCTGCTCGGCGCTCAGGCCGTGCTTGTGCATCATGGGCTTCATGATCGCCGCGAACTTGCCATCGTCGCCCTCTGGCAGCGGCAGCTCGTAGGCCTCGGCAGTCTCAGGACGGCCAACAGCCTTGTAAAAATCATTCCAGGCTTCCGGCGTTGCATCCTTGCCGGGCATCTTGAACGATGTGGCTTCAATGGGAGCCGCAGGAGCGTCACCCAGCAGCGAGGTCGCTGTGATTGGTGCAGCAGGAGCCGCAGGCGCGACAGGCGCGACCGTAGTCGCAGGAGCTTCAAGTGTGTCAGTTGTCATGATCCATCTCTTTCATTTGTTGTAAAGCACTATCGGATAAATTCAGCGTTGCCAGCAAGCGAAGATACACCTCGCGCCGACCCTCTGCCACCATGGTCGCATGGGTGTCGATGTGCCCATCCTTGCCGACCACAATGCACGAGCTCTCGGCCCGACAGAACTCTTTGAGATCGTCGAGAACCGTCTTGACCAGCGGAGCCTCGCGCCGCTCCAAGCGAAACACGGAGCGGTACGCCTGCCTGAGATTCCACCAGCGTGTGTATTGGCTCACCGCAGCCCCCGCCACCAGACCAGCGCAGCAATTCCGAGCGCCAACGTGAACGGAGCGCGCCACAATACATCGTGTGGAGTGCTAGAAACCAACGAATCAACAAGCGCCAGCGAGCCCAGTCCGCCAGACAGAACCCAGACGGAACCCAAGACGAGCAAAAGGAATCGGACGATTTTCAAGGCATGATCCCCGGCAACCCTTGGCCTTCAGCAGTGGACGATAAAACGCTAGCCTGTGCCAAGTCCTTCGCAGCGCTCGCAGCAACCGGAGCCGCCTGGAGAATCTGGCTCAACTCGGCCTGCTGCTGGGCAGCTTGGTCGATGCCTTCCATTTCCTCGTCGGTGTACATGACCTTCGACGGCATGCCGTTCAAACGAGCGAGCTCCTTCGAAATCTTGTCCATGTTGAAGCGTTTAAACACCGAAGGACCGGCCACCTGTGCGACGGGAGCGAGCTGCTCGAACGTGCGCAGGATGCCAACACCGCCCTCGGCCTCGCGCGCCCGGCTCAAAGGACTGTCGAACTCGATGGAGTACATGCCGCCGCGCTCCATGAGTTTGTCCGGCATCTCAGGTAGCTGGTCGGCCATGGCCAAGATGTCCAACTCGCGCGTGACCATGCGCGTCAGCAGCTCAGACTCGATGCGCGAGCCAGTCGGGCCAATGAGCTGCCCCTTCTCCTGCGCGCGCAGCATGGCCTCGGTCGCCGTGATGTTTGGCTTGTCAACCAGTATCTGGAACAGGGTCTGGAGCAGCGCGTCATTGATGACCATGCGCTTCTGCTGCATCATTTCCAGACCGATGTTCACATCGCCACCAATATCCAAAGGCTGCAGGAGCTGTTGCCCTTGGTCGTCAACACCGCCATAGTTGATCGCGCCAGGCGTGAGCCGGATAGCATCCAAGATGCCGTCCCGGTGCGCAAGCAAAGGCGGCAGCAACTTCAACTGAGCCGCCTGGATGGTGGTGCGGTTCATTTCGTTAAGCATCTTCACATCCGGCAGGATGGTCATGCACGGAGAGCGGCCGTACACCTCGCCCGGATTCAGGTCGTAGCGAGACACGGCATATGGGAACACCCTGAAGCCGGACTCGTCGATCACATCACGGGTGTCGAAGCTGACGTAGTAGCTGACGAACTCCATGCCCTTGTAATCCTTGCGGTCAACGTCGGCATCCTCCCGAGGTTTCACACAATGCAGGAATCGAAACTCTTGATCTGGCCGCTTCACGGCAGCCTCACGGATGATGGCCGGGCACTTGTCGCCCCACTTGTGCGCGGCCTGCCGGGCAGTCCAGAACCAGTCCCGATGCACCACATCGACCACGCCAAACTCGTTCTCGGCGAAGAATAGCTGCTTCATGGGAACAGAACGATAGTACAAAGACTTACCAGGCTGCTCGCCAACGAACAGTCCCATGCTGCCGTACTTTCCACCGTTGTAATAATTGCCCTGAATCTCAGAATCAAAGTTTGCCGCATAGCGGGCAGAGAACAGGCGACGATTCACCTCGTCGAGATAGCGCATGACCTCGCTGTCCTCGGCCAGGTCTTCATCCACGGCCTTTAGCTTGGCCCAAGTCTGATTTCTAGGAGTGATAAGCGAATGGAGCGCAGCCTTGAAGCGATCCAGCGCCAGGCCAGGCGTAGCGTCAAAGACTTTCTCAGTCGTGGCCATGCCTTTTTGAGAGGTTGCCGTGGCGCGCTGCCCGAAGCGTTGATCGGTCGGGTTGATGCGGTCATCAATGTCCTGCCACAGCCGCTCGAACGGCTGGCGCTGCAACACCATACGGCTGTGCATAGTCAGAAGTTCATCGGCGCGGCGGTCGGCCATGATTACTGCCCAAGTAAGGTTTTGCCAGCCACGGAGCCGCCAGTTTCAGGACCAGCCGAACTGGTCAGAACGGTCGTGGCAGAGCCGCGACGACGACGAAACATATTGGATGTGTTCCGGTCAACCGTCTCCTGATTCACAACAGGGGTTTTAATGACGGTCGGCTCTGGCATCTGCTGAACATTCGGGCTACTGAATATTCCACTCATAATGTTCTCCTAAAAAGTCAGGCAAATACAGGGTATTCTGTCACAGCCACGGAAGATCGTGTTATTTTATCGCGCACGATACCACGAAACAGCTCGGTCAACCCCCAAATCAAGGCATCCGCACGGTTTGGACTGTTCTCGCCGGTGTATCCGGCCGTTGAGAACGCGACCAGCTCGTCCTCCATGTCCGGGAAGTAGCCGACGTGGCGAACCTTGCCCTGCTCATAGAGCGCGCTGAACGGCTCGGCACGAACAACCTTGCCGCGCGTCGCGGTCACGGCCTTGTAGGGAACAGTGCGCTGCCCACCGGCACGACGAACCGTCTGGATGACGTGCTGGACCATCGCGCCGCCATAGTTGACCTCGCCCACCACCACATCGGCGCTGTGCCGGTCATAGGCGGTCACCGCGACATTCCCCCAGGTCGCAGGCCCAGCCTTGACGGTGCAGTCCTCAATCAAATAGGCATTGCCGTCCGTGCCCAAAGCCACCACAACGATGCCAATCGCGTCGTTGTCGGCATTGTTAACGTCACCAGAGCCGGACGGGTCAACAGCCACCACCACGCGAACGAAGTCAGGCAGCTTGTCGTCCAGGACGCGCCACTTGTCGAGGTCTTCCTCTTTAAACAGGGCGTTCGGGGTCGCATCGGCAAACTCGCCACGCAGAAACCTGCGCTGCAGACGCGCCGATAGACTCTTGAGCGTGTCAAGGTAGCCAGCAGACACGTTATCGGCGTTGTCCTGCGGGTTGATCTGGAAGCATGCGTAGTCCCGAGGATTGGGCAGCGCGACCTTGGTCTCTGGGTCACGCTTCTCGACGAACAGCCGGTACGCCCAGTGAACCTTTGACGGAGGGTTGCAATCGTAGTACATGCGAGGCTTGAGCGGAGCCGTCCCAAGACCGCCAATCACCTGGTCAACCTGCTGCGCCAGCCGGGTCACGGCGATGTCGCGCGAGCCCTTGGGTATCTGGCTGCACTCATTAAGGTAAATTGTAACGAACTCCATGCCCAGAATCTTCTCGGCGCGCTCTTTGTCGTCCAGGCCGCCAAACCAGATTTGAGAACCGTTCTCGAACTCAGCGAACCAATCCGTCTTACTGATCGTGTAGCGCACACCAGGGAAACAGACCTGCATAACCTTCGGGAAAGTGTCGAACACGACCGAGGCTTTGACGGAGTTAAAGCGGAACCGCAGGATGGCGTGGCGTGACTTTGGTGCCTTGAGTGCCCTCATGCAAACGTTGCGGGTCAGAAGGAAGGTCTTGCCGGACCGGGAGCCGCCGAACAACATTAAATGCGTGGCCTCCCCGCCCAGCACATTCTGAGCTTGGTTCTGCCGGTCGGTGAACTTAAATGCTGGCATCCAGCGGCCCAGCCATCACCGTCACATTGCCCGTGTGCTTGTGCTGCTCGACGTACAGGCCAGAAGCCTTGCCACGATTCACCTCTGCCGTGATGGCGGCCGAGTACTGCTTCTCTTTCACCGCCATATTTCGCAACTTCTGCAGGTCTTCTAGGTGACTTTCGAGGGTCATTTGTGCTTTTTCTGCGATGGGAGCTCGCAATTCTACAACCCTTTGCGCAACCTTAGCGTCTGCCATCAATTTTGAGGCATTGACGTGAATTGAGGTGTCCTTCATATTCCCAGCGTTGTAAGTCGCCCGATATGCGTCTGCCTGAGTCTTGCCGGAGGCCACGGAAACAGCGAAGGCTTCCTGCTTCGGGGTCAAATCAGACATCAAGCACCTCCAGAACAGCCTTGCGGCCAGTGAAGTCCTCGTAGCGCTTAACAATGACATCGCAGTACTTCGGATCAAGCTCAGACAGCCGCGCGCACATCCCAAGACGTTCCGCAGCGATCAAGGTCGAGCCCGAGCCCCCGAACAAATCAAGCACCAGATCACCAGGCCGGGCACTGTTGCGCAGCATCCGCTCAATCAGGGCCACCGGCTTCATGGTCGGATGCCCAACCGAACGCTTTGGTTTTGGCTCATGGATGAGCGAAGGCACGAGCTCCTCAATGGTCGCGGTCCCGTCGATCACCATCACCGAGTCGCCGATACGGATCTCGTAGCGCCCATCGTCGCGCCGGGTGAACGGCATTTTGTCCTGATTCAGGTCGATCATGGTCGTGAGTTTACGCCCACCGTACCAACGATGCCGACTGCCGGGCTTCCAACCGTACAGGATTGGCTCGTGCTGCCACTGGTAGTCGGAGCGGCCCAGGACAAGAGAGCCCTTGTCCCACACCAGGCAGCCGGACAGCTTAAACCCAGCCGTGCGATAGGCGGCCCGGAAGTTGAGCCCTTCGGTGTCGGCGTGAGCCACGTAGATCGACGCGCCGGGCTTAAGCTGGGTGTACGCCGCCGCCATGGACGCGACCAGGAACTCGCGGAACTCTTTGTCGCTCAGGTCGTCGTTGGCAATTTTCCCGGCCTTGGTCTCATAGGCGACGTTGTAGTGTGGGTCCGTCCAGCAAACGTCACACAGTGCGCCCTGGTTGAGCTTGTCCAGATTGTCCACGGACGTTGAGTCGCCGCAAACCACCCGGTGCGGCCCCAGAATCCACACATCACCGAGCTTGGTGGTTGGCTCGGCCGGAAGGTCAGGAACAGCATCCGGGTCGTTTTCGGGAACCAGATCGGCCAGCATGGCATCCAGTTCTTCAAGCGAGAAGCCGGTCAGGGTGAGATCGAACCCCTCGAGCTTGAGCTCCGAAAGCTCTGCCGCCAGCAACTCGTTGTCCCATCCAGCATTGAGCGCCAGCTTGTTGTCCGCCAGGATGAGAGCACGGCGCTGGGCATCCGTGAGCCCCGTGAGCACCATGCAAGGGACAGCCTCCATGCGCAGGGCCAAGGCGGCCTGCAAGCGCCCGTGACCGGCAATGATCCGGTTCTGCTCGTCCACCAGCAAAGGGTTGGTGAACCCGAATTCTTTGATCGACCGCATGAGCTGCTCGATCTGGTCGGCCCCGTGAGTCCGGGAATTGCGCTCATAAGGGACCAACACGCCGACAGGCAGGGTTTTTAATTCTGGATGGTTCATGCTTGTCATTGTAGGTCTTTCGTGGTTTTGCGCAATGCCCTTAAATGCTGGCCAGCCGAACGGTTGATCCACTCAATCAATCGCTTCATGGCTGCTGCTGCTTGTTGGTCGATGGTCATGAGAACATCTTTTCAATATATGAGAACAGCGGTGGTCTTTTATTTTTCATTATCAAATAATCCTTTGAAAAACCAATCTGCCTAGTTTTATTATTTCTCGCAAACCAATAGTTTGCTTTGTTAATCGCCCGACCGTTCGCCACGACTTTATAAGTCAACCAATCCGGCGAGTGATCCTGAGCCCGACCGAACACCAGCCACTCCACGCAATCAGAATCCAAAAAGCGTCCGACCGTATCCCAGCCGCAACCAGAAAGCGGCATGTTGCCTTCGTACATTTTACCTTTCAACACTTCCATCTCCTTCAAAATTCATTGTCCGAACAATCCCATCCCGCATCGGATGGAGGTAACAGGTAACAGCACTACCCCCCCTGAAAGGGGGTAGGTGCGAAAGTTACCTGATACCACCATTCCCCGACGCCTTGCCACCAGGTAACAGTTACCTAAAATTACCCAATAGTTACCAGTTACCGGGCTCACATTTCACCCCTTCTGAGCATCATGGACGAAGCCAAAACATTGTCCAAAATCACCCAACCAGTCTCGAAGGCCTCAATAATTCCGCTCAAAAGAAGGTCAGAAATCAGCTTGCCAGGGACACTAGGCTTCAAATATTGCTTCGCAGAAGCCTCAGAAAGCCCCAACTTTTCAATTAAATATTCAGTTAGGCCCGACCTAGATATATAAGGAGCGCCAGACCTAACCTCGGCAGAGGAATCCCACCAAGCATTATCAAGCGTCTTAATATGGACGGCGATCTTATTATCTTTTTTGGACGGCGCAACGGCAACCGAAGATGCCACAACCACGCAACTGGTCGCGGGCTTACCCCATTTTGTTTCGCCCAGCACAACGGCCTCAAGGCCAAATCCGATCAGCTCGCCCTTTGTCGCCAGATCGCGCTGCTTCATAATCTCGGCGCAGTGACCACTGGGTGAGTCAGTGACCTCGATCTCCGTCTCGACCGCCGCGCGCACACCGCTCCAGCCGCGTGACCCGGCCGCCGCGTTCTTGCCGCTGTGATGGATGAGCAGGAAGTGCGCCCTGCATTCTTTGCGGATACGGTCAAAACGCTCCACCACCAACCCCATGTCCTGGCCAGCGTTCTCGTTTGCCCCGGCAGACAGCCGCGCCAGCGTGTCCCCAACGATCAGACGAACCTTCTTGCCGCGCTGCTCCTCGACCTGCCTGACCAGCAGGATGATGGCGTTCGTGTCGTCATCACCGTCAAATAGGTTGATTGGGTTTTGCACAATGGCGAAGTCGGGAACCCTGATTTTGTAGTGCTGCTGGTACGCCTGCAGCCTGCGCTCAATGGATGCCGGGGACTCGGCAGCGATATAGATCACCAGCCCCTGCTCCGTCTTTCGCCCCATCCAGTCCACGCCACGCGCCACAGCGCAGGCCATGTCGATGACGAAAAAAGTCTTTCCGCTGTTCGACCCGCCATATAGAAGGCTGCCGTCGCCGGAGGTCAGCACACCCTCGACGATCTCATCGGCCGGGCTGAATGTTTCCGACAGCTCGTCGGCAAACACCACATCAAGGGCCAAGCTCGCAGGAGCCAACAGCGCCGCAAGATTGTGCCCAGCCTGGGCATAGTCGTTGGCATCGCCAAGAATTGTAGGCATGACCATACGTGATCCAAACTTGGCAGAGGCCTGCTCCGCGTACCGTTGACCGACTCCAGATGCATCATGGTCGGCGACCACCACAATGTCTTGGCCAACACCATGGGCCTCGCGCATCGCCCCGGTTGCCGGAACGAGGTTGGAGGCAGAGTAAGCCACCACGCACGGCCTGCCGGTGGTTTCATTGATGGTCGCGGCGGTGGCGAAGCCCTCGGCGACGTACAGGACACCGGGCTCGTCGAGCGTGCCCAGCATCCAGAACCTGGACCCTGTCTGGCCGCCAGGGTGATAGAGCTTTGAGCCGTCGTGAGCGATGTACTGGAGGCTTGACAGGCAGCCGTCAATGTCGAACAACGGAACCACCAGCCGACCGTCGCCGGTCACCCGCGAGCCGTGGGTCTGAATGCCCTTGCGCTTGAGATATGGGTGGTCAGCATCAGCTGGCGTGCATGACGACCAGATCGCCTCCACCGTGTCGGCGGCAACCAGGCGGGTACGGGCCACCTCGGCATCGCGCAGCGTCCTCGCCTCGGCCATGCGCATCGTGTTGGCCATGTCCTCGACCGATGACAGGACGCGACCAACGTCAGCCCGGAACGTGACCTCGAGCCCCGCGCGCCAGCAGCCGAAGCGACCGGCTGGAATGCCATCGCTGAACAACACGTACCAGCCCGGCTTCGCGTGACCACCAGCCCCCTTCGTGCCCGAATTGAACCTGTGCAGCTTGCCGTCCATGTGAACCACATCCGGAGGCTCAAGGCCAGCCTTGACCATTGCGTCCTTGACCTGTACTTCTGGAGGTGCGACGTACTTGTCGCCGGGTGGTGACCAGGGGCCACCGAATATATTGGAAAGGTTGTTAGCCATGCGCTGCAATCGCTGTGGATTGCAGGTAGTCGCTCAGAGCCGTCAGCACCTTGTGCGTCGGGTTTGCGTGCGGGTTGTCACGCACTGAGCGAATGGTGTTGTAATGCAGGCCGGTCGCGTCGGCCACCTTGATCGGCATTCGGTCCGAAAGCCCCAACCTGATCTGTTCCAGCGTCATCATGATCTTCTCCTTTATTTGAAATATTTATTACGATGTTTGGATATTACACTAAAATTCAGTTATAGTACAGACACTGCACAACCGGATTCCCCGAAAGTGCAGCAACTTAAAGGAGAGCCAAATGGCTATCAATCTAAAGCGAACAGGAGCCCTGCACACTGAGGGCGTGAAAATGTTGGTGTACGGAGCTGCAGGTGTCGGCAAGACCAGTCTGGTCAAGACGCTACCCGACGTGATCGTATTGTCAGCAGAGGGCGGCCTGCTGTCAATTCAGGACGCAAACCTGCCATACCTTGAGATCAGCGACATGGAGTCCCTTAAGGAAGCCTACACCTGGCTCAACGAGAGCGCCGAGGCAAAGGACTTCAAGTCGGTGGCGCTGGACAGCATCAGCGAGATCGCCGAGGTCTGCCTGAACTACGAGAAGAAAACCAACAAAGACCCGCGCGCAGCCTACGGCGCAATGCAGGAGCAGATGGCCGACATCATCCGGGCATTCCGCGACCTTCCCGGCCGCCACATCTTTATGAGCGCCAAGCTCGAAAAGACCACCGACGAGATGGGCAGAGTTCTTTACTCACCATCGATGCCGGGCAACAAGCCCGGCCAGGCGTTGCCATACTTCTTCGACGAAGTCCTGGCCATGCGGGTCGAGAAGGATGCCGAG
>Ga0105050_10002743_pt1 | contig 24931 bp, 26 predicted proteins | sample FRY01_FD_78088 | JGI IMG/M metagenome (GOLD analysis project Ga0105050, IMG submission 78088) | Freshwater microbial communities from Lake Fryxell liftoff mats and glacier meltwater in Antarctica - FRY-01 | ecosystem: Environmental > Aquatic > Freshwater > Ice > Glacier meltwater ...
CATCAGGCTCGCACATGTGAAAGGTGCAGCCCGTCGGAGTACGTCTGGGAGCCCTTGTGGTCGGTGATGTGCTGGAGCAGCGCCGGCTCGTTTCCTTCGCTCAGCAACTCGCGCACGGCGTGCAGGCGCTCGTGCGACTTGAGGATCCAGGCGCAGAAGGTGTCCAGGGCAGCGTTCTTCTGCTGCGAGATGTCGTTGCGCTGCACCTTTGCGGAGTACCCCCCCGACCGGTTGCAGACCTCCTGCTTCCGGAGCATAGCGCCTGCGATGCGGCACATCAGGCTGCGAGTGTCTGGGTGCCGGAACAACAGCCGCACGGCGGCCTCGTCGCCCTTGTGTATGCGCTTGTTGATCAGCGCGTTGCACAGCTCGATGTGGATGTTCAGATCGCGCACGCTCATCGCGTGCTGCTCGCGTTCTTTTGCGATGAGGATGTTCTGGTACTCCACACCGGTCGCCGGGTTCGTTATGATGGCGATGCGGACCTCGAGATTGGTCTCCGCCACCTTGAGCTGCCGCTGCAGCTCGAGCAGCTGCTTGGTGTTGTTCTGCTTCTCCGTGTCGAAATGTTCCACCGCGCGGGCGATGCCGGCCTTGAAGACGGCCTGCGCGCCCCCCGCACTGCGGAACCCGCTCGCGTGGTCCAGCAAGCCCACCACCTCGAAGTACGCTTCGCTCATGGCCGAGAGGATCAGCTGCCCGACGTCGAACTGTGCCACGATCTGCTTGCTGTATTCGCGCTCCCATGCGGCGGTGAACTGCATCAGCCACTGGCAGACGATCTCGTGCTGCTCTATCTCCTGGATGAGGTCCTTGCGCGCCTTGAGCTGGTCCTCGATCTGTCCGAGCAGGATCTTGCGAATGTCGTTGGTCTCGAGCAGCATACCGACCACGGACTGCTCCGAGTACTTGACCCACAGTGCGTCCAGCACGTTTCCCCTGCGGTCGCGGGTCGGTATGCCGGCAAGGGCGCCGATGGACAGGGCCACTTGCTGGTCCGTCTCCTTCGTGTCCTGCGTGCTTTCGTGCAGTTTGGCCAGCTGCTGCAGATGCGTCTCGGGAGCAGCAGACATGGCGTGCCGGCTGCTTGCGGCCAGCTTAAATACAGCTTGTTTGTAAGATCCATAAGTGTAGAGTGTGTGAACACGCGTATAAGACAGCCCAGGGCCTGGCGCAATGCAGGCGCTGAAGAAAACCGTGTTGCTCGTGCTCGACGTGCAGCGCCGCGGGGGGCGTCTCATGGAGCGGGACGCCGAAACGCTGGTTCTGTACGACTACGATTACGTGTCGATGGCGTCGCTGTCGCTGATCAACGAACAGTTTCCGCAGACGCACATTGCGACGTGCCAAAGTGCGGGCAGCACATCGGGATATATTGTCATCTTCTCATACAGTAATAGGCGGCCACTTCTCACGTCGTATGCGTTCATACACGTCGCGCTTGTCTGTCTGTCGATATGTATGTCAACATACCTGTTTGGTTATGAGCGTCTGACCGGATGACTTTCACGCATAAACTTATATTTATGAGGAGCGTCTTGCTATGAAATGTCGTCACCGAAATACAAGGTATTAGACCTGGGATTCACGGCGCTATTTACATTGCTGGTCGTGTTTCTGACGATGTGTGTGATGCGAGACGACGAGCGCGTATTCCGCAACCTTCACGTCCACGAAACAGGAGGGGCGACAGGCGAATTTCTACCCCCGAACACGTACTTTGCGCTCGACTGGCTGGTGCATCCACTGACGCGACATGCCTACGGATCCCGTGCAGAGTCGGAGAAATATCACATGCATATGGCAATGAACAAAGACGACTGCTACTCCTCTGGCATGTCGTGGGACAACGGCGATTGCGGCCCTGCGCTGTGGCAGAAGGCTGACTTCTGTCCTGACAAGAACGGACACGCGTTCGAGTCAGGACTCACCATGCAGGTTCAGAACGGTGGCGTCGTCAACCCTGCATCGGTAGTCGATATCATATCGCACATGTACGACAGGTCGGCCGAAGGCAAAAACTCCCTGCAGCGCAGCGACATCATAAACCCAGTGACTAGTCACATTGAATCCGCATACTGGTGGCGGAACTCGAACATGGCGGACGTGTGTCGCATCGAACGCATCCCACAGATGTCTACGTTTCTCAACGACGACACGACCTGGAGCATTGCTGCGTCACACTCCATATCGTTGCTCCTGTGGGGTGCAAGCGTCGTGATGTGGGTGGCCAACTTCGGCGATCTCGTGTCCAACAGCAGGTACAGGGACAAATTCACGACCATCGCGAACATGAAGTACGTGATGCTGCTCGCCCCACTCGTCGTGCTGGCGTTCCTGCGCTGGACAAGCTCGACAGAGAGCATGGAGGCCGGGGTCGAGACCTTCAGGTTGTTGCCGAACGGGTCGTACTTTTACGTGCTGTTGTTGATGGTCATGGGTGCATACACCATCATCAACATAAAGAGCATCGACGAAGATCTCGTCGAGGACAATATGAATGTGAAGGAGGGCGAACGGAATCGATTGATTACGCCAGCCCAAGCAACCGAAATACCAGGCGACCCAGTGGGCGAACAGGCGCAGTTTTCGATGAACGTTTCTGGATTTATCAAACCCAGAACGACACAGACGCTGGACGCGTACATGACGCGGACCGCGGCAATGAACAGCACTCGCATGTACAGCAAGTTCGATGCCAGTAAAGTGCTGACGCAGACAGACTTCGGTGGGGAATGGGACGTCAGCGCTGGGTATTTCGGCACAGCCCAGCTGTACGCGTTGCCGCTGCTGACTATGGGCGTATTCATGTCGGGCACAAACTACGAAGTGGACAGTATCCTGCAGCAGATTTTCATGGCCACTGTGTTGTACGGCCTTGTTGACGTGGCTGTGTACCGGCTGCGACAGATCATGCTTGTGACCACACGACTGCTGGGAGGCGTTGTCGAAAACGTCATCACACGAACCATTGCATTCGTGGGAGTGGTGTTTCAGATATTCATTTTCCTCTTCATTTTCATGATAATGCGCTGGAATCTTTCGTTCGGGTCGCGCAAGAGTGTGCCTGTGACTGGCGGCAAGAGTATGCAGGCGCATGTCGATAACTACGCGGCCTGGACATACGTGGTGTATTTCACACTGTCGCTTGTTGTGAAGATCACGGCGCTGGTCGCCAGCAACGACGTGCAGTCCGAGGATCGAAGCACGACGTCGCATACCCTCTTTTCGGCGCTGCACTCCATCAACAGCAACCGCAGATCGATTCTGTTCTTTCTGCTCAACGTCTTCCGTGGCGTACTCTTGACCATGATGACACTCGACCTGGTGTCGGTGAGGTACAGAAAGGGCCTGCCAATGCCAACCGACATCCCGTCGCAAGCGGCGGTCACGGCTGTGTATCGCGAGTACAGGAGTGGGTGGCAATCGCATGCACGCTCGTAAGTTGAATTGGACGACAGACATATATTAAAGACTACGGTCGCATGCGTAATCATGACGTCAGTGGAGACGCGTGAAGAAGCAGCGAAGGTCGAGGTAAAAACCGACGCAGTGCCAGACATGTCGAACATCCTGGCGCACATCAAGGGCTTGGAGACGTCGAACAGCAGTCTGCAGAGCAAGCTCACGCACGCAGAGGAGCGCAACGGCAGGCTCAGTGCAAAGACCAGGGAGGGCATGCAGAGCGCGCTCGACTCGCTCATGAAGAAGTGGATGGACGCGGTGGAGACAAAGGACACCAAGGTGAAAGACCATTTCAAGGAGGGGCTCACGAAGCTCGTCTCGAATTCGGCCGAGGACAACGGCGTGTGGCAGATGATGGTGGCCGCATCGTCGCTGCACGAGCGGCAGGAGCACAACCTGGACAACCTGCGCAAGGAGAACAGTGAGCTCAAGCTCAAGGTCGATGGCATGTTCGGAGAGTCGTCGTCGCGGGTGGTGGGGGGGAAGTCGCGGGCAGACACGGAGCTCTCGCGAGTGGACGTCGAGGTGGTGCAGACGGATATGTGGGAGGACTTTGCCAAGGACATTGGCTCTATGTACTAGGCTTGTTTGGTGTATATATTAAAGCGATACTGACTCCGTTTTTATTTGTTTTTGTATTATCAGAACATCAACTTACTTCGCGTGCAACGTACTTCGCGCGTACATCGCGGCCAACTTACTACGCGTCCAACTTACTTCGCGTCCAACCTGCACTCCTTGAGGCACTTGCTGACTGCTGCCACGAAACGCTCGCGGTTCTGTGCCGCCAGCGTGGCCCCTGTCGTGGACTGGTTGCAGAAGTTGTCCTGCCTCGGGTGCGTCCGAGCAACAAACCCCGGGGGGCACTTCGCAGACGAATCCCAGGCCACCGGGGAGGCCGGACCGCAGCGGACGGTGACGGGCTTGCTGAATCTCGCCCTGGCTTCCTGCAGCATGCCCGGCGGCCACGCGAGGAGGGCCTGCTTGAAGTTGTCAGGCCCGGCCTCTCTGCGGGCGACTTTGCTGACAAAGAAGTTCGGTAGCGGGGGGGAACAATCGCGTTGCATCGTGGGTTCGGGTGCGAGCCCGACGTGCCCTCGTTTATACTGGCCGCTGCTCTCAACGGGGTCACTGCAGGCTGAAGCAGTCCCACGGGTCCTGCTGCGCCGTCTTGAAGACAACGGAGCCGCCCTGGACCTCGTATGCGGATATGTGGCAGCCGCTGCGCGCGCCCTTGCGCACGAGGGAGATCTCGAGAAGATTCTTCTCTCCGGCCCGCAGCCGGTTGTCGGAGTGCTGCACGTCGACGGTGTAGCCGAGTGAGAGGTCTGCCGCAATGCCGTCGCGCACGAACCCGCTCGCGATGCTGCCCTCGACGGTGCTCTCGTCCACCTCCATCACGCACTGCAGGGCGCCCTGGCTGTCGATGAAGCTGCTCACGACGTGGCCGATCGCGCTGCCCGTGTGCTCCGTCTTGACGGGGACGCCGTTGATCCGCCCGTCCCGCACCATGCTCTGCAGCTCGTCCTGTTTGTAGTAGAGACCGTTGTACGTGGCTCCCTCACCGGCCGGGTTGCACGTGCCGAGCAGCAACATTGCGTGCGGCGGCTGGTGTGTTAAATACAAAGGCTCAGGCGCGACCAGCTTAGACATGTGCTGTGTCTTATTTTTTATTATAACAACTCGCTTATTTTGCTCAGTGCGGCGCTACTCGCCGTCTGTCTCGTCACCGCTTTCGCGGTCGCCCTTGAGCTGCTGCACGATGAGCTGCACCCGGCGCAGCAGGCGTCTGGCCTGCCGTGCCCGCCTCTCGGACCGGGCCGTGTTGCCTGTCGACTCGTGGAGATCGCGTTGCAGACGCGTGACTTCCTGCCGCAGCCGGGCGTTGTCCTGCTCCGTCACGTCCTGCTCACGCTGCAGACGCCTGGCCTTCTGCCGCAGACGGGCGACGTCACGCACCATGTGTCTCACGGTGGCCCGCTGCCCCTGCGTCAGCTCCGCGTCGTAGACCAGCTGCCGGCATGCCTCTGTGTTGGTGCGCGCCATATCTTATGTGCCTGCTGTGGCGGGGCTCTTATATACCGCGGCTGGAGCTGCCCCTACCCACACGCCTGAATTTGCCGTCCCACGCGCAGCACGTATAAGTCAGCGCTGCCGGCAGAGCGAATGGAGCTCGAGTTCCACAACAACTACGTGCTCGCGGTCATCGCATTGCTGTGGGGACTCTGCTTCTGCCGCAACGTGCTCGAGTCGCTGTCGTACGTGGTGCAGGCGCTGGACAGATGCGTGCAGTATGATCTGTGCTGTCTGCGGCCATGCGTGGACTTCTGCAAGACGTATGGCGTCGGCGAGGTGGCACGGCAGGCGGTTGTGCTCTTCTGCTTCCTGCAGCCGCTCATATTCTGTGTGATCTTCATGCTGAACGAGTCGAGCACGGTCGACCGGGCCTCCAGCGTCATCATGCACAGCATCGAGCTCAACAGCTCGAGCCTGTCGTACAGACACGGCAACGCGTCGCGCCCGCAGGCACACAGCGGCGTCGCAGCATACAACCTCGTCGAGATCGACTACATCATGCTCGTGCTGCCTTTCACCATGCTCGTGTCCGTCACCAGCCTGCTGTGGGTGCACTGCATCAACACGAGGGACCTCACCGCAGACATGACGTGGGACACGCACATGCCTGACTCGGTTCATCTGTACGAGACCGTGTACTACGTCGAGGTGTGGGCAATGAACGTGTCGTTCGTCGCAGTGATGTGCTCGGAACGGTCCGTGCTCGAGGTGCACTTTGCGTCGATGGCGCTGACCCTCATGATGGTGTACGTGCTCGCGCAGTCCAGGCACGCGGTGAGCTTCAGCCTCGGCGAGCACGTCGCCAACATCCTGGTCAGCTGTGCCTTCTTCAGCGTCCTGGTGCCTGTCTGGCTCGAAATGCTGCAGTACGCGTGTCCGGTGGCGCTCATGATGGCCTGCATGCACGCCCTCATCATTATGCTCCTCATGAGCTTCCACTCGTTCGCCCGTGGCGAGAGCACTGCGGGTCAGGTGCTACTTGTGCGGCTCGCGTGCACGATCGCTGCCTGTCTCGCGCACATCGTGGTGTATGCCGCTGGCCGCAACCGCCGGTGTCTGGACTAGGACGGGCGCCGCCCGTCGTCGCTGTCACGCCCGGCGTCGTCGCTCTCGCTGGCGTGCACCGGGCGCCGCTCGTCGTCGCTGTCACACCCGGCGTCGTCGCACTCGCTGGTGTGCACCGGGCGCCGCATCACGAGGAAGAGCGTCTGCGAGGACACGTACATGGTGCACATGCTCGGAAGTGCCGAGGAGAAGGCGACCACTGTCGATACGCCCAGCACCTCCGCCGCCGATGGCGACGTTGCCAATATGGCGCCACACACGACGCTTTTGACGCTCGTCACCAGCGTGACAAGCACGTTGGCCGTCATGTACTCGCGCACGGTGACGTCGCCGAACTTCACGAGGGCGCCCGTCACCTGCAGCGGGAAGGAGGACATCGATATGATTACAAGGTCACACGCCAGCCGCCCCATCTTGCGCGTCTCGCGCGTGTACGACAGCAGCGGGTCTTGAGGCTGCAGGCGCAGGGCGAGGATGTAGCACCATATGAGGGTCAGCTCCCACCCGCAGCAGAGCATGCTGCCTGCCACCCATCCGAGCCAATAGCCATACAGGAGCTTCGTGACGTGCAGCAGCGGCACGCACAAGTACATGTGCATCACGTGTGCCGTCAGGAGCACACAGACGCGCGTGTATATGCTTGTAGCGTGCATGCGCACCGAAACGCTGTTCGAAAACCGCTGCCAGTCGGTGCTGTTGAAGTTGTGTGGGACAGCGTCCCCCAACTGCGTGGCGCACACGACGCTCATCACGACCAAGCACGACGTGGGCAGCAGCACGGTGCACAGCAGCTGCCGGGACATTGCCGGTGCCGGCATGTTCCGAAATAGTGCCCCGTGCGCGCTACCTGACTTCCCGGTACATCATGAAGTCGTCTTCCTCGTGGAAGCCACGCCGTTCGAAGAATCGGGAGTCGGCAGTGCTCCAGTCCCTCGCCTTGTAAACGCACAGGGGCACATCAACCAGCTGTTCCTTCAGCAGCTCTACGAGGTCTGTGGCGATCCCTCTGTGGCGATGCTCTCGGTGCACGCACATGTGCGTGACGAGGTGCCGCTCGGCCGACTCGTCGACCAGCGCCACGCCCAGCACGCACCCCTTGCTCTGATACACAACTCCGTACGAGACCGCCAGAGATGTGATGGGCTCGTTGTAACACGCGTTGACCAGCCGCATGATGGCTTGTTGGTGCACGGCCGGCAGACTCCGCACATCCACACGGTACACGAGAACCATCCGCTGCACTTGCATGCCTCTCATATAACCATTGCCGATGATTCGTGGGAATAAGAAGCCGACGGACATGGCAGCGGTGTTCTGCGAGAGCATGTTCCGGCACTGCTGCGTCGCATATATACACACACGCACAACGACGGGCTTCCTACGCACGCGGCTGTTGCTCGGATGCACCCGGAACATCGTCGACGGTGCGGATGTACTTCTTCACAAAAGGCCACAGATAGCGCCAGCCCTCCGTCACGTCGTGGCAGCTCTTGCCGCCGGTGATGACAATCTTGCCGCTCACGAATATGAGCAGCACGACGGGGGACGCGTTCGGCCGGTAGATGAGCCCGGGGAACATGTTCTTCTGGTACGTGCAGAAGACCGAGTGCGTCTGGTGCATGAGTTGGAGGTCCATCTGCTGGTTGCTCTGCAGTTTCAGGTCGACGTTGCCCACGATATTCTGTATCATGCACTCCTTGAGCCGGAACGTGGTTCCCATCACGCCGGCATACAGCAGCCGCACGACCTCGTGCGAGGCGGAGATGCACTCGAGGAACGTCCGACACCCGGTGAGCACCATCTTGCCGCTCGTGAAGAGCAGCACGGTGCACGGGGGCTCGCTGATGCGGATCGTGATCGCAGCGAACTTCTGCTTGTCGTACGTGCTGTTCGGCAGGATCTTCGAAATCGCGAACAGGTCGAGCGGCCTGACATTCCCGACGATCTTGGCAGTGCCAACCAGGTTGTGGATCTGTGCCCTGGGACAGTCGTCGTCGGCCACTGCGCTGTCAGTGGTGCTGTCCAGGGCCTTGTAGAACATGTCGATGTCTTCTACCATCACATCTTCGATACACTTCTGCTTCTTGAGATGTCCGTACTTGCGCTTGCGCATTTACGGGGCTGGTGCACAGGACTGCACGAGCAGCCAGACTATGAGGTGCAAATAAAAAAGAGAGAGGGAGCTCGCACCTGGCGAGGAGTGTGTGTATTGGTATTTAATTACAAGAGTGTACAAACATCTACAAGCCGCCCCGCAACCGACAGCGCACGGGCTCCAGAGGCCGGCAGACGGGCAGCTGCACAGCAGTCCCGGGGCGCACGAGCAGCAGCGCGGCGGCCAGGCCCACAAACACGCACACGTACCACCACTTGGATGGCCCGGTCTCGCACTGCTGACGGCACAGGCGCGGCACGGGAGGGCCGCACAGAGCGCAGCATTCACGGGGTATGTCGATGACCATGTCCTTCATTCTCGAGGCGTAGCCGGGGTTTCGCCGCTCTTAAATACCGTTACAATCGCCCCTTCGCACGCGGGCTGCATCCGCGTTCCCAGCGTGCTCCCGCCACGACAGCCCGTTCCCAGCCGATTCCCAGCCGATTCCCAGCCAGATTTCTCCATATATACCGACCCGCGGAGCACACATAGGCATACGAGCATGCCGAAAGAACGGGACACGCAGTCGGGCAGCAGCAAGTGCCGGAAGACGATCAGGAAGCCTTTCCGCGTAGCCAAAAAGACGACCATAGCTATTGCCAAGGGTCTTGCGGTGGAGGGCAAACAGATGATGGCCCTGCACCTTGACCTCTTCCGCGACTGCTTCAGTAAGCTCGAGACTGCCGACGCGAGTCAGTGCAGCCTCGAGGTTATGCCCTGCATCCCGCTGAAGAACATGCAGGCGGCGAAACACTGGTGCAAAGTGTCTGATTACTTTTGCTTCAAGGCAATCGTTTTTGCCAACGGAGATGAGGAGCATTTCTGCATCTCCTCTCCCTGCTTCCCCCCAAGGTTGAAGCAGGTGTCTGTCAGGGCTCTCGGCGGCATCAAGGAGAAGCAGGAGTTCCTCATGCGCAATTGTTTCCATGACCTCACTCAGAAGCATCTCACGGAAGAGAGCAAGGGGGTGAGCAGCCACTTCAGCATGAAGAAGCAGGAGCCTATGCACATGGAGCGTATGCGCTACAAGCATTACTGGTCTGAGACCAAGGCGGGCAGCGACGGCAAGCCAGTCTACGTTTTCCTGGGGCAGGTATCCTACAGCACCGATCTGAAGCTGGCAGAGACCGAGTGGGAGTACTTCCGCGTGTCCACGCACAGCTGGCCTCCCGTCTTCAAAGAAGCGAGCGTCCAGACCTGCAGCAGGCATCAGAAGTCCCGACCCGACGGGGGGGCGGCAGGCGAGGGAGGCGCTGCTTCCAAGGAGCAGCCCGTGTAGCCTGTTGTGCACCTTGTTGTAGCCGGGCAGCCTGTGTTGTGCATCTTGTTGAAGACAATAAAACACGCAAACATGCCTCTGAGTCTCTCCCGCCGCACCTGATGCTGTCCGGCAAAACAGGATGCGTTTTCCGCCAGTGGCGTGTCCGATGGTGGTAGTGACATGCAGGTAGACTTGTTTCACTGCATATGTCCTTTCCTTGGATCGCGCTGAATCCATCGTCGGTCCGATTCCGGGAATCGAACCAGGGGCTCTCTGACGACAGACCTGGACCTGACGGCTCGGCCAAATTCATATTGGGTTGCGTTGCAGTGCACATCCTGACGACCTGCTGGGCTAATGGTGTATTTATGCCTCGCGTCAGGCATTCCCAGCCTGCTTCCGCCGATTCCCAGCCCGTATTTATGCCTCGAGTCAGGCATTCCCAGCGTGCTGTCGCCGATTCCCAGCCCGTTCCCAGCCAAAAATGGCTATATAACCCCCCCCTGGCCACCAAGTCTGCCAAGAGCTTCCCAGATGATTCGCCATCTTGCACTTGGACTTGTCCCCGGACAGAAGATCACCACCGCTGGCACCCCCAACCGTCTTGGTCTCTACACTGGCGAGTGGACGATGTCCACCCCGGACCTCGGGCTCCTGAGAAACGGCAGTGGCCAGCAGCTGTATATCGGCGGTGTGAACCACCAGGCGACGTACATTGGTGCTTTCGTGAACGACTGCATGACGGTTGGCGTGATGGAGTGGAGGACCGGACTCGAGGTGTACCGCCGATTCGAGGGAGAGTTCAAGAACGAAGTCTACCATGGCTACGGCGAGATGACAGAAAACAGAGCGACGTACAAGGGACAGTTCAAGGACGGCAAGTACCACGGCATGGGCAGCTTGCTCATGCCCAACGGCAGCACCTACGAAGGAGAGTTCGCGGAGGGGACGGTAAATGGACTGGGGGTCCAGAACCACGCAGTGCGCGACGGCAACCTCGGACTGCTGTACGTCGGCGCTTTCAAGGACTCGGCACGGCACGGGCGCGGAGTAGCCCGCTACTCCGACGGCACCATCTATGTGGGAGGGTTCGAGAACGACCTTCGCAGTGGATTCGGCGTCCTGCTAATGCAAGACGGCAAGCAGAAGATACTCGGCATGTTTCATGAAGACATGCGGTCGGGGTTCTGCCAGAACATTATGTACGCCAACGGGGTCACAAGCCTGCACTGCGGGGAGATGCAGGACGACAAATCGAACGGCCCGGGCTTCTTCAATATAGGGGGCGTGGGGTGTTACGAAGGAGGCTTCAAGCAGGGCGAAAGTCATGGCCACGGAACGCTCACCTCGAGGATCGGGGAAGTGGTGTACACGGGGGGGTGGTTGGCCGGGAAAGCGAACGGGCTCGGGGAACTGCACAGCGTGGAAGGCGTCTTCACTGGACACATGGCCGATGGTATGAAGATGGGCAACGGCAGCATGCAGTATGCGGACGGCAGCACCTACCGCGGCCGGTGGGTGTACGACAAGCGTAGTGGCATGGGCTTCTGCATGTGGGCGAACGGAGACTCCTACGACGGAGAGTGGGACCACGGCGTGCGCGACGGCATGGGGGTGTTCACGAGCACCCTTGGCGTGAGGTATGATGGCGAGTGGCACAACAACAAGTTGCACGGCAGGGTCGAGATCACGCACCACGACGGACACAGCGAGCACACCACGTGGAGGCACGGGGAAAAGCTCTCCCTCGCGAATGGCCGTGAGTAGGGTGGTAAGTCAACAGGCAGTGGGCAGCCTACTAGCAGCAGTTGCGCTTGTAATAAAACGCTGTAATAGTGTGTGTTTATGGTGGTGTCCAGGCGCATTTTAGAGACTGAAAGTCTATTCACGTGGCCACGCTGTGCACGCCATGATGAACTCAGTGCAGGCGTGGCTCTTGCTGCGAAGGCCGTTTCCACTCACAAGCCGATGCACCGCAGAGCATGTGTGTGAGTGGGAGAGGATAGACATTGACAAGACCGGATGTGTGCTTTGTTCTGACATACACGTATGCAGCTTCGGAAATTGCACCAGTGTGACTCAGACAGAAGACTCGCTCGTGTGTAACATCACTGGGTTGTGCATCCGCAAGGACAACATCGTCGTCAGCGGTTACTCTGACGAGGTCATCAGCTACGGATGCTCGGAGGTGTACACCGGAGACTACAAGCGAGTGGAGTACTACGAAGGCGTGGACGTGTACGTGAAAGAGCTGCTGCTGTCCGACCAGGCCCAGCGCGTGCACGTCGTGGAGCGCAAGCATTACATCGCCAAACTGACCAACCGCATGCAGAAGCTCATGGGCAAGGAACCGCATTCCAAGCACGCGGTGAGCGTGATAGGCCTGATCGAGGGAACCATGCGTGCCAACACAGACAGGAAAGGATACACTTCGTTCAACCGCGCAAGGAGAGAATACATCACAGGGCTGTGCACGCAGCAGCTCCGCAGCACGCTGCCTATATGCAACCGGTTTCTGAAGATGAACATCAAACGCACGGATATGCGGTCGGCCGTGTTTGGGCTGCTTTTCCTGATGCGCTCTGGCATTCAAATACACGACATCTGCGTGCTGCCAAGCATCCCCGAACTGCTCGAGTTTCTGCCCAACGAGTCCAACCTGCTCAAGTTCTTCGACTTCAAATCAAAGACCATCACCGAGATAGAAAACAAGTTCAAGTACCACCTCCGCCACGCCGACCGCCAGCAGATGCACAACATGGGATTCCATATTTCACGCCAAGGCGTTTCGAATCGTGCGTTAAAATGAAATAGTGTACGCGTCTGTATATTACAGGGTCGCATGTCGGGCAATGGACTGTGCGAGACCAAGCGACGTGGTGGCTGGGACGTGGGTGTCTCTGATGACGTCGGCACGACTGATGACGACCCGGGGCCGGCTGCATGTGCAGCAGAACGAGCGCAGAAAGGCCATGCTGGCCCTGCGCAGCAGTCTGGCCGAGGTGCAGCGCAGCGAGACGGAGACGATGACGGTCCTTCGCACGATCGCCTCGCAGGTCAAGGGCTGCCAGCACAAGAACAAGAGCATGATGCGGGACCTGCTCAGCAAGAGTCGCACGCAGCGCATAAAGCTGGGCGCGATCATCAAGAAGCGGACGGCGTTGCAGCAGCACCTGGAAACGCTGGAGACGAGCGAGCTCAACCAGCAGGTTCTCAGCTCGGTGAAGCAGACCTCGGACGTGCTGAAGTCGATGGATCTCGCACAGAAGCTGGAATCCGTCGACGAGCTGATGATTGAGATGAACGAAAGCCACGACGACATGCAGAGCATCCAGCTCGGGCTGGGCAGCTCCTACGGCAGCGACGCGCAGGACGAGGACCTGGAGCAAGAGCTCGCCCTGCTCATCGCAGACGACGACGCTGACATCCACATGCCCCCACAGAACAATTCCATGCATGCGTCGCCGAGCCCGGCCGCGCTGTCGCAGACACAGACCGTCTTTGCGCCCATCGCAGAGAGGCCTCCGGTGCCGATGCCACGGAGGCTCGCTGAGCCGGCAGACCCGGAGCCGTCTGCGCTCCTGCAGGCAGAAGTCCTCGACGCCGTCTGACAGGGCCCGCGCCTGCGCCTGCGCTACTGCTGCAAGAAGTCCTCGACGCCGTCTGACAGGGTCCGCAGCATCGAGTTGGCAACAAACACCGCAAGACCGAGCACCTCGCCAGCAAACAGCAGCGGCACCGTGTACATGGCGTGTGTGTCCACGCACTGCAGCTTGAAGCACAGCGTCGTGACCGTAGCCACGCACGACGCCGAGGCCAGCGTCGCGACCGCCGTGCTGTAGTTCAGGAGGTGCGGATTGACGACAGCGGCCCGGCCGAGCATGTAGAAGAAATGCGTGCTCAGCACAAGCCAGCTGATGCAGCTGTGCGTGTGCCTCTCCGGGTCCCGGGAGTAGAGGGTGCACATCAGGAAGCCCATGGCCGCCAGCATGAGCGTGCTTTCAGTGACGAGGCACGTCGTTGCCCGACGCTGCTTCACGCTGAAGAAGAGGGAGGGGAGCAGTGCCGCAACCGTCACCACGCCCGCCGCACAGTACCGCACGCGGAAATCCGACTCGCCGAGCTCGGACGCCGCCCCGTCTGCCGGGCACCGCTTGAGCACGTACACGGCCATCACGGCCATCTTGAGGGGCCACGGCATGCTGTCCACAAAGTGCATTCCCGAACACCCCAGACCCTCTTATATCACGTTCATATAGCCTGTGTCTGTTTAGCGGTGTCGGTCTGGGCGTCGGATAGCGTTATGTGGGGCGGGCGGGCTATAAACGTAAGCGAGGACTGCCGCGATGGCGTCTGTCGACGACGAGACAATAAACTTCCAGCTCGTGTCAACTTACGTGCCCCTCATCATCCTGCTGCTGCGCAGCTCGGTGCTGGTTGTGACGATAAACTTCGTCTCGGCTGTGGCCGACTCTGCCAACTTCGTGCTCGTGTTGCTGGCATTCGTGGTGTAGTTCGACGCACACTTCTTCCGCCACAACAGGTTCAACCAGGCCTGTGGCTTTCTCTGCCCCGTCGCGCTGTGCCTGGCGCTGACACACGTGACGCCGCGCCGCGACGAGCTCGCCGCTCCGTACGCCGTGCTGGTGCTCTGGGTGGTGGACATGGTGTGGGCAGTCAGCAGCTCGTCGTTTCTGGGCATCGTGTCCTTCAAGGGACTCTTTGTGGTCGACGTCATCTACGCTGCTGCGTGGTGGGCGCTGTGCGGCGTCGTGCACTCTTTATTCGCACCCACGGCTGTGGAGGGCGCCCAGGCGGTGCTGCGGGCGTTTGTGTACTACGTGCTGTGTGCCGTGTACCACTACTCCAGGCACTCGACCGTCACCGTCGACCGCAACGTGTACAAGCTGTCGGTGGGGCACATTTTCTGGCACGTCCTGCTCGTCAAAGAGTACGTGCTGCTCGGGAGCATCGCAGCGTGTCTGCTGCTGTTCTGCGCGGTGTATTATCTCAGGTACGCACACAGCCTGCAGCTGACGACGACGCGGGCCACGGCGCGCCACAGCGACAACGACCACGACACGCTGATGAGCGAGCTGCGGGCCGCCAAGAGCGCGGTCGTGACTCTCCCCTAGCAGCACTCGCAGCCCTCGCACTCGCAGGCCATGCCGTACACGCCGGGCGAGTCCTGGCGGCTCAGCACGTACAGCTTGGCCCTCTGCGTGGCGGACAGCCCGGGCGCGTGCTGCTGGAAGCTGGCGTTCTTCAGGGCGTGTCGGCACTGCGCAAACTCCGAGCGCGGTCCGCTGGCCCCGTGCAGGAACAGCATGTCACGCACAGCCACGCGAAAGGCGCTGTAGGCCATCGGAGGAGGCGGCTTCGCCGGGGGCACCGGCTTCGCGTCCGCGTGGCTGACGACGACTGGCGAGCCGTGCTCCGAGAACATGACGTACCGGGCCGTGACGCCGGCCACCTGCTCGCTGATGTCGTACACCAGCACGCTCTGCTTGCCCCCCCCGCTCCGCAAGTACTGCAGACAGCAGCACGGCTCCCCCCCCCGCGCTGCCGTCAGCCCTGCCATCACCTCGCTCGCGACAGCGCCCTGCGACAGGGTCTCGGCATGCACCACGCAGCCCTCGTCCGCCAGCATGTGGTGCCCGAGAGCCATGTTGAGACAGACGCCGCGAGCGAAGCACAGCGTCTCTCGTTCGAACAACGAACTCAGTCGGCTCACCAAGCGGCTGTTGAACATGAAGAACGACTTGTACTTGTCGGCGCCCGTGTACACGCAGGAGGCCTCCAGCGGCGGCGCATCGGCCTGGCAGATCGTCCCCAGGGTCGCCAGCTGCGTCTTGGCTTGCTCGGGCGCACCGGCGAACTCGAGCTGCATCGCTCGGATGCGGTCGCCGACCGTCGCAGGGTCCGCGCTGCAGGCCGAGGGCATCGGCGCAATGCTGCGTGGCACGAAGGAGTGTCCCCGAGACACGATGTGCGCAGCGAGTGCGGACAGGCCGCTCACCACGAACATGGGGTCCGTGTGCGTCGACCGTATCAGGCCGTCCTGCACCGACACCGAGCATATGTGCTGGTCGCCCATCGCCGTGTGTCGCAGCAGTTGGATGCTCGGCATGCCCTCCACGTCGGCGTACGCAATCTCAAAGCCGCTGCTTTCCGCCAGCGTCGCCGAGCGATTGCCGCCCAGGACCTGGCCGGCAATGCTCAGCATGCCACTCGGCACAGTCAGCGCAGCCGTCTGCTCGGTCTGCCTGTTCAGGACGGTCACGTGCTTGTGCGTGGTCATTCGGTTCCGCATGGACACGTTGTGCAGCATTGCTTTCGCACAGTGAATGCTAAATACACATTATGTGTAATATTTACGCTTCACTGCCAGCCCGTGTAATGTTGCAGGGCAATCGTTCCGAGCGCCGCGGCGGCTGTGCCTCGATCCTCTTCACCCTGACTGTGGCGTGGCTGGTCACGTTTGCGGTCAGCCGCGCGCACATGATGTTCCAGGCCTACACGGACTTCCAGGAGGTCCGCGAGGACGAGAGCTGGCTGCTGGGCCAGTGCCGGGAGAGCGACTTCTACTCGCGCATGAAGCAGCACAGCTCTCTCTGCGACGAGGTGGCCCACAAGGCAAAGGACGTCATCCTGCTGCAGGCGATGCGCCACGTCATCGACCACTCGTATCTGTGCGGGTACGACCCGTGCTCCGAGCTCCTCGACCGACTCTTCGCCTGGGCGCTCGGGCGCGGTCTTGTCATCACCACGCTGCTCAGCCTCATGCTGCTGCTCGGCCCGATCTGCCTCATGCCGGCATACCGGCGGCACATGAACATGCTCGCGGACGAGCGCGTGAAGCAGCTCTACTACACGCCGTACGACCGCGAGCAGTTCCTGATCCACGCGGCGCGGGCCGATGCGAGGCGTCTCACGTGACGGCGAACCTGCCCGTGTACACGATGATCAGCAGTGCCAGCAGGAAGCTGACCAGCATGGCCACCATCTGCGCGGCAGACCCCCGGAACGAGTCGGTACTGCTGGCCATCAGGCCGTTCTCCAGCATCGAGCAGTAGGTGAACATGTCGAGGAGCAGCAGCGCCCACTCGCCCTTGCGCATGGACATGCTCACTGCCGCGAGAAACTTGTACAGGCTGCGCGTGCCGAACATGAGGGTCAAGACGAGCGTGTAGGGGTTGTCGAACGAGTAGTGCACCCGCACCGTCAGCAGCGAAATGCAGGCCGTGAGCAGGCTGATTCGCGAGGCGTGCGCCGCGCTCGCGTTGTAGTAGTGCTGTGCTGCCGTCTGCACGCATACATACAGGAACAGATGGCACGTGAGGTTGTAGTCCTGCTCGGTCAGCAGCAGCCCGATGGTGTTGTCTGTCAATAACAAGTACGCCACGAGACACACCGACCAGTACACGGTGTACTTCTGGTGCTCGAACCCCGCCACCCGACCGCCCTGCATGCTGGAGACTATGTTCTCCGACATGCAGCTGATCAGGTACACGCAGGTGAGCGATATCAGCAGATACACCACAAAGCCTGTGCTGTCCTCCCTCCAGTACACCATGCCATGCATGTAGACGATGTCGAGGTTGGCGTCGAGGAGGTCACAGAGCGACACCTCGTAGCGCTTGTCGTGCATCTTCACAGAGCGTGACGTGGCCGAGGAGGAGCACGCCGACCCGTTGGCGAAGCGGTCGAGATACGCGTTGCGAGGAATGAGGCTGAAGTCGTCGGGGATGTCTACCTGCGTGTTCGGGAACCACAGCATAGACCCGGCGTCGGACGAAAGGGCACACAGCCCGTCCTCGGCAGGCAGGCACGCCGCCGCCTTCCAGATCGAGGTGGACATTTTAGGAACCTCTGCACACCGACTGTACTGCAGCCCCCGACGCGTGATGCGGATGTACGTGCTCTTCATGCGCAGGCTGTATATGGTGCCGTGGCTCCACGGCATGACGGCCTGCGAGCCGCCAAACAAGAGGAAGGGATACGAGTCGCTCTGGATGCTCATGTAGGGCATTTCGAGTGTGCGTGTGGTTTTATATACGCCTTAGTGTCAACACGTATGATCTGGGGCGTTTGTTTGGCATTTCATTGAATCGACGCTTGACACCACTTGTCTGCCAGACCCCACGATTCCCCTATGTCACCTGCACACCGCAGCCGCGTCTGTGAAAAAAACACACAGAGCCTGCTCGCGTCGAACACCCCCGCCAGGACTCATGTAAACGACCTGCTTCACGTGGATGTGTACATGGCAGGTCTCCGCGGCGCTGGGCGGACGCGAACGGGAGGGGGGCACGACACGATCCACCGGAAAAAACCAAGACCACCGCGTTCTCCGCGTTCAGGTACGTATCCAGTCCGCACTGGGTGCTAGCGGGGTTCGATTCCCAGCGGACTGTCTCTTACTCTTGCCATGCCTCCCGCGAAAACGCCAGACTGGTCCGAACCTATTCCCAGCCAGAAATTTCTATATAACCAGTGTCCATACCCTCTGTATTCATCTTTGTGTCTCCCGCGCGCACGCAAGACTGGTCCGAACGTGTTCCCAGCCATCATTCTATACACCCTGCATCTGTTCCCAGCCAGAAAACCCTATATAAGCATTGTCCCTGCGCTCAGTATTCATCTCTGTGCCTGCCTCGTACCGTGTTGTCGGCCAGGAAGCAATATTTAGGCAGCGCTAGCACGCACGCCCCATGCCCACACCGCAGCGCTCGAGCTGCATCCACATCGAAGCACTCCCTCTGTCTGATGGAAGGCTCTACACGGGAGAGACCATGTACCAGCGGCCACACGGCGTTGGCAGCGCCTTATACGACGACGGGAGTGGCTACAGCGGAGAGTGGAAGAACGGCCTCGAGTGTGGGCAGGGCAAGATCACCTCGCACGCGATAGAATACACCGGTGAGATGCGAAACGGACGCGCAGAGGGCGTGGGATTGATCGTGGACGAAAACGGCTCTTATCATGGAATGGTGTGCAACCTCAAACCGCACGGCGTTGGCATAATGCACTGGCCCAACGGAAACTCGTACGAGGGCGACTGGGAGCACGGCATGATGGAGGGCGAGGGGCTGATGATGGAGCACCAGTGGATAATGTATAAGGGGACCTACAGGCACAACATGCGAGACGGACGCGGGCTGGTTTTCGCTCGCAACGGCCCGGTCTTCGCGGGCATGTGGAACACCAACAAAAGACACGGGCGTGGCAAGGAGATAGACACCGACGGCACAATCTTTTGCGGGAAGTGGCTGGACAACGAGCGGCACGGGCGTGGCGGGACGAGGCATCCCGACGGCTCTGTCGTGAGGAGCCAGTGGGTGCGTGGTCAGGAAGTGGTCCAATGACCTCTCCTTCGGGCAGATAGCTTTACTGATGGACTTAGGTGCACAGGATATCAAACACCAGCTCGCTCGTGGGGGCTGCTTTGTAGCCAGTGCGTGCAGAGAGGTCCTGCAGGAAGCCGTAGGTGTTGGCGTATGTCTCGCCCAGCAGAGAGCTGCGGACGAGCGGCTGCAAGTCGTCGGCGAATATGCCGACGACGCGCTCAGCCTGCTGCGAGAGCGCAGACGTGTTGCACGCCTGCAGGAGCACCCGCACAATGTGCGCCCCCAGCACCGCAGGGATGATTTCGTGCCGGGTGTCTGTCCGTATCTTGTCTAATAAAAACTGCAAATCGCTCGAGCCGTCGTGACTGTCCTCGATCCTCGGCGTTCTCCTGCTCGGACGGTACACGAAGCTGTTCCCGGTCGCGATCTCGAATCGCGAGCGCTGCAGCGAGCGCAGCAGCGCCGCAGCCAAAAGGCCCCGCGTCATCACAGCAGCAAACTTGGACACGCTCGCGGCGTGCGGCGGCGCCGACACGGTCTGCAGCGACGCCAGAGTCTCCGCGAAGATCTCGGGCGCGAGCGTGTCGGCACTGCCCACGTTGTTCGCCTGCAGCTGCCGCAGCTCGAACATGCGCGCCTGCCTCTGCAGCGCGTAGTCGTCCGAGCGACAGCCACACACCTCCAGCACGTGCTCCCGCAGCACAGCGTCCATGCTCAGCAGCTCGTGGTACGCGACGCGGGTCTGCATGCGGCCGCGCGTCCTGTCGTGCAGCAGGCTTTTCGCGATCGCCTCCCGCCGCTGCATCAGCCCGTCGACGTTGCGGCTGAACACGCCCAGCTGCTCGCCTGCAAAGTGCCGGGCCGACACAGTGCTCAGCGCGCCCCCGTCGGCGTCGAGCCGCAGGCTGCCGAGCGCCCTCAGCGCCCCCCCACCCGCAACACCTGCTCCTGGATCACGGGCACCAGAGGCGCGTCCGTGGGCAGACGCGACTCGCCCAGCACGTAGTTGTCGGGCCCGCCGAAGACGTGCAGATGCGGAGAGTCGGCGCTCGCCGCAACGCCGACCACCAGACGCTGCGTGAGGCGGTCCAGTCTGAGCAGCATGGCGTCCAGCTGCGACAGGTGGTGCTCCATGGCCTCCAGCGATACAACCTGGCTCCCGCCCATCACCGCCGAGCTCAGGCTTGCGCCCGCGATCAGCGAGTGTGTGTACAGCGCGACTTCGTTGGCGATGGCCTGCTTCCCGTACCCACCCTCCGCCGCCAGCCCGTGCGACGAAACGTCAAACAGCACAATGTACTCCTCGCCGCCCCCCCCAGCCAGGCTGTACTCCAGAGTCTCCCCGCCCTTTGTCAGCACCTCCGCTACAGGCACGTCCACGCCCGTCACCTGCAGACGCAGCCCCGCCGGCAGCTCCATCACCACGTTCTGCACCCGCGCGTCCAGCACAACAGCGCGACGCACGAGATGCGTATGCCCATCCACGTCCAGCGTCGTGTTCATGTGCGCCACGCCGGCCCTGCTAGCCAGCGACAGCGAGAGCGTCGCGAGCGGGGCCGTCGGTGGCGCACATAACAGTGCTTCTAATTTTCGGGTCAGTGATGTCAGACGGGCACACATTACACACAAACACAGCGCTCGTTAATAGCAGCTTTACTCCAATCTGATAAAATTTAGCTCTTCTCGTCTGCCGTGTTGGCAGCCTGCTGCCGCGCCAGCGTCACTCTGCTGCGCTTCGCCGCCGGGGCCGTCGCACTTAGTTCCGGTGCCTCCACCACTTGCATCGCAAGTGACTCTGGCGCCGGCGCTGCCGCAGCGGACGGCCCAGGCATCGCCTCGGAAAGGCCCAGTACGCTCTTGAATCGCTCGCCAGGTGCAGCGCCAGCACATGATGCAATGCCAGCACCAAGGAGTACTGCCTCGTGTACGTTCATAGACATAGGTACACCACCCCAGAATATTCTCTCTCTTTCGTAGTTAGTCCATATTTTTGTCATTGAAAATATCCATTCTTTCCCATCATTTGACTTTATTTTGAAGACATAATTGTGTTCATTATTTTCCATACTAAATAATACTCTTAAAGTCGGTAGACTATAGTATACATAAATATTTTCATCACTTAAATCTTGTTTTATATCAAACTTCGAATCTAAATTTTTTTCTATACGACTTGTCGATTTTAGTGTAGACAAGGTCTTATTATCTCGAATTTCCAATGCACATCCACTATACGGAATGGCGACATATTCTAACTCCAACAAAGGAATAAAAATTGATGTTGTTCTTATATCGATATCGAAACCATTATTAAAATAATCAATTTTACTAATTGATTTTTTTAGAAAAGTCAGTTTTTTTTGTTCATCTTTAAAAATTATAAGATGTGCTGCAATGCTCTTATCACGCGTTGATTTTGCATCTCTAACATCATCTAAAAGTTTCTTTTTAATTGCTGTGATTTCTGCTTCCAACGCAGGATCAGAAATTAACGTCCGTGTAGCAATCTTCAAATTATACTCAATTAATGATAATCTTTTCATTTCAATTAATGCTTTTTCACATGTAGTCTCATCTATGAGTCTATCTTTTTCAAATGTTTTTAAAAACGGAAGTATTTTCGAACTATTAATTTTTCCTAAGAGTACATCTATTTGTGCGGGTGATGCGTTGATTCTTTTATTTACTGGTATTCCTGTTCTCTTTTTTGCTTCTTCTACATCACTTAGTTCACAACTCCAAGTCAGAGCAATTATTTTCCCTGGTGGTTCTAAATTATTGACATACACGGGTGCAAACAGCACTTGCAGCAGCTGCGCCCCCCCGCCCGACCGCATGTTATTGGAGTCGTTATTCCAGTACATTGCCGCTGGCGTGCAAGACGAGCTCCTCTGTTGCATGAGCTGTGCGATTCGCCAGTAGCCGTGGGTACGACAGTCGTATTCATCGTTATTATGGTAGTGGTCGCCCATACGAAAGACGCTTGGCACGAGCTGCCAGCACTCCTTGTCACGGCCAAAGTCTTGCGTGACAACGCCCTTGTAGTAATGGTTGAGTGTGTATTCGCGACATGTTTTTTTCTCGAGCTTGAAGATGAGCTGGTCACCCGCGTTGAGGCTCTCATGCGCCCAGTAGTTAATGAGGTCGATATTCTGGCCGTCGACTGTCATTGTGGTCACGTAATTCGCTCCAGCCTGCACGGGAGATAGCCCCGTCTCGGTCTGTCCTCCCTGTTTTTCGGACCCCGCACAGATCCCGAAGGGCAGCATCCTCATACGCACGACCTGTAAGATGTCACGGAGCATCCAGTCGACACTCTTGTCTAACTGTAGTTTTAAATCCTTTAGCTTGATTGAGTCTGTCGGCATTTCCAGTTGTGTGCGCATCCCAAGATCCTTTCGCAGCAGCGCCCATAGATCACCGTTTTGAAAGGCTTCCACCCGTTCCCAAGAAACCCGCTGGATGCCCGAGAGTATATAGTTGACGGTGGCCAGATTGGCGAACACGGCATGGCGGGCGAGACGTTGTTTGTCGACAGGGCTGATATTCGACCCCCCAAACAGCAGGAAGCCGTTGTTGTTCGAGTTGATGACGAACGCCACGTCGCCCTGGTCGACGACGTGCGACACAGGCACCTTGACGCCGGGTGAGACGGCAGCCGGCACCCATATCTGGTGCACGATCTTCTGGATGCGGTGGGGGACCTGCTGGTAGTTGCGGTCGGAGCCGACGCGGGCGCCCTTGCCGTAGGCGTAGGGTGTGATGTCGCCGAGCAGCGAGCCGTTGAAGTTGATGCGGCCGTCGGGGTCGCCGTGCGCGCCCGCCGGCGCGCCCTGCCCCAGGCTGGGCAGCGGCCCGGAGTTCATCTGCGTGTCGGGGAAGCGGAAGCCCGCGCCGAGGCCGGCGAAGAAGTCTCCCATTGCGGTGCCTGCGTGCAGCCCTATATACTGCGTCTCCTGATAATAAACAATACGCTTGCACGGAATACCGCACGACCTCACTCGTCCCCGATGTAGCAGATGAGCGGCATCAGCGACAGGATGCCGTCGTTGCGGTTGAAGCCGAGACTCTCTGCTACGCGCATGTAGTTCTCGTCGGGGAAGAGGAACTGCGAGCAGCTCGCCGCCTCGGCGGCGCCGTAGATGGTGTTGTGCGTCGTGCGCTGGCGCTGCACGCTGACCGTGGTCGAGGGCAAGCCGAGGTACTTGTCGTGGTACGCGACGTCCCTCGTCGGGAAGCAGCCGCTGGCGTGCGTGCTGCCGAAGATGGTGCCGTACATATTGTAGTTGGAGTGGTCTCGCGGCCCCTGGAACAGCCAGAAGCCCTCGCTGCTGAACATGTCCATCACCACGCCGTTGTCGCTCGCGTCCGTGAAGCACGCGGACTCGGAGAGCTGCATCTCGTGCGGCAGCGCCGCCGGCCCGATGTCGTTCATGTACGTGCACGTGGTGGGCAGCGCCATGAACGTGTTTGCCACCGGACTGTCCCGGTCGACCACGCGCTGCAGCCGCAGCCCGAAGAGCTGGCTGATGTCGGCCGCGATGCGGTTGTGGCTGCGGTGCGTGGCCCGGCGCAGCCAGTGCAGCTCCTGGCACTCGAGCAGCTCGCCGCACGTGATGTGCTCGCCGGCGTCGAGCCACAGGTTGTGCAGCTCCTCCGCTGCGTGCGTGAGGCACCCGCTCACGACCACGTATATCTTGTGCTCGCGCGTGTCGTTGGTGTTGGTGCGCGCGAAGCTGTGGTAGAGCCCGAGCTTCGCCGGCACGTCCGGCTCCCACGCGCTCTGGTCCACTGAGTCCTCGAGCACGAAGCTGATGGCGCCCATCTCGGTGCGCGTGTGCGTGCTGCGCGTCTCGGGGATGCACGCGAAGCTGGCGAAGGGCGTGCTCTTGCGCCCGAGGCCCTTGACGTACTCTTCGAGCAGGGCCCTGTACGCTGGCATGTCCTGCACCACGCGCATCACGTGGGCGTTGAGGGGCGCCGGCGCGTCCCCGTCCGACACGCACTCGTAGACGCACGTCATGTTGCACGTCTTCTTCGACATTGGGATGACGTGCGCCAGGTCTGCGCGGCTGCACGTGAAGGCGTACCCCTGGAGCTCGCCTTCCGTGTTCATGTGGTGGTTCGGCAGTATCTTCAGGCGCGTGTGGCGCGACAACAGCACCGCGTTGCGGCACGCGTCCGTCTCTATCGCCGACAGAGCATGCAGCGCGTGCCGGGTGTCGATGCGCTCCATGCGCCCGTGCCCGGTGCCGGCGCAAATACGCCATGGGCTGCTGTTTTATATTCTGTGCGTGTCTCTATATAAGCGCAGCCGGGTGCCTCCAATGCGATTCGCTCCCGCCCCCGTGCTTGTCTACTACCTCGACGCGTACCTCTACCACCTCGTCAACGTCTTCGCGTTCTACCTCCGCGTGGTGCCCTTCCCGATCCTGTTCTAGACGGCCCGCTCCCAGCCCGCTCCCAGCCCGTTCCCAGCCCGGACCCACCCTAACCCCACCCCGGCACCGCCCTCCCCACCCACCACGACCTGCGCACGGGCGAGCGTCGTCTAGGCCG
>Ga0105050_10002746_pt1 | contig 24920 bp, 29 predicted proteins | sample FRY01_FD_78088 | JGI IMG/M metagenome (GOLD analysis project Ga0105050, IMG submission 78088) | Freshwater microbial communities from Lake Fryxell liftoff mats and glacier meltwater in Antarctica - FRY-01 | ecosystem: Environmental > Aquatic > Freshwater > Ice > Glacier meltwater ...
ACGGCGGTGCCGAAGGCGGTGATGATGATGTCGCGCTGGTCGTCCACGATCTTGGTGGTCCACCACTCTGGGTTGGAGGAGGAGGCGATCAGGTCGGCATAAGAGGCGGCGGGTTTGGTGAGGAGGGAGAGATCGGGGATGAGGCCGTTGAAGATTTCTCCCCAGTGGAGGGCTCCGCTGGTGGAGAGGGTGACGACGACCGCGAAGAAGGAGAGGACGATGAGGCCGACCATGACCTTGATGATGCGGTCGAAAATTTTCACGCCGCGGCCGTCGGATTCATAGAGGATGTTGATGAGGAAGGCGGCGATGAGGAGGATGATACAGATGACGGCGGTGGAAGTGTTGCTGTCGCCGACTTGCGGGAAGAGGTTTTGCTGGATGGCGGCGCGGGCGAGGTTGAACTGGGGCATGCACCAGACGATGTTGGCCATGACCGTGGCGAGGAGCCAGGACCAGCCGAGGAGTGGGGAGAGGTGGCGGTTGACCGCGCCGAAGGGCCGTTGTTCGGTGCTGAGGGTGACGTAAGCGATGGCGGCGAGCATGATGATGCCGCAGATCATGGCGAGTGGCTGGAGCCACATGAGGCCGTAGCCGGAGATGACGCCGAGGTAGAGGGCGCCGGCGAGGGAGCCGCCGCCGAGGGTGATGGCGCCCTGCAGCCAGCCGGGGCCGGAGAGTTTGGCATAGACCGTCGCCTTGGCGAGGGGGCCTTTGTCTGCGACGGACTCGATCAATTCGAGTTCGCGGTTGGAGGAATGTTCGTCGGCCATGTGTGGGAGAGGATTAGGGCACAGCGGGGTGGGAGGACGAATGGTTTTTTAGGTTTTGGGAGAGAAATGGGGGATTTGGAGGGGTTGGGGGCTGGAGGGGCGGCGGGAAATGGGGGAGAAAAGGCTGACGCGGGTCGAGAAAGTCCGCTAGATTCCCCTCGTGACAGCGAAGCAGTTCTACGACTGGCAGACATCCGGGGGCACGGACGATGTGATGCGCCTGGTGGCCTGTCTTGAGAAGAGGGACATCCTCTGGTGTGCGATTGGGGGTGTCGCAGTCAACCACTGGGCCGAGGAGCCCATGGTGACGCAGGATGTTGATTTCGTGGTGGCGGCGGAGCAGGTGGAGGGGGCGGTGGAAGCCTTGGTGGAGGCTGGGTTTAAAGCCGAACGGCACGAATGGTCAGTCAACTTCAGGGGGCATTCGAAGGTGAGTATCCAGCTGAGCACGGAGGATGTTTATTTGAGTTTTCCGGAGCGCGCGGTCCCGGCGGATGTGCACGGGATCCTGCTCCGGGTGGCGGCATTGGAGGACACCTTGACTGGCAAAGTTCTTGCGTGGAGTGACAAATCGCGCCGTCAGAGCAAGCGCATCAAGGATTTCGCGGATATTGCGCGGTTGGTGGAGTCTCATCCGCGCCTCTGGGAGGCCTTGCCCGAGGCGCTCCGGGATCAGGTGGAAGAGCCACAAGCATAGATTTTTCGTAGGTAGTCGATGGACTGTTGGGCGATTTCTTCGGGGGAAGGGTCGTATTTGAAGACTTCGACGGAGACCCAGCCGGGGTAGTTGGTGTCGTGGAGGGCGGCGGCGGCGGTGGTGTGGTCGACTGCGCCCATGCCGGGGCCGAGGAGGTTGGGGTCGTTGGCGTGGTAGTGGGCGGTCCAGGCGGCGGAGTCGCGGATGATGGTGTCCATTGCTTTGTCCTCGGAGCTCATGGCCTTGACGTCGAGGTGAAGGCGGCAATGAGGGTGATCGACCGTTTCGAGGAGCCTGATCGTTTCGGCGGCGCTGTTGAGGAAATTTGTTTCTGCGGGACCGAGGGGTTCCATGACGATGGTGATGCCGAGGGGAGCACAGTGTTCGGAGGCGGAGCGGAGGAGGGTGGCGGCGTGCTGGAAGGCCTCGTCGTAGTTCCAGCCGGTTTCGAGGGAGCGTTGTTGGGGGCTGCCCCAGACCATGATGGTGCCGCCCATGGCGTGGCAGAGGTCGGCGAGATGGCGGGTGTAGTCGAGGGTGGCGGCGCGGAGAGCGTCGTCGGGGGTGGTGAGGTGGAAGCCTTCCGTTTTGGCGAGGAGCCAGTGGAGGCCGACAGGGGTGAGGCCGTGGTCGCGGATGATGGTGCCGAGGGCCTTGGCGTCGGCCGTGGTGAGGGTGCGCAGGTCATTGGCGAGGGTGAAGGGGGCGACTTCGAGGCCGGTGTAGCCGATGGCGGCGGCGGTGCGGCATTGTTTGGCGAAGGAGCGGTCTTGGAAGGTCTCGTTGCAGATGGCGAAGCGCATGGGAGGGATTTAGCCGCTGGGGGAGGGTTTGGGAAGGGTTTGGGAGGAGAAGGGAATGTCCAATGATCAAAGAAGAGAGGGAGGAGTTTGCCCGACGGGGGCGGGGAGGGGGTTAAAGATGACCGGGGCGGTCATGCCACGTTGTGGGAAATGGTTGAGATTTGGGGGGGAGGAGGCACACTCCCGCCGCTGTGAGCAAGACGAATCAAGAGACTCCCAAAACCCCACCGAGCTTGGGCTCGGACTTGGCTACTTTGGTGAAGCTGAGGCTGAATATCTTTGTCCTAATCACGGCCTTCTTTGGTTACTTCCTCGCTGTGAAATCTGGAGGGGTAGGTTGGGGCGGAGGAACTTGGATCTTGTTGATTCACACTTTGGTGGGGACGGCGGCGGCGGCCTTTGGATCGTCGGTGTTTAACCAGCTGATGGAGATCAAGCAGGACGCTCAGATGGGGCGGACGGCGGATCGGCCGCTCCCGGCAAAGCGGATGTTGCCGACGGCGGCCTTTGGGATCGGTTGGGCGCTGTCGGCGTTCGGGATCATCCACCTGGCGGTGAAGGTGAATATCGAGGCTGCCTACATCGCAGCGCTAACGATTGGGGTCTATGTCTTTATCTACACGCCGCTGAAGCGGAAGAGTTCGGTGAACACGCTGATCGGGGCGATTCCGGGGGCCTTGCCGCCCTTAATCGGGTGGGTGGCAGGTGGCGGGGGGCTTTGGGACCTTGGGGGATGGTTTTTGTTCTGCCTGCTGTTTCTATGGCAGCTCCCGCATTTCGTCTCCATCAACTGGCTCTGTCGGCAGGAGTATGAGGACGCGGGTTACGTGATGTGGTCGAATGGGGACGTGAGTGGTCGCTACTCGGCGGCGCTGGCGGGGTGGTTTTCGGTGCTCCTTGGGATTTTGGCGCTCTGGGCGCCACTACAGGGGATGTCGGGTTGGATTTTCGGGGTGGCGGGGCTGTTGGCGGGGCTGGTATTGGCTTGGTTGGCCTTTGCCTTCCGACGGAGCTTGGAACGGACCGCGTTTCGGCGGTTTTTCCTGCTGACCCTACTCTATCTGCCGGTTGTCCTGACAATACTTGCCATCGACTGGAACTAGGTTAGGTTCCGCCGCTGTGTCGGCAAAACGAACTCAGATGGAACCTGCGCCAAGGGATCCCGCGAAGTTGCGGAGAACCGCCCTCCTGTTGGTGGCTGTGATCGTCATTGGAGGAGTATTGATGGCCTACGCCTATCGGCTCTACCTGAACAGCCGGAGCGACCGACCGCCGTTCGTGGCGCGGTTGGAGAGCAATTTCGGAGCAGTGCGCCATGATTTGACGGGCGTGGGCTTGGACACTCTGGAGGGCAAGGTTTGGTTGCTGACCACGGTGTGTCTGGGGCAGGTGGAGCGAAGCGTGGAGAACATCCGGGTCATGCAGGCCGTGGCGGCGAACTATCCGGCGGCAACCGATCTGCATTTCGTCTGTCTGACGATCGATCCGAACAACGATGTGCCGGAGAAGATGGCGGAGTTTGCGAAGAGCCTCGGCCTGGCGGAGGATCCGCGCTGGTGGTTTCTGGCGGCGGGGGAGGATCCGACGCGGGGCTATTTGAAGGATAAGCTGAAGTATGGCGCGATCACGGAGCAGACGGTGGATGGGAAGGTGGTGATCGGCTTTGATTCGGTCCTCGGGTTGGTTGACAACAACCGCAATCTCCGGGGGCGCTACGACTTTGCGGCGGCCCGGAAAGTGCAGGAGGAGACGCTGCAGGCCCTGGCGGAGCATCCCGGGGAGTTGGAGAAGCTGAAGGAGGAGCACCGCGCGGCGATGGAGCAGAATCGTGAGGCGGTGCGGTTCCTGGAGGATCACCTGTTCAAGTCGATGGAATACGTGTTCAACGAGAAGAACGGGACGCTCCCGGAACAACCATGACAGACAAAGCCAAAATTATTACAATCTATGGAACGGCAGCGGTGGTGGCGGTCGCGGTGATTGGCACGTCGATGTGGATCCGCAATCAGCGCAAGGAGATGTTCGGGTGGAAGCCGCAGGTGGTGGATGTCGGCAAGGAGGAACCGGATGTGCTGCGGGAGTTGGAGGGGGACCTGACGGTCACCAATCAGGCGGGCGAGGAAGTGAAAATTTCCGATCTGGACGGAAAGGTCTGGGTGGTGAATCAATTTTTTGCGAACTGTCCGGTCTGTCTCAAGCAGAACTCGGATGACCTCGTCGCGCTTTACAAGGAGTTCGGGTCGAATCCTGATTTCCAGATGGTGTCGATCAGCGTGGATCCGGAGCGGGACACGGTGGAGTTTCTGGCGGACTACGCGGCGGCGGTGGGGGCGGAAGCGAAGAACTGGTGGTTTGTGCGGGGGGAGAAGGAGGAGGTGTATCGATTTTTGACGGAGGAGATGAAGTATGCGCCGATTGTGGAGCGCCCGGAGGCGGATGGGGCGCAGCGGTTTGGGCATGATTTCGGGATTCAGGTGTATGGACAGGGGCGGCGCCTGGTGCGGCAGCGGGATTTGGTGAGCGCGAAGAGTTTCGGGGAGGATTACTATGCACAGAGTTTGAAGGAGCTGAAGGAGCGGATCGCCCTGAGGCTGGAGACACCGCTGCCACCGCGCGGGGAGAGCGGGGAGAGCGGGGAGAATGCCGTTGAAACCGAAGAGTGATGTCTGAGTTGGAAACGTATCGTTCTCGCGAGGCGAATCTGGCGCTGGGCAAGCGGCTCAAGGTGGTGGTGTGGATCGTGACGGCGGTGGTGCTGCTGTTGGTGGGGATGATGCGGCGGGTGCGGATCGCGTTGCCGGAGGGGATGGACTTCGGGTTCTTGCCGCCGGTGCATGCGAGCCTGAATGCCTTGGCGGCGCTGGCTCTGGTCGGGGCGCTGGTGGCAATCAAGCGGGGGAAGGCGGCCCTGCATCAGCGGTTCATCAACGGGGCGATGGTGCTCTCGGGGCTCTTTCTGTTGTCGTATGTGACCTACCATTTCACCTCGGGGGAAACGAAGTACGGGGACATTAGCGGGGATGGGGTGTTGGATGAGGCGGAGCAGGCGGCGGTGGGGGGCATGCGGACGGTGTATGTGGTGTTGTTGATCAGTCACATCGTGTTGGCGGCGGGGAGTTTGCCGTTCATTTTGATGACTTATGTCTATGGCTTCACGGCGCAGTTTGCGAAGCATCGGCGGCTGGCGCGGCGGGTGTTTCCGGTGTGGCTGTATGTGGCGGTGACGGGGCCGGTGTGCTATTTGCTGCTGCGGCCGTATTACGGGTAGGGGCGCCTTTCCTGCAAGGGGGCTTGCGGGGCGGGGGCGGGGGGGGTATGGGAGCGGCATGCGCATAGTGAGCTACAAGGATCCCGGGTATGAGCGCTTCGTGATGTCGCTGGATCGCCGGGCGGAGCCGACGGACGAAGTCCGCGAGGTGGTCTCGGGGATCGTGGCGGAGGTGCGGAAGCGGGGGGACCGGGCGCTGATCGAGCTTTCCAGGAAATTTGACGGGGTCGCGCTGACGGCGAAGTCGTTGTTTGTGAGCGAGAAGGAGTTTGCGGTGGCGGATGCACAGATCACGCCGGCCACACGGAAGGCGATTGCGGCCTCCCGGCGGAACATTCACGCCTTTGCGGCGCAGAGTTTGCGGAAGGATTGGAAGCGCAGGAATGCGGAGGGGGCGGTGGTGGGGGAGCGCTTTGTGCCGTTTGACCGGGTGGGGATTTATGTGCCCGGAGGGAAGGCGCCTTTGGTTTCGACGGCGCTGATGACCGGGGCCTTTGCGCAGGCGGCGGGGGTGCCGGAAATCATTGCTGCGACCCCGGCGGGGGCGGATGGTTCGGTGAATCCGGCGTTGTTGTATGCGCTGCGCGAGGCCGGGGCGACGGAAGTGTTGAAGGTGGGCGGGGCACAGGCGGTGGCGGCGCTGGCGCTGGGGACGAAGAGTGTGCGGCGGGTGGACAAGATTTTCGGGCCGGGGAATTCCTTTGTGGTGGAGGCAAAGCGGCAGTTGGTGGGTGCGGTGTCGATTGACCTTCTGCCCGGGCCGAGCGAGATCCTGATCGTGAGCGACACGAGTGGCCGGGCGGATTGCATTGCGGCGGACATGCTGGCGCAGGCCGAGCACGGGGGGGATTCGGCGGTGGGGTTTGTGACGACCTCGGCGCGGTTGCTGCGGGACGTGCAGGCGGAGTTGGCACGGCAGGTGTTGTTGCTGTCGCGGCAGAAGTTGATCAAGAGTTCGCTGAAGCGCGGGGGCTTTGCGGTATTGGTGAAGTCGTTGCCGGAGGCGGTGGCGATTTGCAATGCCTATGCGCCGGAGCACCTGTCGCTGTTGGTGAAGGATGAGGAAAAGTGGCTGGCCGAGATCCGGACGGCGGGGGCGATCTATCTAGGCAATGATTCCGCGGTGGCGGTGGGGGATTTTCTGGCCGGGCCGAGTCACACCCTGCCGACGGGCGGGGGAGGGAAGTCGTTCTCGGGGTTGAGGGCGGATCAGTTCCAACGACGCACGAGCATCGTGAAGATGGATGCGGCGGCGGTGCGCAAGTCGTTGCCGGTGGTGGCGGAGTTCGCGCGGTTGGAAGGGTTGGATGCGCACGGAGAGTCGGTGCGGATTCGGCTGGATCGGTAGGCCGCAAAAAAACAGCCGACCCGGAGGGACCGGATCGGCTGGAGAGTTGGAGTTTACGGAAGCCTACTCGGGGGCGGGGGGAGTGGACTCAGTGGCCTCGTCGATGGCGTCCTGGGCGGCTTTGGCGGCGGCGTCGGCGGCTTCTTTGGCGGCCGTGGCGGCGGCGTCGACAGCGTCATTGGCGGCATCGGCGGCATCGGCGGCGTCATTGGCGGCATCATCAGCAGCGTCTTCGGTGGCGTCGGCTGCGTCTTCAGCGGCTTTTTTGGCGTCCTCGGCGGCGTCTCCGGCCTCCTTGGCGGCGTCCTTGGCTTTGTCGATGGCCTTCTCGACCTTCTCCTCATTGGTTTCAACGGTCTTCTCCTTACAGGCCGTGAAGAGGAGGCCGGTGGCGGCGAGGGTGATCAATGCGATGGTTGTTTTCATGATGTGTGTTTGTTTAGGGGCGGGGGGGCTCATCCTTGGACCAGCTGCCCCGAGCCACTAAGGTGTTGAATCTCGACGATTATTGCAAGGGAAACTCCGGTCGACGGGGCGGAGGGCCTGTGCCACCATGGTTTCAGCAATGAATGAAGTGATTTGCCCCAGCTGCTTTGAGGTGTTCTCCGTGGCCATTCCCCCCCTGGAGGAATGTCCGACGACCCTGGACTACGACTGCGAAATTTGTTGTCGTCCCATGTTTCTGATGGTGGATGGGGAGGGTCAGGTGGAGGCGCGGAGCCTGGACGATGGGATGGCACCATGATTCCTGATCTGTCGGTGGTCCTTCCGGTGCGCAATGCGGAGCACACCCTGGGGGAGGCTTTGGAGAGCTGCCGGGGGCAAACCTTTGAGAGGTTGGAATTGCTGGTGGTGCTGAATGGCTGCGAGGATGGATCGGCAGAGATCGCGGCGCGGCATGCAGGGGAGGATGGGCGGGTGCGGGTGTTGGAGTCGGCGGCGGAGGGCGGGGTGACGGAGGCGCAGCGGGTGGGGGTGGCGGCGGCCCGGGCGGCGGTGGTGGCCCGGATGGATGCGGATGATGTTTCGCATCCCACGCGGCTGCAGAAGCAGTGGGCGTTGCTGGCGGCGGACCCCGCACTGGCGGCGGTGGGATGCGGGGTGCGACTGATACAGTCGGAGGGGGAGGGGATGGAGCGCTATGTGGATTGGGTGAACAGTCTGGCGACGCCGGAGGCGGTGGCGCGGGAGCGGTTTGTGGAGTGTCCGGTGATTCAGCCGTCGATGATGATGCGGCGGGAGGCCTTGGAGCTGGTGGGGGGGTATGAAGAAACGGCGTGGGCGGAGGATCACGATTTGATTTTGCGGATGTTGGCGAGGGGGCTGCGGATTGGGAAGGTGGAGGAGGTGCTTTTGGATTGGCGAGATGGGCCGGAGCGATTGACGCGGAGCCATGCGATGTATGAAGAGGATCAGGTTTGGCGAATGAAGGCGCATCATTTGGCACGACTGCCGCAGGTCCGGGAGCGGGGAGTGGTGATTGCGGGAGCGGGGCCGATCGGGAAGCGTTTGGGGCGCTTGCTGGGGGAGGAGGGGGTGGGGTTGCAGGGGTTCTTCGAAGTGAATGTGCGGCGGATCGGGCAGCAGATCGGGGGAGTGCCGGTGGGGGCATCGGAGGAGATGGGAGCGCGGTGGAGGGAGGCCGTGCTGCTGTCGGCGGTGGGAGTGCCGGGAGGGCGGGAGAAGGTCCGGAGGCTGGCTTTGGGGGTTGGATTTGAGGAAGGAGAGGACTTTTGGTGCTGTTGTTGATCGGCGGGGGCAAAACGAGTCGATTTTCGACTTGATCGGGGGGAGTTAATCAAAGACCGTCCCCCCCCGTCTCGGAAACGGGGAGTAGCTCAGCTTGGTAGAGCGCTGGTTTTGGGAACCAGATGTCGCAGGTTCGAATCCTGTCTCCCCGACTCCGTGAGACTTTTGGTGGGAGGGGGCGTTGGGGGGGCGTTGGGGGGGGCGACCGGGACGGGGGGGGCGACCGGGACGGTCACGCCATTTTGTTTAGCCGAGTTCCTGGAGGACGGCGTCGAGGGTTTCCCGGGCGTCGCCGAAGAGCATGCGGGTGTTGTCCTTGTAGAAGAGGGGATTATCGACGCCGGCGTATCCGGCGGCCATGCCGCGCTTGAGGACGATGGTGGTCTTGCCCTTCCAGACCTCGAGGACGGGCATGCCGGCGATGGGGCTGTCGGCGTCCTCCTGGGCGGAGGGATTGACGATGTCGTTGGCCCCGATGACCACGGAGACATCGACGTTGGGAAAGTCGGCGTTGATCTCATCCATCTCGAAGACGATGTCGTAGGGGATCTTGGCTTCGGCGAGGAGGACGTTCATATGGCCGGGCATGCGACCGGCGACGGGATGGATGCCGCAGCGGACGTTGATGCCCTTGCCGCGGAGGTGTTTGACGACCTCGTTGACGGTGTGCTGGGCCTGGGCGACAGCCATGCCGTAGCCGGGGATGATCATGATTTCTTTGGCGGAGGAGAGGAGGGCGGCGGTTTCGGCGGGGCTGATGGCGATGACTTCTCCCGTCTCGCCGGTGGCCGTGGACACCGATTTGCCGCCGCCATTACCGAAGCCGCCGGCGATGACGCTGAAGAATTTGCGGTTCATGGCCTTGCACATGATGTGGCTGAGGATGGCACCGCTGGAGCCAACCAGGGCACCGACGACGATGAGGAGGTCATTGCCGAGCATGAAGCCGGTGGCGGCGGCGGCCCAACCGGAGTAGCTGTTGAGCATGGAGACGACCACGGGCATGTCGGCCCCGCCGATGGCGAGGACCATGTGGATGCCGAGGAGGAGGGCGATGACCGTCATGAGGAGGAGCGGGGTCAGGCCGCCGCCGTCGGTGCCTTGTTTGACGAAGAGGGCCCCGAGGAGGATGGCGAGGATGAGGAGGATGAGATTGAGCCAGTGGCGGGCGGGGAGGGTGAGGGGTTTGCCGCTGAGCTTGCCGCTGAGTTTGCAGAAGGCGATGATGGAGCCGGAGAAGGTGACCGCGCCGATGAGGACGCCGAGGTAGATCTCGACGAGGTGGATGGATTGTTCGGCTCCGGACAAGTGTTCGGCGTGGCTGGGATCGAGGAAGGTGGAAAGGCCGACGAGGACGGCGGCGAGGCCGACGAGGCTGTGGAGGATGGCAACCAGTTCCGGCATTTGGGTCATCTGGACCCGGCGGGCGAGGAGGCAGCCGATGGTGGCTCCCACGACGAGTCCGCCGAGGAGGAGGCCGTAGTTTCCATCCACCACTCCCCAGATGGTGGCGAGGAGGGCGAGGGCCATGCCGATGATGCCGTAGAGGTTGCCACGGCGGGCGGTCTCCTGATTGCTCAATCCACCGAGGGCGAGGATGAACAAAATGATGGCGCCGAGGTATGAGACGGTGACGAGTCCTTCAGTCATTTGCTAGCGGAGCTATCTTCTGAACATGGCGAGCATGCGGTGGGTGACGGCAAAGCCGCCGACGATGTTGATGGTGGTAATGAGGATGGCGACTCCGGCGAGGTATTTGACCCAGGGGGCATGGTGGGAGACCTGGAGGAGGGCTCCGATGATGATGATGCTGCTGATGGCGTTGGTGACGCTCATGAGCGGGGTATGGAGGGCTGGGCTGACGTTCCAGATGACCATGTAGCCGATGAAGCAGGCCAGAATGAAGACCGTGAAGTGGATCATGAAGGAAGGCGGAGCGACCAGGCCGACGCCGAAGAGGGCGACTCCGCCGATGAGGAAGGGGAGGAGGATGGACCAGGGGGAGGGCTTGGCGGGCGTGACCGGGGCGGGCACGGCGGCGCTCTTATTGGCGCTGGCCCCGGACTGGGGAGCGGCGGACAGTTTGGGGGCTGGAGGGGGCCAGGTGATGGAGCCGTCCTTGATGACGGTGGTGCCGCGGATGACCTCGTCGTCCATGTTCACGTTGACCGTGCCGTCCTGCTCGGGGCACAGCTCGGCGAGGAGGTGGTGGAGGTTGGTGGCGTAGAGTTGGCTGGACTGGGTGGCGAGGCGGCTGGGGAGATCGGTGTAGCCGATGATGGTGACGCCGTGGGCCTCGACGATTTGATCCGGTTTGCTCAGCGCGCAGTTGCCGCCCTGTTCGGCGGCGAGATCGACGATGACGCTGCCCTCGCGCATCATCTTCACCATTGCTTCGGTGATCAGTTCGGGGGCGGGTTTGCCGGGGATGAGGGCGGTGGTGATGATGATGTCGACCTCCATGGCCTGCCGGGCGAAGAGTTCCATCTCGGCCTTGATGAACTCCGCGCTCATCGTCTTGGCGTAGCCGCCTGCTCCCGCACCGTCTTCGTCCTCCTCGAAGTGGAGCATGAGGAACTCGGCATCCATGCTCTCGACCTGTTCCTTGACCTCGGGGCGGGTGTCGAAGGCGCGGACGATGGCCCCCATGCTTTTGGCGGTGCCGATGGCGGAGAGACCGGCGACCCCGGCGCCGATGACGAGGACCTTGGCGGGAGGGATTTTTCCGGCGGCGGTGATCTGGCCCATGAAGAAGCGGCCGAAGTGCTGGGAGGCCTCCACCACGGCGCGATAGCCGGCGATGTTGGCCATGGAGCTGAGGGCGTCGAGTTTCTGGGCTCGGGAGATGCGGGGGACGCTGTCCATGGCGAGGACGGTGGCCTTGCGGGCGGCGAGGCGCTGCATGAGATCGGGATTCTGGGCGGGCCAGAGGAAGCTGAGGAGGATGCCGCCCTCGCGGAGGAGGGCGACCTCATCAAGGCCCTGTGGCCCGTGGTTCTCGGGGGCGCGGACCTTGAGGATGATGTCGGAGGCGGCCCAGAGTTGGCGGACATCGTCGATGATTTCGGCGCCCACTTCCTAGTAGGCTTCGTCGGGGAAGCTTGCAGCGGTCCCGGCGCCCTTCTGGATGGCCACGGAGAATCCGAGTTTGCGCAGGTGCTCGGCGACTTCCGGGGTGGTGGCGACGCGACGTTCGCCCTCGTGGATTTCCTTCGGTATTCCGATCTGCATCTATCGTTCCGGCGGGGGTTCTGACCAGACGGTCAGCCGGAGGATAGAGAGTGAGGGGGGTGTGTCGAGTCGGAGCTTTTCGGGGTTGGGTGAGGCGGTGGTGGGATTTGGAGAGGGAGGGGGAGTGGGGGGAGGATGATGGCCGGGACGGGCAGGGCACTGGGGAGGGGGCGGGGGAATGGGGGGAGGCCCTAGTTTCGCGGCAGGGTGGCGTGGATCTGCTCGAGGGTCATGACGACGTAGGAAGTCACGAGAATAGCGTCGTTCTCCATCCAGCGGGAGTTCTCGTTGATCCATGAGCCGTCGGGCTTCTGGTTGGAGAGGAGGAGGGTGGCGAGGTCGCGGCGCCAGTCAGCTTCCTTGCCGTCTTTGAGGGGGAGCTTTTCAATGCCGGCGGCGGAGAGGGCCTTGGCCATGGTGTGGTAGTAGTAATAGAGCCCCTGTTCGCCGAGGCCGGGGTTTTCGTCGAGGGTGTAGTTCTTGCCGAGCCATTCGAGGACGGAGGAGACCCGCGGGTCCTTGGCATCGAGGTCGGCGTAAACAAGGGAGAGCAGACCGGCATAGGACATCGAGCCGTAGGAACGCAGGGCGGTGGTGCCGTCGGGAAGTTCCTGGGAGCCCGCTTTGGAATCGCCGGGGAAGTAAACGAAGCCGCCCTTGTTGTCGGGATCGTCGGAGGCCCCGGGCAGGTCGTTGGTTTCGGTGAGGTTCTGGCAACGGGAAACGAAGGTGAGGGCCGCCTCCCAGTCGAGCTCGGGTTGCTTGCCGTGTTCGCTGTCCTTGGCGAGTTGGCGGGAATTGTAGAGGGCCTCGAGGGCGAGGTAGGTGTTGGAGAGGTCGGAGTGGTCCGGGGAACTGCCGTAGCCGATGCCGCCATCCTTTTTGCTGTCCGGCTCCCCCTTCTTGTCCGAGCCGAACTGCAAAGTGACGAGGTAGGCGCGGGCCTTTAGAAGGGCGGCCTCGTCGGCCTTTTTGTCCCGGGCGAGGAGGGCCATGATGGAGGTGGAGGTGCCGTAGTTTGCGAGGCCCTTGTCATAGATGCCGCCGTCCTCCTTTTGCTGGGCCAGGAGCCAGGTGTAGCCCTTGGTGGCGAATTCCGGTTCGGGGCCGGCGGGGTCGAGATTCGGGTCGCGCATCGTCGCGGTGAGGGCGAGCGCGGTGAAGGCGGGCAGGGAGGGGTCGCCCCAGTGGCCATCGGCCTGTTGATGGGACCGCAGGTAGGCGTTCCCCTTCTTGATGGTCCGCTCGATCTCCAGCTGGAGGGAAAGATTGGGATTGGGCTTGTCCTGGGCAGGGAGGAGGGCCGGCAAGAGGACGGCGGCGAGGAGGATGGTTGTTTTCATTTTGTTGGAGTGGTGTTGGTGTCAGAGGCGGAGAACCGGCTTGATGGTGACGGTGACGGGGGTGTCGACCGGGGGGACCTGTTTGGGGGTGGGGATCCATACGGTGTCGAGATCGCGATCCTTGCCGGGGTAGTTGAAGAGGGCGGAGTTGGCGGTGAAGATGGCGCCGATGTCGCCGTTGCTTTGCGCCTGAAAGACTCCGTTGTGCACGTAGGAGCCGCCGTAGATCCACGGGGCGGCAGGAATGGAGGTTTCCGTGACGGTGTGATAGATCCAGTCGTTGAGGGAGGCCTCGCCCATGCTGTCGTCCTCCTTCTTCCAAGAGAGGAGGATCTCGACCCGGGCGGCGGCCTTCACCTCGTCGGAGACCTTCGGGTATTCGCTGGTGGGTTTCCAATCCTCGTCGAGGATGGGAAAGAGTTCCTCCGAGGCCTGATAGCGCAGCAGTTTGAGGGCGATGTTGAGGTGAAGTGGACTGATGTCGGTGACGAGGAGCGATTCGTGGAACTTGCCGTTCTGGTGGACGATGGCGTACTCGAGGATGCCGTCGACCATGTTGACCCGGGCCGGGAAGCTGATGCTTCGATCCTTTTGGTTGAAGGTGATTCCTCCCATCGAGAATTTGCCGCCGCCGAGGTCCTTGACGGCGGGTTTCTCCATCGCTGCGGCGGCGGGGACGGCCTCCGGCTCGGCGGGGGTGGCAGGCTCGGCTCCGAGGAGGCCGGCGCTGAGGAGAAGGATGGGAAGGGTCATTCGCATTGGGACCAAGGTGGAGCGAAAGGGGGGGCTTGTCAAAGCGCCACGTACGGGAGCCGTGGCTAGGGAACGGGGGAGCGGGGGATTTCTTAGGTGGAAGTGGCGGCAAGACGCCTCGCCGGGGCCGCCTCGCGATCAATCGGGGGTCTCGCCGTCGGCGTCCTCTTCGAGGTCGCTGCGTTCCACCTTCTCGGGAGAGGCTGGCGGGCCGGGTGTCTGGGTGAGGGAACGGGCGAAGTATTGCCAGTGGAGGCGGGTGAGGTTTCGCTCGAAATCGACTTCGGGACGCTCGGGGTGTGCGGCCGGAGCGGGGGGGGTGAGGGTATCGAGACCGGCCACCCGCTGTTGGATGAGGGTGTAGAGGGCGGCCAGCATTTCGAGGCGCAGGGTCTCCGGCTCGTTGGTGGGGGGATTGATGGAAGTCAGCTCACTTTGATTTTTTTCATCCTCCCCGGTTCCCGAGAAATAGAGGGCAATGGGGGATTGTTTGGGTGTGCCGCTGATGCGGGAGGTGGTGATGTGCGGGACGATAGAGACGAGGTCGCTGGATTCCTTGTGGAGGAAATCGGCGACGTCGGTGGTGACGGGGCTGAGGGCGGTGTCGGTGGTGCGGGTCGTGCCGAGTTGGAGGAGGAGGGGAAACTCTCCGCTCGGGTCGATGTTCCAACGTGGAAGGGTGGGGCGGATGCGTTGGAGGGCGTCGCCGACCTTGATGCGTTCGTCGGGTGTGGGATCGCAGGTGTCGATGACGCGTTCCCAAGCGAGATGAGCGCGGGGAAAGTTTCCGCGATTTTCGAGTTTTTCCGCAGCGAGAATGAGATGGGCGGCCCCGAGGGAGGCGAGTTCGCTGTACTCCCCGAGGCCGGGGGAGCTTTCCAGATCACCGAGGCGCAGCGGGTCCGGTTCGGGTTCTTTCGGGCCGACTTCGCCGCCGCCTTCGGAGGTGGCGGGGCGGGAGGTTGGATCGGGGAGTGAGGAGGGATCGCCTTCGTTGCCGACGGGGGCGATGAAGCTCGGGAGGGGTTTGGCGACCCCGCCGCGGGAGACCATGAAGTCCATGTGCCGGGTGCGTGCCCACCAAATGCCCGCCACCACGGCGAGGGCAAGGATCGCAACGACCGGATAGGGAATTATTCGCACCGCTGGCTAGCGTTCCGTTTCCCCGCTCGATTGTCAAAAGACAATGCGGAGAGCGGCGGCCACCAGCCAAAGAAAAAGGAGAGGGCGAACCTCTCCTTCTTCATGAAATTTGAAAGCGGCTGATTGTGGACTAGCGACGCTCGGCGCTCTTCACGAGGAGGGCGCGTTTGCCGACCCGGTCGCGAAGGTAGTGGAGTTTTGCGCGACGGACTTTGCCGCGGTTGGAGACCTCGATCTGGGCGATGCGGGGGGAGTGAATCGGGAAGACCCGCTCCACACCCTCACCGTAGGAAATTTTGCGCACGGTGAAGGCGGCGTTGATCCCGCGGCCGCCCTTGGTGATGACGAGGCCGGTGAAGAGCTGGATCCGCTCCTTTTCGCCCTCTTTGACCCGGCAGTGGACCTTGACGGTGTCGCCCACGTTGAAGGGGGTCCGGTCGTCCTTGAGTTGCTCTTGTTCGATCTTGCGAATGATGTCCATGGTGGGAAAAGTGGCGTTTGGGCCCCAAGCCTCGTCGGGGGGCGGGATGGCTACACCTAGCCCCCGGCCAATGCAACCGTTTTTTGTGTGGATTCAGGCTATTCGGGGTAGAGAATCCGGCCGCAGTTCTCGCATTGCACCAGTTCCTTTTCCCCCCGAACCCGGGCTTGAATCGAGGAAATGGCCTTCACGTGGCAACCCAGGCACTGCCCGGCATCGCTGAGGGCCACCAGGACGGGGGCTCCGCGGGTCTTCAGGAGGCGGGAATACAGGGAAAAAAGGTCCTCATCGACTTGGGAGGCCTTGGCGGTCCGCTCGGCCTTGAGGGTGGCCTCTTCGGTGTCAAAGGCGGCAGCCCGCTCGTCGAGGGTCTTCACCTCCTCGTCCACCCCGGCCTGAATCTTGACCAAGGCGGCCTCGGCCTCCTTCAGGGTGCCGCGGAGCTTGTCAGCGGTCTCCATGAGTTCCAGTTCGCGGGTTTCGAGCTCATCGACCTCCCTGGTGTAGCGGTCGATCTCGTGTTTGAGCGCCTGAAACTCCTCATTTTTACGGGTTTCGAACTGCTGGGTCTTGAGGCGGTTGATCGTTTGGCGGCGGGTATTGGTGTCGAGTTCGAGACTCTTGATGGCGACCTCGTTGTGTTGGGCGGCCGATTTCGCGTCGGCGACGGCCTTGATGTTCTGGGCGAGGCGGGTGGCGGCCATCTCCTTGTCTACGGGGATTCGTGCAAGCTGGGTTTGAATGCTCTGGAGCCTCAAATCGCGCTCCTGAATCCCCATCAACATCACATACTCTGCTCGCATGAAGACTAGCTAGCGGCTTCGGGAGCGTTGGGCAAGACCGGTGAATGCCGGGAAATGTCGAACGGAATGTATTGAACTGCGGTCCCTTCATGGGAAACTCTCCCGCGCCCCGCGCCATTCTTCGACCATGACGCTCAGAATCCAATGCCCTTCCTGCGACCGGCAATTCAAAGTCAGCGAGGATCTCAAGGGGCGGACCGTGGAGTGCGGGGCCTGTGAGCACCGCTTCAAGCTCGGCGAAGAGGTCATCGTCCAAAAGCGGGACAAGTTTTACCCCGGGGAGCGGGCCAAGAAGGGCCTTGAACGCTATGGTCGGGCCCCGGGCGCGGGGGGGGGGAGTGGAACGGTGCGTTTTGAGACCGCTGCCTACAACCAGACTTCCTCGCCGCTCGATGTCATCCCGATGTCTCCCCAGGAGTGGTTTTCGACGCTGATGGGCGGCTGTATCCTGGTCGTGGCCATCCTCATTTTCGTCTGGGGCACCCAACCGGAGGGTGTGCTCAAGGACATGGAGGTCGGAAAGCGGACCGTGCTGGCCGGATTCATGGTCGTGGTGGGCGGGGTGCTCATCGCCTATGGCTGCCGCCACCGTCGCAAGAAGGGGCTTCTCCTCGGGTTGCCCCTCTCGGTGGGGGTCATCGCCCTTTCCCTCCTCTTGCCCGTCCCGCGGACCCTCATTCCGGTCTACGGGGAGCCCGATTCGGATCTCGGGGACGACCCCAAGGAATTGCCCGTCGTGGCGAAACGCAAAACTGCGGAGGAGGTCCGCGAGTTGATCGGCTACTCCCCGGTGGAACGTGCCATCAAGAGCCATGAGGACGATCCGGGCGAGGCCGCCGATTATGTTTCCGTCATCTGGGCGCCGATCATGGAAGAGCGCTACAAGTTTCAGCTTCTCCGCTATTTGCAGCGCAAGACGAAGAGCACGGAGCGGCCCATCTTTTACCGGCGCGACGAGGGCGGTATCTTCGTCATCGAGGGGCCGAAATTTTCCATCGAACAGATCGCCGACATCGCGGAGCGATTTTCACGGGTGGAGGAAATCTACCACGATATCCGCGTGATTGAAGTCACCCTCGATCCGGCCCGGATGGGGGATGCCACGGAAGCCCTCCTCCGCGAACTCTCCGATACCACGCACCCCGCCTTCTACGCCCGGAACCAGCACGAGCTCGACCACATCGATCTTGATCGGGTGAAGGAGGCCGTGCAGCGCCTCGCCGCCGTCGAGCCGCTTCGCTTCCGGGTGGAAATCTCGCGGCGCATGATGGGTCTGCTGGAGGAGGAGCCCGATCCCGAACTGCGAGCGGACCTCTGCTCCGCCCTCAAGGTCTGGGCGGAGGAAGGCGACGAGTCGGATCGTGTCGTCGTCGGCGTGGCGCGTCGGATGCAGGCCCTTGAACAGACCCTCCCCCGCAGCATGGTGGAGTTTCTGGTGCAGCGGCAGTCCTCCGAGGCCGTCTCCCTCATCGAGCCGCTCTGGGTGGCCGATCCTGTTTCGTGGGAATCGATCATCGCGGAAATCGGGCCCGCCGCCGAGGATGCCATCCTCTCTCACTTGAAGGGCCAGGAGCGTGGCTTGCAACAATCCGCGATCAGGATTCTCAAACGAATCGGGGGAGCCAAGAGCCTGGGTCCTCTCCGCGCCGCTCTCGACAACGCCGATGACGAAACCAAGCTCCTTCTCAAGGAGGTCATCGAAAGCGTCGAGGCGGGTAACTGAGATTTCTTCATGGAGCCACCCGACGCCTTAGTTTTCCCCACCTGCCGCCGTGGCGAAATTGGTAGACGCTGCGGACTTAAAATCCGCTGACCGCAAGGTCGTCCCGGTTCGATCCCGGGCGGCGGCACTTTTTGAGAGGGAGTTGGGGGGGGAGCAGTCTGAACCCTTGATTTTGATGCCTCGGCATACTAAACTATCCCGCCATGTTTACCATTTCTCCCCTCCTGGCCTTTGAATTTCCGGCGGTGTCCACCATCGTCGGGTGGTTGCTATTCGGAGCGATCGGCACCATCGCGGTCGGCTATGGCAAGATGAAGGAGGAGTGGCCGCCTGCCTTGATCGGGTTCGCGTTGATGCTCTATCCCTACTTTTTTTCCAGTGGCATCGCCTTCTGGGTGATCGGAGTGGTGCTGACGATCTTGTTTCTTTTGCCGAAACGGATTCTCGGGTTTTGAGGAAATTCCAAGCACCAGGTTCCAAGTCGGAGAACGAATCGAAGGAGCGGTTGTGGGCTGGGTCCCCATGGGTGAAACCATGGGCTGTGTGCCTTGTCCCCTTCAGGGACGGGGGACGGGGAGAATGTCGCCTTACGTGGAGGAGCGGCGGGGGGCGTGGATGCGGGAGCTGGTTGGGAGGGGAGTGGGGTGGAACCGCCGACGCCTCGCAGAGGCGCCGCTACGTGGGGAGGCGGGATGACCGAGAGACGGTTAGGCCATGGGTTGGTGGGGGCGGCTGGGCGGTTGGAAACCGCCGCCACGGGGGGGGAGGCTGTGGGCTTCAGCAGTTGAGATTTGGTCTTGGATTTGAAATTTATTTGGAAATTGTCGGTTGGAAATTTTCAGGAGGTAGCCTCGGCGGGAAATGGCCCCGCTTTCATTGAGGGCCATGACCAGTTCAGCATTCACCATGCCGAACACTCTTGGTTGCAAACCAGCGCTCCATATTTGGGAGCGTCTGCTAACTGATCAGCAGCAATCTCACCGGGTCGCCGGGCAGTATCCGTGGGGCGCGGTGAATGCAGGGTGGCACCGGGCTTTCCGGCCAATCCACCGCGATGCGCCAGAGGTTGCCCATCCCGAAGGAAAACGGGTTAGCGCGGGGAAGGGCGGCGTAGTGCAGATCGAAATACCCGTCCGTCAAAAACTCAAGAAAGCCGTCGTCATCCGCCCCGCCATAAATCCCAAGCAACTCCGCGCGGGTTGCGGCGCTGTCCACCCGTCGCGTCGATTGGGTCATTGCGGAGGCCTTCGCTGGGCGCCCCGTGATAGGTGCAGAGCCAGGTATCCGCCTCTACCGGGGTGCGGTCGACATGGAAGGAGAAGACGTCGGTCGCCACCGGGCCTGAATCTTCGTCGCGGGGGTAGCCATCGATGAGGTTGAGGACGGGTTCCCGTTCAAGGGCCTGCAAGAGTCGGAGGTCGTTGAGCAAGATAGTCGTGAGGGAGGGTGAAGGGAGGCATTGTCGGGGCCGGTTCACTTCTGCGTCGGCGAGTAATCGGTCCGCTTGAGGAGCACGGATTTCACGCCATCCTTGATCAGGATTTCCCCGTCCTTCTCCGAGGCGTCGCGGACGGTCACCCAGTCCGGATCTCCGCGGAAGGCCTCGAAGTTCGCGTCATGGGCTTCCTGGTCGGCGTGGGCGATCAGGTAGGTCAGGGTGATCGGCGCGCCTTCCTGGCCTTCCAGGTAATTCCAGTAGGCCAGGTTCTTCATTCCGTGCTTTTCAAACAACTGGCAGGTGTGGTCGCGGAAGCGGGCGTTGATGTTCGGCAGCTTGCCCTCGTTGGTGGTGTAGGTGCGCCATTCAAAGACCCGGGTGTCGCCTTTGGTGGTCAGGATTTTGATGGCGGGCGAATAGTCGGTCGCCGAGAGGAAGGTGGAATCGACTTTTCCGACGAGTTTGCCGTCCTTGGTTGATGCGGCGTAGGCGGCCCTCCAATCCGCGTCATCGAGGAAGGCCTTCCACGCCGCGTCCCGTGCCGCCTTGCTTTCGTAGGCGAGCCAATAAACGAGGATGTTCGCCTCGTTGTTTGTCGGAACGAAATAGCCGAGCTGTTCCATGCCATGCTTTTCAAAAAGGGCCACGGTGTGATCGCGGAATCGGGCATGCAGGGCGTCGAGCTTCCCGGGGTTCGCGTGATAGACGCGCAGTTCATAGACCTTGGTGTCGGCCGCGGCGAGGGGGCCAAAGGAGCCGATCAGGGCGGCGAGGGAGAGGAGGAGCGTTCTCATCGTGCCCCCCGGATAGATTATTTTTGGAGCAAGGTCACGGTTAGAATTCCGGTTGCGCTGGTTGCCGGAGAGGGGGGCGGATTCCATTGGCCAAGAGGAGTGTTCCCGGTTTGGATCCGGGGATGGAAACGGCGCTTCTTTTCGAAGCGGTCGTTCCTTTCCTCTCATTTTTTGGGGGATTTGCCTTTATTGGGGCGCGTTCGGCAGGCGAAATGGATGCGGTGCGGGTGCAGGAGATCCTGATTGAGCAACCCGAGATTGGGGAGGATGAACCGGTTGAGGAGGCTGGGGAGGCGGAGTGAGCGCTCCCTATTGCCGGCCCAGGGCCGCTCCGACCATTGGCCAGCCGCGCAAGGCATCAATCGCGACGAATTGGTAGAGGGCCACCACCAACCAGAACATGAACTGGTAGCTCAGCTTCGAACATTTGTGGCGCAGACGCTGTTGGGCGAGAAAGCCACCGGGCCATCCGCCAAGGAGATCCAAGACCTGCAACTGCTTCTTTCGCGCAGGGGCGGCCCTTTGCATCCTTCCCCCAGCACAAAACTGACCTCGTCACCGACCACCGGCCGCCGATGCTTCACCGCAAAGTCCCGCCAATGGAGAAACACGCGTCGCGTTCCAAGCTGCAGAAAGCCGAAGCCTTTTTGCTGATCCCAATCGACGATTTTGGCGGTGTGGGTGGATTGGGAAGTCATCAAGCCTTCGTGACTGGGTCCTCTCATTCTCCACTCGGTCGTTTGTCGAGCGCCGCGGCTCTCGAAATCAGGTTGGAAAGGTACTGCTCGGCCATTTTCAATTCGGAGGGGCTCGGGCTGTGGGGGAGTGCCTGCACGACATCTAGATCGAGACCCAAGGTCTGGGTAATCGGCTTGGACACTTCGAGGGGAAGGTCCATGAACTCACCTGTTCTCCAATCGACATCCCAAAGGAATTCATCGAACAGTCCGCCCTCATTCACGAGAAGGTTCTCCCATTCGTCGTAGTCCAGTTGCTCTGAGAGAAATGGTTCGGGTGCTTTGAGGTCCACCCTGGCCTCCTCCAGGATCCACTGCAAGGAGGACGAATCATGGGCGGGTTCGGTCATGTACCGGTCGATGAATTTCCAGACGGTCTTCCTGATCTCAGAGCCGCTTTCGGGATCGTCCATTTCGCAGCAGACCATCGCGTGGGCTTGTTGGAGTAGCTCGTAGATCAGGGCTTCCTGAAAGCCGGGATGACCGCCCTCGGGTATCTTCGTTTCCCCCAGCAAGGCGTCGAACACCTGATACAGGGCAAACACGAGTTCGTCCCTTTCGAATCGTTGGAGAATCTCCTCCCCGACGATCTCGGCCATGGGTAGCGCTCGGCTGTTCGGCAGGAGTTCGCTGAGCGGCAGCAGGAGCACGGAGAGGTCCTCCAGGCTGTATCGCTTTCCGATTTTTGATTCTTTGCTAGGGCTGTTCCACATGGGATTGGGCGGAGAAGATGAGAAACTCGACGGTCGAGTTGCGGATCTGCTTCTGATGCTTCTTGGCGGGCATTTCAACAAGTGCTCTTACGAACAGTGGCCAATTCCCGGTTGAAGGCAAGCCAGATCGATGGTCAGCCAGATTGTTGTTCTGCCCTCTCGGGCTGCTCCTACCTTCGATCATCCGAGCAGAGCTGATTCGAGTCGCGTCCCTGGGTATCCATTTGACCTGTCCCTCCGGGCCATCCGTCTGCGTTGGGCGTTCGGTGTTGGGAGGCTCTGTCGCCAGCACGTAGAACGGTTGCAGAGGGAGAGGGCTTTTGGCGATGAGCAGTGAATGCCCAGGGTCGAATGCACGATTTCAGGGACTGACCCCGCGGTGTGCTTGGCACGTAGTTTGGGGAACGGATCGCTTTTCGCTCATTGGTCGACTTGGTTCCCGTCTTCTGCTCTTCTCCCGCCGTGTCCCATTCGCCCACCACTCCTCTTTATCTCTGCGGGCCCATGGCTTCGGGGAAATCCGCTTTAGCAATATCATTGGCCAAGGAGCTCGATGGCGAGATCTTGAATGCTGATGTTTTTCAAGCCTACCGGGGGCTCGAGATCCTGAGTGCGGCGCCTTCGGCGGAACAACAGGCCATCGTCCCTCATCACCTTTACGGGGTCCTCGATCCGATTGAGGTTTGCGACGCGACGGCCTATCGCGCCGTGGCGCTTCCCCTCATCGAAGAGATCCAATCCCGCGGGAAACTCCCCATCATCACCGGAGGCACCGGTCTCTACTTGAAAGCGCTCACCCACGGACCTTCGCCGATCCCGGACGGCGATCCGGCACTTCGCACGAAGTTGGAAGCCCGCAGCGATGAGGACCTGATTGACGAGCTCAAGGCGCTCGACCCGGAAGGCGCGGAAGCGACGGACCTCAAGAATCGTCGTTACCTGATGCGAGCTCTCGAAATTTGCCTGCTCTCCGGACAACAGATGTCCGTCCTCAAAGCGGACTGGAATCAGAAATCAGCCGAGATCACGCAAGGTCTCCGTGGCCTCTATCTCCTTTGGGAGAATGAAAATCTCAAACAACGCATCAGCTCGCGCTCCATGCAAATTCTCGAAAAAGGAGGGATCCAGGAAGTCGCCGCTCTTCGGGCAACCGCCTCCTCCACCTGTCGGAAAATCATTGGTTTCTCTGAAATCGAGGAACACCTCGATGAGAAGCTCACCCTGAAGGGGTGCCACAAAGGTCTCCACACCAGCACCCGCCGCTACGCCAAGCGCCAACGCGCCTGGATGAGAAAGGAAGCCTGGCTCGAGGACATCAAGTGCCCCATTCCGTTCGACGCCAAGGTTGGTTCCTTTCGGTAAGGTTTGTGGGCTTCATGCATGAAGCGCTTGTCCTGAGCCCATTTCCCTGCACTTGAGGACGATGTTCTTTTGGGTTGGGCGTTTAGTGTTGAGAACGTCGGTCGACAGCACGTAAAACGGTTTTACAAGGATAGGCTTTTAGTTGCGGGGCGGCATGGGAACGACGTAGGCGTCGTTGGTCCTTGCGGGTAGGGCTGGCGACCCGGTTTTCGTCCCGCAGTTGCGGGACTACGCCCGGGCATGGGGGACGGTCACGCCACGGAGGGGGGCGGGGGGGCTCAGTTCGGCTTGGCGTACTTGTCGAGGTCGCGCATGGCGATGACGCGGCAGCCTTCTTCCTGCAGGACCTTCATGTAGGCTTCGAAGTGTTCGGGGGTGGTGCTGACCCAGGGGTGCTTGATGTCGGGGACGCCGTGAAAGGTCATCACGGCGACTTTTCCATCGACGGCCATGGCCACGGCGGCCTTGAATTGCTCGAGGGTGCTCTCGGGTTTGCCGTCGAAGGCTTGGGGGAGGGTGAGGGGGTGGTCCTCTTTCGGATCAAAGGCCCGCGCTCCGCCGGACCTGGCATAGCGGTAGCCCCGCTCCTGCAAGACCTTCACCGCGGCCGGGCTGGTTTGGTAGGCCGGATAGCAAAAGGTGGTGGGGCGGGGGATGCCGTGCGCCTCGCATTGCTTCTCAATGTGTTCGATGTCGGCGGTGAGCTCGGCGAGGGGTTGTCCGGCCACCCCCTTGTGCCTGCGGGTGTGGTTGCCGATCTCGAAGCCCGCCTCATGCAGTTCCTTGATCTGCTCCCAAGTCATGTAGTGCTGCTTGTCGGTGGTGAATTCGAAGCCTTCGGTGATATAGAAAGTGGCCCCGAATCCATATTTTTTGAGGAGGGGCGCGACAAAAGTCGCCTGGCTGGCCACGGAGTCGTCGAAGGTCAGGACGACGATCCGTTCGGCCTTTCTTTCCTCGCCGTCAAGACCAAGGACAAGGCTGATAGTGAGCAGGGCGATGGCAAGAGAGACGAAGAGGGGGTGCAGGGGTTTCATGGGCGTTGGTAAGAATTAGCATTCTGTTGAAAAGCCTGTAAGCGAAAAATGAGGGGAGTCGGGGTTGGGCCAGCGGGTTGCAAACCCGCGCTTCCCATTGACGAAAAACGGCGGCGCCTCTTTCGAGGGGCCGCCGTTGAGAGATTTGGAAGTCTCGGAGGAACTTAGTAGCGGCGTCCGCCGCCGCCACCACCGCCGCCGCCGCCACGCTCTTCGCGGGCCTGGGCTTCGTTCACCTTGAGGGTGCGACCGCCAACGTCCTTGCCGTTGAGGGCCTCCATTGCTTTGTTCATCGCGCCTTTGGAATCCATCGTCACGAAGGCAAAACCACGAGGCTGGCCGCTTTCGCGGTCCACGGGGAGGTGCACATCCGTGACACCACCGTGTTCGGAGAAGAGGGTTTCGAGGTCTTGTTTGGTCGTATCGAACGACAGGTTGCCAACATACATTTTCATTATCGTAGAGCGGTCCGCGAATTGTGCCTTCACTTGAGACTGTTCCCGCTATCCGGGTCTCAGATTGCCAACGAATCGAAATACTCGTCTGGCAACACTCCAGAACCTGATCATGCCAAGTCGTGGACCGAACCTGTTGAATAGGCTGGGAAATCGGGAGAAGCGATAAGAATCGCGGATTTCGGGGGAGAGGGGGTACTCTAGCTGACTGATCAGGCGCTCCACCGGGGCGAGCCCGGTGGGGGCGGGAGAGGGAGTGGGGGCGGGGG
>Ga0105050_10002753_pt1 | contig 24856 bp, 15 predicted proteins | sample FRY01_FD_78088 | JGI IMG/M metagenome (GOLD analysis project Ga0105050, IMG submission 78088) | Freshwater microbial communities from Lake Fryxell liftoff mats and glacier meltwater in Antarctica - FRY-01 | ecosystem: Environmental > Aquatic > Freshwater > Ice > Glacier meltwater ...
AATTAAAGCATATCCACCTCTTGTTGCACCACTTCCAGGAAAAGTTGCTGTGTCCCAATTTAAATCAATAACTCCTGATGCAGATGCTATTGCTTGAATATTACTCGCTTGACTTGAAACGGGTGTCGAAAGTGTTCTAAAATTAACCTCATTTGCATAAGCGGTACCTCCAGAATTTGTTACATAACCTCTCGCAAAATACTGTGTTTGCGGATTTAAACCACTTACAGAACTTGTGAAATTTGTAGTTCCTGTTCCTTCATCTGTAACACTGTTTGCAATGGTTGGAGCACTAGCTGTGTGGTAAGCAATACCTTTATTCGTAATTCCTGTGCCATTAATTGTTTGTCCGCTAATACTTGCACTAGTTGTGGTAATAGAACTTGCGGCTGTTGTTGTGCTAATACTCAGTAAAGGAACTAAAGACGTGGCGTTTCCGATGGCATAAATTTGTGATCCAGTTGCAAATCCAGCTGATACAGAGATTGAATACGGATTGCTTCCTGTTGGAGTTCCAACAATTGAGCCTTCATAATTTGGACAATTTGCCTTACCTATTTCAACAGATTGAGCGACGTCAAATCCACTTGCATGATCTGCTGAATTCCACTGGAAAATGACAGAAGCTGGTGCGTTTGAACCATTAATTGCCCAAGCAAGATTTACAATTTTAGTAGCATCAACTGCTGCACATGGCAATGAACTTGTTACATAAGTCGTATAATTTGTAGAACTTCCTGCTGTAATTACGATTGGTGCATAAGAGCTTGATGTTCCAATTGGTAAGGTTTTCGCACTAGAAACGGCATTCATTGTCACTGTTCCAGCTACATCAGATACGATATAACTTGAACCTGAACCAGAAGTACTATTTACTAAAGTAAGGGCGTTACTATTGGTTGTTAATTTCCCAGAAGTCAATGATAAAGTACCATTCACTTGTTTAGGAGCTGAAAGCGTTACGCCAGCACTGTTGTTTACGGTTAGATTATTAATTATTGAACCTGAAGTGGGCCAAGGAGCATATCCAGCGACTCCAAGCGAAGATGGCTCTGTTCCGTTTACGGATGTTTGAGCGGAGGAAGCACTATAAACTTCATTTATAGTTGGACCTGAAGTTGTTTTATAAAAGAAGCGTCGGCCAACTCCTCCTGTTGCTGTTGACAAAGATCCTCCAGAATGTGTAAATGTTTGCGTACTTGAACCGTCAAAATAAATTCCAGAAGTTCCTGAATTAATATTTCTTGTATTTTGAATTGCCCCTGAAGATAACGTTAAATTTCCTCTAACAAAAACTCTTCCAGGACCTAAATCAGTTGCAGTTGGCACCAAATCTAATGTTCCACCATTGATGCTAACATCACCAATTAAAATTGCTGAATTGACGTTTGAGTTAGCGCTCGCTGAGCCAGCGTTTTGAATGTAAAATGTACCACTTGATAAAGTTGTTGTACCATTTACAGTAAGAGAATTTGCTGAACCTATTGTTCTTGAAACCTGTAAAGATCCACCATCAATAATTAGATTATTAGTAACAGTTAAATTTATTGCTCCTGATGTACTTGCTCCTGCAATTGCTAAAGTTCCGCCACTTACTTGAAGTGAACCTACCGTTAATGAACGCGTTGTTGCCGTGTTGCCCAAAGCAAGAATATTTGATCCAGCACCAGTAGAAAGCACCTTTAATAAACCAGTTATTGAAGTTGAGGCAGGCTCAAGAATAACATTGGCTGCTTGACTTGTACAATTCCAAGTAACATTTGAAAATGCTTGACCAATTCCTGCTGAAAAGGTGGTTGCAGCAGTAAAACCAGTAATTGCTAATGTTGAACCTGATACCCAAGTTGCAATTGGCAAACTACCTCCATCTACAGCATGTTCATACTCACCAGTTGCCCCAACTGAAATTACAGCACTTGCATTAATTGAAATCACATGTGATGCAATTGTTCTTCTCCAAAGTCCATTGATTGTTAAATCGGTACCTGTTCCGTTTGCCAAAGTAACTGTGTTAGCAGAAGAATGAATAATTATTCCACCTTGATTTACAGTTGTTTCGTCAATCGTTATTGCTGCATCTACCGTTACCGTGTGTGTATTCAAAATAGTAATTGTTCCATCCGTGCTTGAAGGTGTTTGACCAGTGGTTGCATTAACCCAGTTTGAACCACCATCCAAACTTCTAGACCATGTATTAAAATCACTCCAGTTTCCTGTTTGTCTAGACTGATACACTATAATAGCAGGAACTATCTCTCCTGTACTTAATTGAGTGGCTGCTTGACCGTTTATGGTTATTTGTTCTAACTGTCCTGAAGTTAATCCACTTGCACTATTACCAACAAATATTTTTCCTCCTGTTCCACTTGCACCAGCAGATCCTTGCCAGTTTGTTAATGCTAATGTTTTTGCAGCCGTCCATGAAACAGCATTACTTGCGGCAAAATACAAATTGTGGGTGCTTGTAGAACCAAAAACTAATGATGAATTTTCTAATAAAGTTAGTGTTCCCATATTTGTTGAACTTACTACTCCTTGTGAAAATGCAGCACCAGTATTTAAAGTTCCACCACCAAAAATAACCCCACCGCCAGTTGCAGCAACTGGAATTGCATTGTTAACTCCTAACGTTAATGTTCCCCCATTTAAACGAGTGTAACCTGAATAGCTATTTGCACCGCCAAGTGATAAAGTACCTGCAGCTGTTGCAGCGAGTATAAGGTTAGAACTGGCACCACTGATGATACCGCTTAAAGTATATAACCCAGTACTTCCAAGTGTAATTGTTCGAGTTGAACTGCTGCCTAAAGCAACTGGATCCGCAATAGAAAAATTAGATGCATAAGTTGTATTACCAAAAATAACATCTGCATTTATGTTTACACTCGAAAATCTTCCTGACACTAAAGTTCTAGTGGCATTTGCAGCTAGTGTTCCGCCGCTTAGGTTTACCATATTTGATGAACCTCCCATAGCTAAAGTACCTCCAATAACCATTACTCCGTCATTTAAAGTAAAACCACCTGTGTAGGCATTTCCATTAGATGATATCATTGTTCCAGCACCATTTTTAATAATTCCTGTGCCTGCAGAAGTTGAAAATCCTTGTCCTGCAAAATTTAAAATTTTTCCACTTGCTACAAAAATTGGTGCAATCCCACCACCAGAAGTACCGAAACCTAATGTTCCACCTGGTGTAACTGTTACGTTCTCATTCGCAGTTATTGAAGAAACGTTTGTAGAAGCACCTGTTATCGTACTACTTACCACATTAAAAATTGCTGCTCTACCCGAGGTCCAAGTTTGGTTGGCTGTTCCTCCAGATGTTAATGACCAAGGTGTAGCGGTTGCCCATGCTCCTGATGCTCCCCAAAATAAAGAAGCAATTGTTGCTGTCGGCACTAGTTCACCTGAACTCAATAAAGTTGCTTGGTAGTAATTTGTTCCGTCAAAGAAAGTAATTTGAGATAGCTGGTCCGAAGTTAAACCAGCTGCTGAATTTCCAATAAAAATTCTGCCATCTGTTCCTGCTGTACCGTTATAAGCACCTGTCCAATTAGTAATATTTATAGTTGCGCTTGCTGTCCAAGAAACGCCGTTGCTCGCAGCAAATGTTAATGTGTGTGCAGACGCACTCAGTTTTAGTGAAGAGGCAGCAGTTAATCCCAAAGTTGAAGAACTTGTAAATGTTCGACCTGATACAATAGAGGTTGTAGAAAGTGTTCCACCGTTTAAAACAATTGGAGAAGTAAAAGTTGCTCCAGTTGAGGAAGGGTTTAAACGAAATTCTGAACCCGCTTGAACAGTTGTTGTTCCCGTATAATTATTTGCATTGTTGAGTAAGGTAAGTGTATTAGCACTTGATATTAATCCACCAGTATTTGTTAAACGTCCACTGAGAACCACAGTTCCTGTTCCGCTTACCGTTAAATTCCCATCCAAATAAATTTCGTTGTTAAAAGTTGCTGTTCCAGAAGCACCGCTCAAACCAATTGTTCTTGTCGCAGAACTAGTATTAGGAGCAACGTAAATTGATTGAGGAACTGTTATTCCTGTAGTTGCTAAAACTGAAACATTAGTTGACTGAGAGGCATCACCAACGTTTAATCCCAAATCAATTCCTCGGGCAGAGGTTGAGTTGTTAGTTCCCAGACCTTCATTATTGGAAATGATTACAGTTCCATTTCCGACTTGAGTTTGTCCAACATAAGTACCTGCTCCGTTTACTATTAATGTTCCTGCTCCGTCCTTTCCAATTTTAGTCGTATTATTTGTTCCAGATGCGGTGTTTAAATTGGTCAATGTTAAAGTTTGACTAGAAGCTACATTAATAACTCCTGCTGAAGAGGCATCGGTTACATTAATTACAGTTCTTGAAAAACTTGATGTTATGTTCAATGTTCCAGTTGTGGATCCATTCCCAATAGTAATTGCTCCACTGGCATTTCCAAGATGAGCTGCGTTCGCTGCGGAAATTGTTCCAGCAGAAATAATTGTACCACCAGTGTAGGTGTTTGTGCCTGAAAGCGTCAAAGAACCAGCACCAGTTTTTGTTAATGAATTAGCTCCGGAAACAATCCCTGATAATGTTAAATTTCCCGATCCACCAATTGAACTTGCTGAATTTAACGCCACTGTTCCTGCCCAAGTTGTTGCTGTTCCAGTTGAATTTATTAATGCTCCACCACTTGAAATACCTGAGCCATTTAAAGTCAATGCTTCTGTTGCTGAAGATGACAAAGAAAAACCATTCATGTTTAAAACTCCACCGGAAGTTATTGTTGTTCCTGCTGCCGTTGTTCCTAAAGCTCCAGCTGTACTGACTGTAGAAGATATTCCTAAACTTAAAGTTGCATTTGCGTTAACTGTTGTTGCACCTGAAAATGTATTGGCTGAACTTAAAATAACATTACTACCAACATCTCCACCAACATTTACATTATTAGTTGATGAACTAGAAGTACTATTCGCTACTAAACCATTTGTAATTAACCCAGGAGTGTAAGAACCTGTGGTTAAAAAATAACCTAATTCAACCGAACCTGAATTTGTTACAGTTGCAGTTTGTTTCCAAAAAGCATTATCATTAGAATCTCCATCCCACATATCAGATCCATAAATTGAAAATGCGTCGATATTTCCTGAACCACTTAATGTTAAATTGTGTGCACGATAATCAGTTCCATCAACTGTTAAAAAAACATCCGCAGATGTACTTGATGTTATTTTTATTGTAAAACGATAGTCTTTGTAGGTACTTTGAATTGGAGTATAAGTCAAGGTTGTATTTCCCCCATTTCGACTTACATACCAAGCCGCATAATTGTCCGTGTTAAAAGAAAGCCTTGAGCCACTAACTCTATTTGCGTAATTTGTACCTTGAGTACCACCAGAATTCAGTGAAAACCCAATTTGACCAAACGCTCTTGTTGCAGCGACTGTAACAACAAAAACATCGCCAACCTGTAAGGATCGGTTTGAACCTGTATTATCACCAGCTGTTTTGAAAGTTCGCCAACCAGCCGTATTCTTATTTCCACTATTAGCCCACATACCTAATTCAGTACCACCGTTGTTAAAGAAATCACCACCATCATTGAACTGAGTCGGAAAATTAGCATCTTGTTGAATGTAAGTAACAGTAGTTTGAGCCTCTAATGAACCAACGAGAAAAACGAAAGTCAGTAGAAACAAAAAACGAAAAACGAAAGAGCTTTTTTGTAAAAATGATTTAAACATCATAAAATAATATTAAAGAGAATATTAGCTGCAAAAGTACTAGCATATTTTGTTAAAAAAAATAGCAATTAAGAAAAATTTATAAAACTTAGTGTAATAGTGACACGATTGACGTAAATAACTGATATTCAACAAAAAAAACTTTTAAACAATCTAAAACGAATGAATTAACAATTGAATTTTAAGGACTAAATTTTTACTAAATAGATCTGTTTAAAAACAATAAAAAAAAGTTCTAGTATAAAAATACTAGAACTTTAGATTTAAGTTCATGAAAAACCTTTACTGAAACGCTATTATACGTTCAAAATCCCTCTTGAAATTACTATTTTTTGAACCTCAGAAGTACCTTCATAAATTTGAGTGATTTTCGCATCACGCATCAAACGCTCAACATGGTATTCCTTTACAAAACCATAACCTCCATGAATTTGAACTGCTTCCACAGTTTGCTCCATTGCTACTTTTGAAGCGTATAATTTTGCCATTGCTGAAGATTGATCGTAATTTTTACCCATATCTTTATCAACTGCTGACTTGTAAACTAATAAACGAGCTGCTTCAATCTCAGTAGCCATATCTGCCAATTTGAATGCAATAACTTGATGTTTGTAAATTTCTTTACCAAATGCTTTACGCTGTTTTGAATAAGCTGTTGCTAATTCAAATCCTCCACCAGCAATTCCTAATGCTTGAGCAGCAATACCAATTCTTCCACCGCTCAAAACTTTCATCGCAAATTTGAAACCAAATCCATCTTCACCGATTCTATTTTCTTTTGGAACTTTTACATCGTTAAATAATAAAGTGTGTGTGTCACTTCCACGAATTCCCATTTTGTCTTCTTTTGCACCGACAATAAATCCGTCCATTCCTCTTTCGATGATTAATGCATTGATTCCTTTGTGTCCTGCTTCCACATTAGTTTGAGCAATTACTAAATAAACAGAAGCTGAAGAACCGTTAGTAATCCAGTTTTTTGTTCCGTTTAGGATGTAATGATCACCCATATCAATAGCAGTCGTACGTTGAGAAGTTGCATCTGAACCTGCCTCTGGCTCAGACAAACAAAATGCACCAATTTTCTCCCCTTTTGCGAGTGGCACTAAATATTTAAGTTTTTGCTCTTCTGATCCAAATTTCTCTAATCCCCAACAAACCAATGAATTATTCACTGACATACATACAGAAGTGGATGCGTCAACTTTAGAAATTTCTTCCATTGCCAAAACATACGATAAAGTATCCATTCCGCTACCTCCGTATTTCGGATCTACCATCATACCCATAAAACCTAATTCTGCTAATTGCTTAATTTCTTCAGTTGGAAATTTTTGTAGGTTATCTCTTTCAATAACTCCTGGCTTCAATACATTTTGGGCAAAATCCCTCGCAGCTGCTTTAACTGCTAATTGCTCTTCAGACAATTCAAAATTCATAGTTTGACGAATTAAATTAATTTTGACAAAAATAAACGAATTTCTCTTTTGAAAACGCAATTAAACAAGAATAAAATCGAAATTATTGGATTAATGTCAGGAACCTCGCTTGATGGTTTGGACGTTGCTTACGTTAGTTTTAATTTCAAAGATGAAGAGATTGATTTCGTTTTAAAACAAGCTGAAACTGTCCCATATAGTGTCGAAATTCTAAGCAAACTCCAGAAAGCGCAAGGTTTAAGCGTTCCAGAAATCCTTATTTTGGACAAACAAATTGGTAATTTCTACGCAGAAAAGGTGAACGAATTCATTGAAAAATTTAAGATTAAAAAATCGGACATTGATGCTATTGCTTCACACGGACAGACGATTTATCATCAGCCTCACAATGGTTTCACTTATCAAATTGGATGCGGTGCTACTTTAGCGTTTAAAACTGGAATTGATGTTATAAATGATTTTCGAACCTTGGATGTTATTGCCGGTGGACAAGGAGCGCCACTTGTTCCTATTGGAGATTTTAATTTATTTAAGGACAAAGCATCCGCTTTTTTAAACATTGGGGGATTCACAAACATTAGCTTCAAAAAAGACGGCAAAATTATTGCTTTTGATATTTGCCCTGGAAATTTACCCTTAAATAAAACGGTAGAACCTTTAGGAATTTCGTTTGATAAAAATGGAGAAAATGCAAGAAGAGGAATAATAGAGCATGGAATAATTGAAGAATTACGAAAATTAGCTTATTTCAACAAATCTGCACCAAAATCATTAGGAATAGAATGGCTAGAGCGCGATTATTACCCCATTCTAAATAAAATTAAGTCGATTGAAAATAAATTAAGAACGATTGTAGAACACACTGCAGTTGAAATAGTTAAGGTTTTAAATAAGTACAAAATAAACTCCGTTTATGTAACAGGTGGAGGTGCTAAAAATGGTTTTTTGATTGAACGGATTCGCTTTTTCTACAAAGGTGAAATTATTATTCCTTCCCAAGAAATTATTGATTTTAAAGAAGCCATCATTTTTGCATTTTTGGGTGCACGTTATTTGCGAAATGAAACAACAACAGTTCAAAGTGTAACGGGTGCAAAAATGGAAGTTTGTTCAGGTTGTTTTCATAAAGCAGTGAAATAATACTTATTCACACCTCACTTGTTCGTAAAAATCAATTAAAAAAAGATGATAATCATTCCTTTTTATAATTTTGTGTGAATTTTTATTAAAAATAGAATGAAAGAATTACTCCGTAAATTTGAAAATAAACGTCCAGAGATTGTCTTTGAATGGAAAGATCCTGAAACAGAGGCCGAAGGTTGGGTAGTAATCAATTCATTAAGAGGAGGCGCTGCTGGAGGTGGAACAAGAATGCGCATTGGCTTAGACAAAAGAGAAGTTGAATCTCTGGCCAAGACGATGGAAGTCAAATTCACTGTTGCTGGCCCACCCATTGGAGGTGCAAAATCTGGAATCAACTTCGACCCAAAAGACCCACGAAAAGAAGGAGTTTTGCGTCGTTGGTATGCTGCCGTTTCGCCTTTATTGAAAAGCTATTATGGTACAGGCGGCGATTTAAATGTAGATGAAATCCATGAAGTAATTCCAATAACGGAAGATTGTGGGGTGTGGCATCCACAAGAAGGTGTTTTCAACGGGCATTTTCAACCAAAAGAATCACAAAAAATCAATCGTATTGGTCAATTACGTCAAGGAGTATTGAAAGTGATTGAAGATAAATCATTCACACCAGACGCCACAAGGAAATATGTTGTTGCTGACATGATTACAGGTTTTGGTGTTGCTGAATCAGTTCGCCATTACTTTGATATTTGGGGTGGAAATTTAGTAGGTAAAAAAGTAATTATTCAAGGTTGGGGAAATGTAGGTTCGTCTGCGGCTTACTATTTAGCTCAAAATGGAGCCATTATTGTTGGAATAATTGACCGTGTTGGTGGATTAATCAATGAAGAAGGTTTTTCATTTGAAGAAATAAAAGAAATGTTCTTAACTAAAAATGGAAATGAATTAGTTCATCCTAATTTATTGAGTTACGAAGAAATAAATTCAAAAATTTGGGATTTAAAAGCAGCTGTTTTTATTCCTTGCGCTGGAAGTCGCATGATTTCTGAAAATCAATTAAATAGAATGTTAGACGCAGGTGTGAAAGTTATTTCTTCCGGTGCAAATGTTCCTTTTGCAGATTCAGAAATTTTCTTTGGTTCCATTGCTGAAAAAGCAGATGCGTCCTTAGCTTTAATTCCCGATTTCATTGCAAACTGTGGAATGGCAAGAGTTTTTGCTTATTTAATGAGTAATGATTTAAAACGTATTGAAGATGAATTAATCTTTGGTGACACAAGTTTGATTATCGAAAACGCACTTAAAAAAACGTTTGAAGTAAATCCAAATAATACAGGTATCGCAAAGGCAGCCTTCGAAATTGCCTTAAAACAATTATTAAGTTAATTCAAAAATTACACAATGGAATTATTTATACTTGCAACCTTCATTCTTGGTTACACTGCAATTACATTGGAGCACTCTATTAAAATTGACAAATTAGTACCAGCTCTATTAATGATGGTGATTTGTTGGACAACCATAGCCTTAAATATTGAAGGGATCCAAAACTGGATTCACCCACACACAGGAAAGTTAATTTCAATAGCTACAGCTAACCACGAAATTAAATCTGAATTGTTGGAAACAACTTTATTACATCATTTCGGTAAGACAGCTGAGATCTTAATTTTCTTAATGGGTGCTATGGCAATCGTAGAAATGATTGATCATTTCGAGGGTTTTGCAACATTTAAAAAATTAATTAAAACTAAAAGAAAAATTAAGATTCTTTGGATTGTTGCTATTTTAGCTTTCGTTCTTTCTGCTATAATTGATAATTTAACAGCGACAATTGTACTTATCTCCATTCTAAGAAAAATTATAAAAGACTCTGAAACTAGAATGTGGTATGCAGGTTTTATTATTATAACTGCAAATGCTGGTGGCGCTTGGACTCCAATCGGAGACGTAACTACAACAATGCTATGGATGGCTAATAAAATCACGACATTAGAAGTAATGAAATTATTATTTCTTCCTTCTGTTGTTTGTGCTGTAATTCCTTTAATTATTGCTTCATTTATACCCGTTTTTAAGGGAACTATTGAGCAAGAAGAATCAGAAGAAAAACAAAATAAATATGGTCCATTTATGTTAATTATTGGTTTATTAATGGTTGTTTTTGTACCCATTTTCAAAACAATAACGCATTTACCACCTTATTTAGGGATGATGTTTTCATTATCTATTATTGCAATTGTAGCTGAGTACATAAGCAACAGAAACATTAATTTATCGCATTCAGATAGAGAAGATTTAGAGGGAGAACAAGGTCATGTAGGCCCAACGATGAAAGCATTAAGTAAAATTGAAATACCTTCTATTTTATTTTTCTTAGGGATCTTAATGACAGTTGCCTCAATGGAATCTTTAGGAATAATTTTTAATTTTGGTCAAACAGTAAGTGCTAAAATTAATGAAAGTGTATTCATTACTTTATTAGGAATTGCATCTGCTATAATCGATAACGTTCCTTTAGTGGCAGCAAGTATTGGTATGTTTTCTCAAGAAACAGACGCGACAATTTGGCACTTTATCGCTTACGCAGCAGGTACGGGTGGTTCGATACTAATCATTGGGTCTGCAGCAGGTGTTGTTGCTATGGGAATGGAAAAAATCTCTTTCTTTTGGTATTTAACACGAATTTCAGGTTTAGCAGCTTTAGGTTATTTTGCTGGAATAGGAGTGTTTTTATTATTATCGTAACAATTAACTAATTAAACGTTTTCAAATTATGAGTTTATTTTTCTTACTACAAGCTAATCCAGGAATAACAACAGGCGCTCCAGAACCAGCAACTGGAGTTAAGGATGTTCCTATTTGGAGTATCATCGACCAGTCAAACCAAGGAATTGGTTGGGTCATTAATTTAATTTTATTAATCATGTTCGGTTACACAATTTTTGTGTTTGTTGAACGATTTTTAGCTTTAAGAAAAGCAACAAAAGAAGAACAAGGGTTTTTAACTAATGTCAAAAATCACCTTAGCAATGGTAACATTCAAGGAGCAAAAGATATTTGTAATGCTTCTGATAGCCCGATTGCTAAAATGTTAGGTAAAGGTATTTCTAGAATTGGTTCTGCGAAAAATGAAAGTATTGCTGCAACAATAGAAAACACTGGAAAATTTGAAATTTTACGATTAGAACAACGCTTGAATTTCTTAGCAACAGCAGCAGGAGCAGCACCAATGATTGGATTCTTAGGAACAACAATCGGAATGGTAGTGGTTTTTATTGACCTTCAAAATGCTTCCACATTAGAGTTGAAAACAATTGCGCCAGGAATTATGACTGCAATGGTTACTACCGTTGGAGGACTTATTGTTGGAATTATCGCATTTATGGGTTACAATTTCTTAGTTGGTCAAATAGGGAAAGTAGTTTACCAAATGGAGAATGCAGCCTTGGAATTCATGGATTTGTTAAATCAACCTAATAAATAAGAAAAAATGGATCTTCGCCCCAGAAATAATGTAAAAGTGGAAGGTGGAATTGCTTCCATGACCGACCTTGTTTTCTTGTTGCTGATTTTCTTTATTATCATGAGTTTAATGGCGAATAACCAAACGCCTATTGACTTACCGAAACCTGATGCTGATTTAAAACCAGTTAAAGACCCCGTTGAAGCGATGGTGATTATAACTGAAGATAATCGTTACGTCGTAATGCCAGGAGGGGATTTAGCAAACGCAATGGATTTTGATGAAATAAAAGAAATGACAGCCGCTGCAGTTGAAAAATCGGGTAAAATGAAATTAAAAGTTGCTGGTCACCGCAAAGCAAGTTATGAAGCTGTATTTAATGTGCTAGCTTTGTCTCAAGCAAATGGCTGGGATCCTGTTTTAGCTTACGATAAATAAAATATGGCAAAAAATTTAAACATATTAAACTCACGTGTAGCTGATCCGAAAGATATAAAAATCGGTTGGATAAGTGCCGTTATAACAGTGGTTTTAATTCTGATTTTATTTTTTCTAATTACTTACGAAATTGCTGATCCACCCCCACAAGATGTTTTAGTGAATACCGAAACAACACTTGAGGAATTAGAATTAAAAAAACTCAAAGTAGAAACGGGTGGTGCTGGCGGTGGAACTCCTTCCGATGATCCCCTGGATAAGCCAAAAGAACAAGTTCAACAAGTTTTGACGAGTGATAATGGAAAAACTACGGTTAAAACAGGAAGTTCTAACAAAACGAATGGAGAAAATCCAAATAACACTCCTTCAACTTCTGTTCAAGGAAACAATCCATTTGGTACTGGTGGTTCTGGAAATGGCAACAGTTCTGGCAATGGTCCTTTCGGCGGCCCGGGCGATGGTGAAATTGGCGACGGTCCTTCGGGAGCTGGTGATGGAAAAGCAAGAACACGCTTAAATGATGCATCACTTCCATCTTATGACACAGACTTTGATGCAAAAATTCACTTGAAACTGAGTATAAATTCCAATGGTGATGTTTTTGCAGCTACATGTATTAAATCAAAATCTACTTGTACAGATCAACGTATCATTAACCAAGTAATTGCAGAAGTAATGCGTCAAGTCAAATACAAAAAAGACTCTGGTTCTGCTACTGTTTATGCATTCTACACGGTTCAAATTGATGCTAAATAAGTACGAAGAAAGTATTTCTTGGCTTTTCGAGCAATTTCCTTCTTATCAATTTAAAGGTGCCTCAGCTTATAAACCAGGACTTGAAAACACGCTCTTTTTAGTTGAAAAATTTGGAAATCCACACAAAAAACTCAACTTCATTCATGTAGCTGGCACGAATGGTAAAGGTTCAACATGCTCCTATTTATCGAGTTTATTAATCGAAAAAAAAGAACGAGTTGGATTATTTACATCTCCTCATATCTACGACTTTAGAGAGCGAATTAGAGTAAATGGTAAAGAAATTGACCAAGAATTTGTAATTGATTTCTGTGAAAAAGTAAAATTAATAAAATTAGAGTTTTCACCTTCCTTTTTTGAACTAACATTAGTAATGGCACTGTGTTATTTTGAACAAGAAAAATGCAGTATCGTTGTGCTTGAAACAGGGCTTGGTGGAAGATTAGATGCGACAAATATTGTTTTACCTAAACTTTCTATCATTACAAATATCGGAATTGATCACACACAATTTTTAGGAAATACAGTAGAAGCAATCGCTTCTGAAAAAGCGGGAATCATTAAAAATAATAGACCGATTTTAATAGGGGAAAAACAAAATGAAACGAGCAGGGTGTTCCAAGAAAAAGCTTTAAATGAAAGCGCCAAGCTCTATTTTGCACAAGATTTTCAACTAAAACTTTTCCTTAAAATTGAAGGTTACCAACGTAAAAATCTTCAAACTGCATTAGTTGCTCTATCACTTCTCTCGTACTCCATTCGACAAAATGAATTAGATCTAGCAATCGCCAAGCTAAAAACTAATAGTGGACTTTTTGGAAGAATGCAACAAATTAGCGAATCACCAAAAATAATTCTAGATGTTTCGCATAATAAAGAAGGAATTGAAGCGACATTAAACTCTTTAAAACTTTCAACTTACGTCAATGTTCACATCGTATTTGGAACTTCTCAGGACAAGAACATCCATGCTATTCTTAAACTATTTCCCGAGTATGTTAAAATTCATTTGTGTACTTTCAAAAATGAAAGAAGCCAAACAATTGAAACATTGCAAGAAGTAAAAAATCATAATAATTCAATCATTTCAATTCAACAAGACGTAAATGAAGCAATTACTAAAATAAAGAAAGAATTAAAAGCAGACGATTTATTGCTAGTAATTGGTAGTTTTTTCCTTATTTCTGACGTAAAGAGATAGAATCTATTAATTCTAATGAATTATTTCTTCGTTTTTTATTCATTACAAATGAGTGATTCAACGCTTCAATATTCGTTTTACAGTCAACAAAATTATTTTTAAATCTACCAATAGAGTTGGGTTTTCAATGTATTTTTGATTCAGCCTTAATTTTGCAGGCATAATTTCTTCAATATACGTTTTCTCTGGATTATTCGATTTTGCCAACAAATCACTTTCCTCAAAATATTCCAAAGAAGCATAATCGGTAATTCCGGGTTTCATATCCAGTACTTTTCGTTCTTCCTCAGAGTATAACCTTACATATTCTTGCACATCAGGACGAGGACCGACAATACTCATTTCACCTTTTAGCACATTTATAAATTGCGGAAACTCATCTAATTTAAACTTTCGAATAAAATAACCAATTTTAGTAATTCGTGAATCGCGCATTCCGACGGTTAACTTTCCTGCTTTTTCGGCATTCGTGCGCATGGAACGAAATTTCAATAAGTAAAACGAAATGCCTTTTTTTCCGATTCGTTCTTGTCGGTAAAATATTCCGCCACGAGATTCAAGAAGAATTAACAAAGAGATAATTAATCCGATAGGAAAAAATAGAATCAGGATAAAAACAGAAAATAAAATATCAAAAAGGCGCTTCATTCAAAAACTTGGATTTCTGTACAAAACTAAGGGAACAAATCGTAATTTTATCCAAGCAATTAAAATTTTAAAAGTGAATGAATTAGAAATTTCCAATTTCCTTTCCAATGCAGACTTGGTACAAAAGACAATTGAACAAATCAACAAGGACTTCTATCGATGTGGAAGAGCTGTTCAACTCTTATATTCACACGAATTCTCGCCGCAAAAAGAGCTTTCTACTAAAATAGCCACAGAATTAAAAAAATTAAACATTACCGAGCTTCAACAATTCATTTATGCCGTTGACTTACAAGAATCTATCTTCCTAAAAGCCATTTCGCAAAATGATGATTATCAAAGTTTAGCAGAAAAGATATTAGAGAGGGAAGCGTTGAAAGTATTTATCAGAAATAACTATTCTCATTGAATATCTTCCGCAGTACCAAACCAGATAACCGAATAACTTCCAAAAATTCCAATACCAATCGCTTTCCAATTCTGATTTTTCCAAGAACCTTCATTTAGAATAACGGTATTGTGTCCCTGACTATTTTTCCAACTGTTAATTGCAGTTTGCGCATCTGTTCCATACGTTGACCAATGTGCAATTTCAAATCCGATTCCTTTATAACCTGTCAATTCCTTTGGTTTATTCCACATACAAACAGGATTTGAATGATCCTCATTGTAACAGCATGCTTTCCATTATCCTTTATCTGACCAAGAATGCATATTACAGTAACCAGAAGCTGGATTTAGCTCCATATCTTTTACGTGAGTTTGCGCAACAAAAGTTAAAGATTTAGAAAGTGGAATTTCAGCTAAGCCTTTTTCTATTCTATATTGCATTACAAAGTCATATAATTTTTTCTCTTCAAGTGATAATTCTTGCGCAAAAAAAACGAATTTAAAACTGATAAAAATTAAAAGTAACGGAAAGAATTTCATGTTAATAAGTTGTAGGTTGTTGTAAAATTAGCCAAAAAACTATATTAATGTTCCTTTAATTTAGAAAAAAGTAACAACAGTCATCACATAGACCTCCTATTTCGTGCGTTTTGCTATTTTTGTACTAAATAATTTTTTTATGAATTTTATAACGTCAAGCACAACTCTTTTACGTCATTTGCAAAGCATTTCAGGAGTACTAAATTCGAGTAATAATTTGCCGATTTTAGATAACTTTTTGTTTGAAATTAAAGATGGTCAACTTACGGTTTCTGCCTCAGATTTGGAAACAACAATGGTTACAACCTTAGAAGTTCAATCTGAAGAAAACGGTAAAATTGCAGTTCCAGCAAAAATGGCGCTCGACATTTTTAAAAATTTACCAGATCAACCTTGTACTTTCCGCGTAAATCAAGAAACGTATGCTATTGAAATTACGTACGACAATGGGAACTCTGGAATGACAGGTTTTAACGGTGATGAGTTTCCAAAATTACCAAATGTTGAAAACAAAAATTCAATTAAAATTTCAGGTGAAATCATTCTTAAAGCTGTAAATAAAACTTTATTTGCAACAGGAAATGATGATTTACGTCCAGTTATGAGCGGTGTTTATTGCCATTTTACACCAGGAGATATAACTTTCGTTGCAACAGATGCACACAAATTAGTTCGTTATAGAAGAACAGATGCCGAAGCAAACGGTAGTTCTGCGTTCATATTACCTAAAAAACCTTTAAATATGTTGAAAAGCAATTTAAGAGGTGACGAAGAAATTTTATTAGAATATAACGAATCAAATGCTATATTCACGTTTAATGATATCACAATTGTTTGTCGTTTAATTGAAGGAAAGTACCCAAATTATGAAGCGGTTATTCCAAAAGAAAATCCAAATGTATTGACGGTAGATCGTCTACAACTATTAAGTTCAATGAAACGAGTTGCGATTTTTTCAAATAAAACAACGCATCAAATTAAATTAAAAATAGCTGGTTCTGAGTTAGTTCTTTTTGCTGAAGACATGGATTTCTCTAATCAAGCGCAAGAGCGATTAACTTGTTACTATGATGGAGATGATATGGAAATTGGATTTAACTCGCGTTTCTTAATTGAAATGCTTGGAAATTTAGATTCAGTTGAAGTAAAATTAGCGATGAGCGAACCAAGTCGTGCAGGATTATTGACACCGGCAACCTACGCTAACGAAAATGAAGATATTCTGATGTTAGTAATGCCTGTAATGCTTAATAGATAAAAACAAAATGCTTCAAGGTAAAAAAAACATTCGTGAATTTTCCTTGGAGGAATTGCAAAATGTAATCAAAGAAATCGGCGAAAAATCATTTCGTGCCAATCAAGTTTATGAATGGTTATGGAAGAAAAACGCCCATTCGTTCGATAAAATGAGCAACCTAAGTTTAAGTTTTCGCCAATTATTGGAAGCGTGTTTTTACATCGATGCAATTCATGTTGAAGATGAACAAATCAGCATAGACAAAACTATTAAATGCGCTTTCGGAATTGAAGCTGGAAAAATAGTAGAAGGAGTTTTAATTCCAACGAAATCGAGAATGACAGCTTGCATTTCATCGCAAGTAGGTTGTAGTTTGGCTTGTACTTTTTGTGCAACTGGGCGATTGAAACTACTGCGTAACCTTACTGCTGGAGAAATTGTCGATCAAGTCGTTTATTTAAAAAATCAAGCTGAACAACGTTACAATACACCTTTGACAAATATCGTTTACATGGGTATGGGCGAACCATTATTGAACTATAAAAATGTCGTTCGTTCTTGTGAAATAATTAGCTCCGAAAAAGGTTTAGGGATGTCGCCAAAGCGTATAACCGTCTCCACTGCTGGAATTGCTAAAATGATTCGCAAATTGGGAGATGATGATGTAAAATTCAACCTTGCGGTTTCACTTCATGCTGCAAATGACGAAAAACGCAATAAAATCATGGAAATCAACGAAACCAATAATTTGGAAGATTTGAGTGAGGCATTGATTTATTTCCATGAAAAGACAGGAAGTCGCGTGACGTTTGAATATATTATTTTCAAAGACTTTAATGACTCATTAGAAGACGCAGCGGAATTAGCACACTTCACAAAATGTGTTCCTTGTAAAATCAATATTATTGAATACAATCCAATTGATGACGGTGGTTTTCAACAAGCTGATGTAGCGAAAGTTGATGCCTTTGCTAGTTATTTAGAATCTAAAAATCTAATCGTCAATGTACGCCGTAGTCGCGGAAAAGACATTGATGCAGCATGTGGTCAACTTGCTAACAAAAACAAGGCAATTGCTGCTACAGATCGCATATTGAAGGTGACGTCCTAAAAAGTGTGTAAAAATATTTTGTTTTGCATTACTTTTGAATCGAATTTAATCATTTTTTTAGGGTCTGAGTTCCGCGTTCAAATTTTGAAGTTCTTTTGTAATCACAGTTTAGTCTCTCAATCCAATTAGTGGAATAAATGATTCTTTGAATTGATGCTGGAAATTGTATGTATGTGAAGTAATAAATATTTCGTTCATTTCGATAACTTTTTAAAGCTGGATATTTCGATTGCCAGTTGCTAATAAAAGTTTATAACCTATTAAACCCATCAATTGGCGTATCTGTACTGGTCACTAATCTAAAACCTTCTTTCAGTTCATCATTTATTTGGAATCGATGTTTATATGGAAATAATGTTGTTATATTTATTTTGAAATGAACAACACAAAGCTGATGCGGAGTTTTTGGAAAAACTTTTACAAAAGCATTCTCTGTAGAAGTTAAACCGTCAGAAACGACCAAGCCGACGCTTTTCACGCCTCGTTTTTTTAATCCCTCAAATTGGCATAATCCAGCTCCCTCAATTGGATGATTTACAACTGATAAAACCGCTCTGGATTCATCTTCTTTTATTCCTAAAATAGAATAATACGCTTCCTTTGTAACTGATTTATCCCTACGCGTGCTTACGAATGTTGCATCGATGTAAATTACTAAATAATGAGAATCTAAAGTCCGTTTTATCCAAACATCAGTCTACTGACGAAAATCTTTCATTAAAAAACTAACTTGAGATTTACTTTAGTATTTACCATAAACCTCTTGGTACACATTACCAATTTATCTTTCTGGGTCAATAACCGTTTGCATATTCTCCAGTCTCTTAATGATGTATTTTTCTCTCAGATTTCATCAAAACTTCTAATGTAATTTCATTATTCTGTTAAATCCATCTTTTTCATTTGCAATATCTTGCAAAATTTCCGAAATTTGCTCTTGTGTAAAGTTCATATTTGTGTGTTTTTTATGTTGTAATTTAAAATTACAAAATATTTACTTTACACACTTTTTTAGTACAGTATCGTTTTTGCGTTTCTCAAAATTGCATTGTAAAAGTAATTTAAATTAAAATGAATAATTAAAATTGAAAGCGCAAAAAAAGCGGATTGAAATAAATCAAACCGCTTGAATGAAATAAAACGAATTCTATCTTTTAATAATGAACTTTTTAGAAGTTGAACTTCCATCTTCAAATTCACAGAAGATAAAATAGATTCCATCTTTTAAGTCTTTGGTATCAACCGAAAGAAGGGAAGATTTTGATATTTGAACCAAGTCGGATTTTAATTTTTTGCCTGATAGGTCATAAACTGAATAATTCATTTTTTCATTCTGCGCAAGATCAAATTGCAACTGAATTTTATCTTGCCCAGGGTTGGGAAATAATTCAATATTTCTTTGTTCTAATTCAATCTCTTCTATATCTAGTACATAACCCACAGTAAATCTTTCTTTAATATTGCAACCAAAATCACCATTGAAATTTTTCACCAATCCTAAAGATACTTCCTTAATAAATCTTGCTTGGCCAGTTCCCGGATTTACGTTATAATACTGATAATACCACCAAGAGATCCCATCACAATTGTCGTCTGTCATTTCAAAAGTGTAGCAACCCGTTGAAAGTAAAAGAGTATCGATGTAAAGTGAATCATTTGAGTTATTGATTCTACTCGCTACAACAGTTCCTGATGCATCTTTGATTGTCCAGTTTGTTTCATTGTGTGGTGCGTTGCTCGTCGAAGTTGCATTATTTGTTTTGAAATACATTCTAAAAGTCAAAGGGTATGATTTCACATGAACAAACGTTGTTTTGTAAGAATCGTTAAATGAATTTTGGTCTTGCGTTTGCCCGTTTATAGCAGTTAGATGCACATAAAACTGATTGGATTCATTACCACTAAAAACAGCAGGATTTGAGCCGAAATCAATCTCCTCTTCTTGCATGAAAGCCAAATTGCCAGTCCAATTGAAAGTGGCTACTGTTCCTCCAACTAGTTGGTATTCAAAAGTCATACTAGTTAAGTTATCGGTTCCAACATTTTTTACTTTAATTATTGGATTGTTACAAACGCCATTTGAGCGGGCATAGTTTGGATCATTTGTTGGCGCAATGACATCTTCAATAGAAGCGTCCAAGGTGTGATTTGGGGATTTGTAAGTTATCAATTGTGAAACTACATTGAAACCGCCTGTATTCGACTGATTTGGAGAAACATAAGGCTCAAAATCCATATTTACCTCAAAAGTTGAGGCAGGATTTGTGACAGCAGTGATATCGTGAAGTATTGGATAAACAATTTCTCCTGGGCACCAGTTTGCTCTGTCAAATAACCAAGTTCCGGTTTGAGGGTAAACATTATTTACACCGCAATTACTTTTCCAAAGTTGTTTTTGAGAAAGTAAAGTTCCATTGATATTTTGTTGGTAATATTTGCTGCAAAACTCTCCACAACCGTTGTTATCAGAACCATGTCCGCTGATGGTATTTTTTAAAATTGCGTTGGTAACAGGGGCACTATATTGAAAGTTTTTGGGCGTTAAATTATTTTCAATCGGATTTGCAGTGTTCCCATAAGCGAAATAACCATCATAAACGTTTTTTGCAGCGACGGCGTCCATTGGCGGAATTCCTTCGATGTATTCAATTTTCAAGGTCAAAGTAAAGCCCCAAGAATATCCTTCATATTGATATTGCATGTCTAAATTTCCATTTAAAATTGGGGCGTAGTCAGTGACATCAACAACATAGTCGTGTTTTCTAGCCGTATTCCAGTCTGATGCATAAGGGGTAATGATTCTGGCTAGCTCAACTGTATCTGCATTTTGAGGTTTTGCATACACCAAAGTTGTGTAATCCCAAGAACCGCAATATTGAGTTCCTGACGGACAATTATATCTTCCCAATATGTAGTGTAACCTGATTTTTCGATACCTATTTCCAGCAAGCGGTAACACAGCAGTGGTATCAAAATTTCCGTAATGGTCAATTTTTCTATTTTCGAAAACTGTGACCCAAGTTGTATCTCCTGGCGCTGCAAAAAGATTTATTGCGTTGAAAGCAAAAAAGTAAAAAAGTAAAAAAGAACGATTCATAGTTAAATTTTTTGTGAAAATAAATATTTTTGAACAGAATTACCCATCAGAAAGCGGAAAAGTTTATTTATTATTAGATTTTTAATTTTCAGCGTTATAACTTTCTAAAAAGCAAATTTTGTAAATAAGGAAAAGATCTAATTTTAGAGGTAATTCCGCTAAAAAAAGAGTAAATTTTATGGGGTATTGAAAAAACAGGGAATCATTCAAAAAAAACATATTTTTTTGTGTTATTTATTTTTGTTTCTAAAACAACTAAACTTCTAAGGTTTAAACTATTCGTTCCACTTTTTATTATTCAACCTAAAGTTTTAAAATTCAAATTACCTCAGTAAATTGATGTGACCAGTGATGTTTTTGTTTTGTTTATCGAATGTACTTCTGAATCGAATGTAATACGTATAAGTACCATCTTGACATTGCTTATCCTGATAAGTACCATCCCAACCTTGCGTTATATCTTTACTTTTGAACATCACTTCTCCCCAACGATTCACGATAATTAATTCGTATGAATTTGGTTCAATTCCAGCAGTAATAACTGGGTACCAAACATCGTTTAATCCATCCCCATTCGGTATAAACGTATTTGGAGCAAAAATCAACAATTCGTCACGCACTTTTATTACTCTATAAGTTGTATCGATACAGCCGTGTTCTGAGATTGCTGTTAAAGTAATAACGTATTCGGGTTCAATATCGCCAACATAAGTGATATTTTCAGGTTGGAATACTGAATTTTCGGTTACACCATTTCCATAATCCCAACTAAAATCAACTGCACCAACACTTGTGTTCGTAACATTCAAAGTTGGATTATCAGAACTAATTACTTCTGAAGAAGTATTGAAAGAAGCTATTGGTTGTGGATAAACACATATCAGATCAGTTAAAGTTAATGTGTTTGAACAACCATTTGGAGTATTTGCGGTTAACGAAATATCGTAACAACCAGCTTGCATGAAAGTGTAACTAAGTGTACCACATTGGTTAAAAGATGCTCCGTTTCCTAGATCCCAAGTACAATTATCAGATGAAGCTGTTGTGTTTATTAATTTAACTGTTAATGGGGCACAACCTTCCGTAACTGTTGCCATAAACGTCACAGCAGGAACTTGAATCACAGTAACATTCGCAATTCCAGTAACTATACAACCGTTTAAGTTATAATCCACAGAGTAGTCAGTGTTAACTGTCGGTGTTATTTGAGTTGAAGCAGTTACATCTCCATTCTCCCATAGATAAGTTCCCCCTAAGAAATTTGGAATGGCAGTTAATATTCCTGTAGAACCAGCACATAAATTCGTTCCTGTAAAAGTTAATGCTGGCGCGTTTGTAACAGTAACCCAAGCTGTATCTGGTAAACTAGGACAGTTATTCAAACTATAAACAACTGAAATTTGAGAAGTTTGTGGTGGTGAAACATCAAAGGTTGCATTGCCTTGTGCACTTGTTGTCCAAGTTGGTAACCAAGTGTAAGTTCCAACACCTGCCGTTGAAGATGGAACAGCAGTCATTGTACCAATCGCGCCAGCACAAATTCCAATATCAGCTACGGAAACAGTTGGTTGTTCTGTTACTGTCACTTGAACTGTCACAGGAATACTAGCGCAACCATTTAATGCATAAACAATATCGTAATTTTGAGTTGCAGTTGGATTCACTGTAATACTTGGGCCATTCACTTGACCAACTGGCAATGGTGACCAAATATAAGTTCCGCCCCCTAAATCTGGTGTTGCGGTAATTGTTGTTTGACCACCTATACAAATTCCTGTACTAGGTGCTGTGATTACTGGTGTTGCTATAACAGAAATAGTAGCGGCCACATTTGAAGATGGACAACCATTTGGAGCTGTATAAATCAAATTGTAAGTAGTCGTAAAGTTTGGCGATACTGTAATCGAAGGAGTGGTTTGAGTTAAGTTTGCTGTTCCATTCGACCATAAATAAGTTCCTCCGAGAATTGAAGCACTTGCAGTTAATACCCCGTTGGTTCCTAAACACATTGTTATTGTTCCAGAAACCGTAACAGTTGGAGATTGTGAAACAGAAACAGTTACATTCACCGTGTTACTTGTACAACCATTTGGATCTGTATAAATTACTTGGTAAGCCACATTTGAACCTAAAATAGGAGTTGTAACTGAAGTATTTGTGGTACTTCCTAAACCTCCGCTCCAAGTATATGTACCTCCTAATAATGGCGTTGCAATGGCATTTAAGGTCACTGAATTCCCTGAACAAACGGTAGTGTTCCCAATTGTTAAAGTTGGGTTAGGAATATAATCCACAATAAACGATTCTGTATCAGTACAACCATTTGGCGCAGTTACAGTCACAATATAATTAGCTCCAACAGTCACAGAAATTGTTGGATTAGTACCCATACTATTGCTCCACGCGTAAGTCCCACCGCCAGTTGCTGTTAAACTTATGGAAGCAAAATTACAGTTCAACGTATTAGATGCTGTATTATTTGTAATTCCTGCCGTTGGAGGAAGAATGTCGTCAGTAATTGTAATTGATTGGGAACTTGTACATCCATTAGCCCCAGTTGCAGTAACTGTATAAGTTCCATCTGTCACGAGTCCTTGTGTTGCACTTGTACCTAAGCCACCTGACCATACATAAGACACTCCACCAGTAGCAGTTACATTAATTGTTGGTGTTGTACAAGTTATTATTGTCGTATTTGAAAGATTGGTAATTACTGTTGTTGGGGGGGTAATGTCTTGATTTATTAAGATTGAAAGCTGTTTTGGACAACCGTTAGAGTCATTCAAGCCCAAAGTATAAGTTCCAGGCGCCGAAATTGTTGTAGTTGGACCAGCTAAATTTGAACCACCACTCCAAACATAGTTGCTACCTCCTACTCCTTGTAAATTGATTGCCGTAACTATACATGTTAATGTGTTTGTTGCAGTAAGGTTATTGATTGAAATTGGTGTAGTACTAAAATTATTGATAACTGTTGCACTTTGAGTAACAACACAACCGTTAGCATCTGTAATTTGAGCAATATACGTTCCAGCAATCACGGCTGCTAAATCCTCCGTATTTATTGTTCCGCCCCAAAGCGTGCCGTAAGGACTAACTCCACCCAAGATAGTTAAATCAATAGCTCCTGTTCCGCCACTACATAGCACATTTTGAACAATAACACTTGTTGAAATTGCTGTTGGTGCAGTGATTATTTCCGTTGTTGCATTTTGACAACCGTTTGCATCAGTAACAGTGTAAGTGTGCGTTCCTGCACCAACTGTAAATATTCCTTCTCCAACTAATAATCCTGTTCCTCCTATCGCACTGACTGTGATAGTTGTTACATCCGTGTTACATGCTAAAGTATTCAAAACAGCAGAACTACTTGCAACTACAATTGACGGTTCAGTTATGGTGATTGTTGTTGAAGCTGTATTTCCGTAGAAATCAGTAATTACGTATGTGTAAGTTCCTGCACCAACGCTGAATGTTCCAGTTCCCGTGTAAGGGGCAGTACCACCACTTCCAACCACATTAACAGATGTCGTGCCACCAAAACAAGAAGCGTTTGCTCCAGCTGCTGTTGTTGTCAAAGGTAAAGGTTCTATAATGGCAATTGTAACATCATTTGTACAGCCGTTTCCATCTGTCACAGTATAGGTATAAGTTCCTGCTGAAACGGTAAATGTTCCGGTTCCTGTGTAAGGACTCGTTCCACCAGTAGCA
>Ga0105050_10002754_pt1 | contig 24851 bp, 28 predicted proteins | sample FRY01_FD_78088 | JGI IMG/M metagenome (GOLD analysis project Ga0105050, IMG submission 78088) | Freshwater microbial communities from Lake Fryxell liftoff mats and glacier meltwater in Antarctica - FRY-01 | ecosystem: Environmental > Aquatic > Freshwater > Ice > Glacier meltwater ...
ATGATTACGGCACGATTGCCAACGCAAAATCGGTAGCCGCTAGAATTGAATTTTCACGGCGCCGTGAAAATTTGAGCTGGTCCCACCATCAAGAGGTTGCCTCGCTGGGGCCAGACGAGGCCGTGTGAGTGTGGACGGTGCGACTCTGCCCATATCAGATAGTAGCCCCACTTGGGGCGGTGGGGGGTCCACAGTAGAGCGCCTATCTACCACGGGCGGCATGATCTTCACGGGAACGTGATCGGCCGTTAAGCATTTATTACGTTTTCAGTCTTGCGGAAAGGCAAGAGTTGCTCTACTTTGAGCTTGATGCTGCTAGATGCGAATATCAAGCTGTTTGAAGATTGGCTCGATGCCATGGGGATCGACGTTGTATCCTCAGACTGGCGCGATCAGGCCGCGAAACTGCTTGGGAAGTCACGGCGAATGGCGGGTTACTATCGGGAAGGGCGATGCATCCCCCGCGATACCCTGCTGCTCATGGACGCTTTGCAGCAGGGTTATAGGCCAAGACACTATGCCCATAGGTAGAAAGCCCGGTCCCCGTATCAAGGAGACCGAGCTTTCTGGTTGGTTTTGTTAGGTGAGTTGCGTGGTCGGCAGTAGCGATACAAGGCGCTAAGGCCAGATCGGTTTGCTGAGCGAGGAACCTAGATACTCGAAAGGATCGACGTGAAACCCCTAACCGAAAATAGGCTTCCGAATGAAGCCTAGGCTGATTTGCCCGCTGAGGGCAACACCCAAATCAACAGATTCCGCCCGATGGGGCATGACGCGCCGCTCGTCCTGAGCGTGCGCGCTTTTTGTTGTGTCCGTTGCGTAATGAGTGGCCTTCCCCCGACGGTCTAGTGAACGGCAGGGGGGAAAGGTGCGAGGGCGCTACTGTGGGACTCTGGAACAGCGCCGGGTCAGTCCGAAAGGCACAACGACCCAACCAGACGCGGGCATCCGCGCCAACGATCTTGTGTGCCGAACCGGAGGCGATGCAGCCGGTGTGATCGAGACGATGCTGGCCACTGGCCCCAAGTCGTCAACACCACACCCCGCCAACCGGAGCCGACTGCGAGGGGCTCGTCCGAAAGGATGATGACCTTGGCATCGGAGGGACCAACCGCCTCGATCAGCATGAAGCTGGTCCGGGTGGTTGGGCTTCCTATGCCAAAAGCTCAGGGCTGAACCGAAGGATGATGACACTAAACAGAACAACAAGTGAGACCTGAGTAGGTTGAAGGGGAGAGAAAAAAAAAGGACAGACTTGTCTTTCAACTTCATCAACATCGCGCCGCTCTTAAAGCTGGCGCAGATTAGCGATGTGAATGTCAATTCACGAGATCACACGGCGACCGGGCGGAGCGAAACGAGGGACAAAATGGCAAGCACGATTGGAGCAAGAAACAAGATCGACGACGCCTTCAAGAAAGCTGTTCGGCGCGGCCAGTCCGCCGTCAACGGCAAGTGCCCCGAAGGGAATGGATGCCCGCCTTCAATTCACGAAGTCCTGACGGATCTGATCTTCGAGGTGACTGGCGATCGCCGCTATTCGCCAAAATCGCGCGGCGCATACTGAAAGGAAAAGCATCATGGCCTACGGTGAAAGCATCAAGCTGTGCAGGGTTTACGAAAAGACGAGCAAGAACGGAAACACCTATATGGCGGGCCGCCTTGCTGGCGCAAAAATCGCCATCCTGAAAAGCCGCGACGTGGCCGATGATGGCGGCGCGATCTGGGACGTGATGCTTACGCAAGCTCAGATCAGGGAAGCCAACGGCCATGCTCCTGAGCCGCGCAATCAAGCCGAGCAGCAGGGTATCGCGGAAACGTCGCGGCCTCTACTGGACGACGCCATCCCATTTTGACGAAAGGAGTTCGGTGAGCGCGCGCGTATAGTCCAAAAACGAGCGTTTGTCATATCAAGTTTGCATGAGGTTCCGCGACAAAGTGTCGCACGCCTGATGATTCAAATATACAACAATAACAAGGGTTTAGAATTAAGTAGTCACTGATAGTCTAGCGTTTTCCGTGAGTTAGACACCGCGTTGTGATTGACTGTCTTAACTAAACGGCCTAAGTAGTAGTAGGGGCATCTGTTTGCCCTGGCCTTTGTGGAGGGGTCCGCGATGGCCGTAGTGCGCTCAGCACTGATTGTGTTGGTGGTGCCGGTGTCGGGTTACGGGGGTTTCACGGCGTCGGCGCCACCAACCATAAGTTTGCGGAGCATTACCCGAGTACCAAGTCGCCGAGCGTGGCCCGAATGCAAGCGGGCGGAAAAGGATCAACTCAATGCTGAGCGAGAACCCAAATGGAAAGCTTCACGGGGGCCTCGGCCCTAGCGGATAGTCCGCCCCTCCTGGCCTATATCGAGAAGTGGCAGCGCGAGCCCGTCCGCCACAAGCGGATCTGGGCTCGTCGCTCATTGGACGACCGGCTTTGGTCGCGCGTCGATAAGTCTGGCGGCCCTGATGCCTGCTGGCTGTGGCAAGGCGCTCCCGATACCGGCAGCGGCTACGGCCGAATTAAGGTCGGCCAGATCAAGACCCAAGCGCATCGGCTGGCGTTCATTCTCACAAACGGCGAGATACCGAAGGGCAAGAACGTCCTGCACGCGCGCGGCTGCTCCAAGCTGTGCTGCCAGCCGAAGCATCTACGTTGCGGAACTCAGAAAGACAACCTGGGCGACGCCAGGGCGGAAAAACGCCTGCGCAAGCATCTCAAGCCTGCTGAGGTCTGCGCCATCGTTGTGGCCGTGCGTGATGAGAAGCTGAATTATCGCGTCGCGGGGGATCGGTTCGGCGTCTCCCCGCAGTCCGTTTTCAACATCATGACCGGAAAGACGTGGAGCAAGCTAACGGAGATCGGCAAGAGGCGCAGCCGCCCCATCAGCGCTCGTGGCAAGGTTGAATTGAGGGCTGTAGCATGAGCGCAAGCGTCAGGCTTTTCTCACATTCAACTCTCGTCGCGCTGCCTATTGATTACGCCGGGCAGCGTTCCGAGAACGCCTCGTTTGTACTGCGCCAGCCCTACCTCGCGGGTCAGGCAATATCAGCCAACACGAGCACGGCTCAAACCTCGTCGGCCGCCCTGGCGTCTGACGCTGGCACCAAAATCCTTCGCGTCGAAGTCCAGCAAGGCAAGGTCGTGCATTACGAGGTCACGCCTTCCGGCTATGACGCGCGCACTGCAACGACATCGAGCCCAACACTCAAGGGGCGCGATCAAATCCAATTCGGGCCGGGATGGGCGGTCTCCCTCCTAGAGGGCGACATCGCAGCATAAGGGGACAACATGGCACAGACGAAAGCAAGGGCACCCGACGCGGGCGCCGAGACATTCCCGGTCGATTGCACCCCGGATGCTCTCGACAGGGTTCGAGCCGATCTGTCGGGCCGCATTAAGCGGTCAATCGAGGAATGCGGGTTCAGCGCCTACCAGCCGGGCGATCTATCGGGCCTCGTCAACGATCTGATGGCGATGAATAGCCTCAGGCCGATCAAGGAAGGCCTGAGTCTATCCAGCACACGCCACGTCAGCGACGAGGAGAAGCGCGCCGATCTCCAACGCGCCGCCAAGGCCCACGACCGTGAGGAGCGCCGGGCGATAGCGTCCAGCGATATTTAATCATGGCCCGTAAGCCTGCCAAGTCCAAGAAGCCAGCGAAAGCGAAGGTCGAGGCCAGCGTTGGCGGCCGTCCATCTGTGTACTCGCAGGAAGTAGCGGAGGAGATTTGTCAGCGCATCACCGAGGGCGAATCTCTGACGCGCATCTGCAAAGACGAGCACCTGCCTGCAAAGTCCACAGTCCTTAAGTGGGCGAGGGACGATAAGGCCGGGTTTTCGACCATATATGCACACGCGCGCGAGCTTCAACTAGATGTTCGGCAAGATGAAATCTTCGACATTGCCGACGACGGCTCCAACGATTGGATGGAAAAGCTCGACAGCGAGGGCAAGAACATTGGCTGGCAAGTGAACGGGGAGCATGTGCAGCGGTCGAAGCTCCGCATCAACACGCGGCAATGGGTGCTGACAAAGCTTCGCCCCGACAAGTTCGGCGAAAAGGTCGGGCTCACCCACGGCGCCGACGCTTCGTTCGCCAAGCTGTGGGCCATGGTCGGCAGCGGCAAATTCGCGGGGGTTCCTGCATGAAGCGAGACCAAATCAGAGATGAGGTCAACACCACGCTCAAGGCTCTTGGCTTCAAGGCGAAGCAATACCGCTGGATGGGCTGCGAGTGCCACATCGTCATTGCAGGGGAATTCACCGCCATGCGCTTCCCAGCTGGGATGACGCATAGGGCGCTCAACCGCCAGCTTGGCCGCCTTGAGGGCTGGTGCGAAATGTTCGAGCGGCTGCGCGGCTCACGCGGGGCGGTGACGCCGGTGACGGGCATGGACGCGAACGGAGCGGGGGCGCACCCATGAAATCCGGCGACATACTGCACATCGGCTGCCAGATCGACCTTCCAACCGACGAAGGCGTGCGGCGCTGCGAAGTCGTGACGATAGACGACGCTGGGTTCGGCGTGAAGTTTTACACGCCTGAGGGTGTCGGTCCGTTCTACTGCACGCTGCCTCATGGCTCGTTCCCGACCAATACCATTCATCGCCGCATGTATCAGGACGAGGCGGCAGGCCAGCACTCGAGCTATTTCAAGACGCACCCGGATTTCAAAGCATGATGGCCAAGGCGGCAAACAAGTTCGATGACGTTCCCGCCTGGCAAGTCGCCTGGCTGGGCTCGCATCGTAATCCTTGGCTGTTCGCAACAAGCGTCCTGGGCGTCCTGCCCTATGGAGCACCCAATCCGAACGGCCTCGATCAGCTTGAGAAGTGGCAAGACGACTTCCTTCGCCCTGAAAACTTCTTCACGGACCCTGACGGCAATCCGACCGCAAACCCTCGGCATTCCGTGAGGTCTGGGCACGGCGTCGGCAAGGGCTTCACGATTGCAATTCTGGCCCTGTGGTTCGCTCTGTGCCACGAGGACGCCAAGGCCGTGCTCACCGCCAACTCGCAAGATCAGCTTCGGGATAACAACTGGCCCGAAATAAAGAAGATGGCCCGCAAGCTGCCTGAGCCGCTTCGAGCTCAAATCCAAATTGACGAGGAAAAGCTTTACATCAAGGCCGCGCCCGAAATGTCGTTTGTCGTCCGGCGCACGGCATCCCGCAACAACCCCGAGGCTCTACAGGGCATCCACGCCAAGTTCGTGCTCTACCTCGTTGACGAGGCATCCGGCATTTTCGACATGGTGTTCGAGGTCGCTCAGGGCTCGCTCTCAACGACGGGCGCCATCGCCTGCCTGTTCTCCAATCCGACGCGCGCCAACGGCTTCTTCTTCAACACTCACAAGAAGCTGCGCTCCACTTGGAAAACGCGCCGCGTCAACTGCGAGGACGTGGAGCGTGCACGGGGGCACATCGACGACATCATCAGGACCTACGGCAAGGAATCGAACAAGTACCGCGTGCGCGTCCTTGGCGAATTTCCGACCAAGGACGACGACACGGTAATCCCGCTCGATCTGCTGGAAGCCGCCGCTGACCGGGACGTAAAGGTTACGGACGTTTGGCCCGTGTGGGGCCTTGACGTGTCGCGCTTCGGCGACGACCGCACGTCGCTCATCAAGCGCCAGGGCAACACCGTCCTCGAGCCGCCTATCATCTGGAAGAACCTAAACACGGTGCAGGTCTCCGGCCGCATCATCGACGAGTACAAGCGCACGCCCAACGATATGAAGCCTGAGGAAGTCTGCGTTGACGTGATCGGCTACGGCGCGGGCGTGGTGGACATACTCGATCAACACGGCTCGCCTTTACGGGGCAAGGTACGGGGAATCAATGTCGCGGAGTCTGCCTCGGTCGGCGGTCAAGATCACCGGCTCCGTGACGAGCTTTGGTGGAAGGGGCGCCAGTATTTCGAGGCCAAGGACTGCCGCCTGCCCAAGACGGGCTGCGAGGACTTAATCACCGAACTCGCAACGCCGACTTATGACTTCACGGCGTCGGGTATGCGGATTGTCTGCTCGAAGTCTGAAATGAAAAAAGACTTAGGCTTCTCGCCGGACATTGCTGACGCCTTCCTGCTGAGCTTGGCCGCTGGCGTCTATCCGCGCGAGCCCGAGCGCCATCGTCGTCGTGACAAGTGGAATGACAGCGCCAACCGCGACCCGTGGGGCGCGTGATGATCGCAGAGGGAACATGGAGGGGAGTTGTCATGGGCATCGCTGATGTTAGGCGCGCGTTCGTGGAGGGCATGGGGAACAGTGGCGCATCATGCACGACTGCAACAATGAATTATGAGCCGGATGATGATGGCCGCCGCACCAATCAGCGGCTCAACTTCACGGTCCAGAATGCCGGCGCTGCCGAGACGGTGACTAGCGTGGTCCCGGCCGGCGGTGATCTGGTCAAGGCCGCGCGCGTGCTGGGTGAAACGTACAAGATCGAACACCAATAACGGGAGCCGGCATGGAACCGAACGAGTCGCGCGATCAGGATTTGGGGCAGTCGTCCGAGCCGAGCAAGCTCGCCGACGATTCCCTCTATATGGCCATGCGCTCATGGTTTCTGGCTGACAGCCAGCATTCCGAGAAGTGGCGGGATCAGGCCCGTAAGGACTTCGACTTCTATGCCTGTGACCAGTGGGATCAGGAAACAAAAAAGAAGCTTGAAGGCGAGGATCGCATCCCGATCACGTTCAATCAGACGCTCCCCATTATCAAGGCCGTCGCAGGCATCGAAATTAACACGCGCCATCAGACGGTATTCCTGCCGCGCGGCTCCGAGGAAGGCGACATCATCGCCAATGAGGGCCTGACGGCCGCCTCGAATTGGATGGCTGACGGCTGCAACGCCAAGCACGAGGAAAGCGCCGCGTTTCAGAACGCGCTCAAGTGCGGCATGGGTTGGACCGAGGATCGGCTTGATTACGAGGAAGACCCTGACGGCAAGTATATCGAGGAGAACCTGAACCCACTCGAAATGTGGTGGGATCACACCGCTCGCAGCATCAATATCAGCGATAGCCGCCGCCGCTGGCGCGCGCGCAAGATGACGCTATCCGATGCGCGGGATAAATTCCCCGACAACACCGACCAGGAATTGCATTGCTCCTGGGCCATGGGGCTCGATACGGGCAAGAAGTTGCAGCCCATCGAGGACCGCCGCCTAAAGCAGGAATCCAACAGCGAGAAAGACGAAGCGGGGCTTGTTACCATCCTGCAAGTCCAGTGGTGGGAGCGCGAGAAGTATCACCGCGTCGCCGATCCGTTCTCTGGCGAGGTCGTCAACCTCGATGACAAAGGCCTCAAGGCTCTGCGCAAGCGCGCCAAAGAGGTCGGCAAGGAGACCGGCCAGGATATGCCGGTTGAGCACGTCGAGCAAACGCGTAAGGTCTATAAGCAAGCCTTCATCGGCTCGAAGATACTCAAGAAAGGCGCTTGCCCGCGCAAGGACGGCTTCACGCTCAACTGCATCACGGGCGAAATCCATCACACCAAGGGGACATTCTTTGGACTGATTACGCTGCTGCGCGACCCGCAGATGATGGCCAACAAGTGGCTGTCTCAGGCCACGCACATCATCAACACGACCGCCAAGGGCGGCATCATGGCGGAGGAGGACGCCTTCGTTGATATCCGCGAGGCTCAATCGAATTGGGCGCGGCCCGATGCCATAACGCTGATGAAAAAGGGCGCGATCGCCGGGGGCAAGGTGATGCAGAAGCCGGGCGTCGGCTTGGCGTCCACCTACTTCCAACTGATCCAGTTTGCCGTGGAGGCGATCCCGCGCGTCACCGGCATCAACATGGAAATCATGGGGCTGCGCGACGTTAATCAGCCGGGCATCCTGGAAGCTCAGCGCAAGCAAGCCGCCATGACGATCCTCGCCACGCTGTTCGACGCGCTCACACTGTTCCGCACCGAGATTGGCAAAACGCGGCTGTTCTATATCCAGAATTACCTCGCCGATGGCCGACTCATCCGCATCATGGGTGAGAACGGTTACAAGGCCGTCAAACTGATGAAGGATCGCGTCGTCGGTGAATACGATGTGATCGTTGACGAGGCCCCGACCAGCCCCAACCAGAAAGAGCAGACATGGGCCGCGCTCAAGGACGTTCTGCCAGCTTTCCAGGGTATGATTACCCCGGCGCTGGCCGTGAAGCTGCTCAAGTACGTTCCGGGACTGCCTAAGGAATTGATCGACGACTTCCAGGCCGCAATGGAAGCGCCGAACCCGGACGCCGAGAAGGCCAAGCAACTCGAATTTGCTGGCGGCGGTGCCAAGATCGAGCGCGATCAAGCGGCGGCCGAAAAAGATCGCGCCATGGCTCAGAAGATACAGGCCGAGGCCGGTATCTCCATGGCCGAACAAGTCGGCGCGCATATCAAGAACGCCGCACACCAAGCCAACGCGGTCGGGGCGATCGCCAAGGCCACCAATCAAGTCATGCCAGAAGCCCCCAACGACCAATTCGCGGTATCGCCCATGGATCAGGGAATGCCGCAGACACCCATGCCACCGCTGCCCCCTATGGGGCCGCCCGGTGGTGGTCAAGGTCCGCAAGGGGGTAATCTATGATCGGCGACGACGAACTGACAGCGGCCGAACTGGCCTATTTCAATTCAGGCGGCAAGGACACGTCCGGGCTCGACCTAACGCCTCCTGAGGGCGAGGAAGGGACAGCGGGCACACCGTCTGCCGAGGCGCCCGCGCCCGCGCCCGCCCCTGAGCCTGAGGCCGTCACGGAGTCCAGCTCATCGGACGACGACGACGATGATGATGTCACAGTTATCGTCGGCAAGGACGGCAAGGAACGGCTCAAGGGCAAGGACGGCAAATTCGTCTCACACCAAGCCCTGCATAAGGAGCGCGAGAAGCGCAAGGCCGTGTCTGCCGAGCGTGATGATCTGCGCGTCAAGCTGGCGCGCGGCGAGGAACGGCTTGCCATCCTCAACGAGGCGTTCAACGGACAGGCCGCGCCGACCGCCAGGGCCGCCGCACAAGATCCGCTGACCGAGGAGCCTATTGACCCGACTGCGGACTTCATGGGCGCCATGTCCCAGGTGCAGCGCCAGCAAAAGGCCTTGCAGGATCGCGTCAGTCAGTCACAACAGACGCAATCACAGCGGGACACCTTCGCAACCGTCAAGCAGGTCTATCACAACGACGCGCGCGCCTTCATGGGTAAGGAGCCCAACTTCGAACCGGCATATGTGCATCTGGTGAGCGGCCGGCGCAAAGAGCTTGAGGCCATGGGCGTCTCCAATCCCGCCGAGCGCGACCGGATGATCGCCCAGGAGGAAAGCCAACTCGTCACCCAGGCGCTTCAGAATAAGATGTCGCCTGCTCAGACCATCTATCAGGTGGCCCTAGCGCGCGGATTCGTTCCAGGCCCCAAGCCCGCAACCAACGGTGCCAACGGAGCCGCTACGGGGCAACGCACGGCGGCTCAAGACAAGATCGCTCAGGTGCGCGCCGGCCAAGCGGCGGCCGATACGCTATCCGGTGCCGGCGGTGCCGGTAGCGAGGGCTTGACTTTCGACAGGCTGGCCTCTATGGGTGATGACGAATTCGCTTCTGCCGTTGACGGTATGTCGAAAGCGCAGATCGAGCGGATACTAGGCCGGGCCTGAGCGAGCACCCCTCCATCGCTGCCCGGCGAATACCCCAAACCCCCAGACTGCCGTGTTGCGTGCGTCGTCCGCTCTACGCATGAGCCGACCAAGGCGCGTCAAGCCTTTTCGGGAGCCTCACCGTAAACGAGGCACGGCACACGAGTCCGCCGCACGTCCCCCAGGGCCGTTCCGCTGAGCGCAGCGATACCGCGCAATCCATCGGAACCGGCAAACGGGGGATACCCTGCCATGTCATACGCAAGCTTTGGTGTAAACGACACCAACGCGGTCAAGCTCTGGGCTAAGATGCTGGCCAAGGCTGAGCGCGATAGCCTCGACATCGCGCCACTCATGGGCGATGACGACAACGCCATCATCCACACCAAGGAAGAAACCGAAAAGGGAAGTGGCGACAAGGTCACGTTCTCTCTTCGCGCTCGTCCTACTGGTGACGGCTTCACTGAGGGAGACACCGCCGAGGGCAACAGCGAGGCGCTGTCTTTCTATGCTGACTCGATCTTCATTAACGAGCTGGGCCACAACATGGGCGCACGCTCGGAGAACACGATCGACCAGCAGCGCGTCCCCTTCAACCTGCGCCAGCAGTGCAAGAACGCACTGACGGACTGGTGGAAGGATCGCAAGTCGATCTCCTTCTTCAACCACGTCTGCGGTTACACGCCTCAGACTGATACCAAGTACAGCGGCCTCAACGCGGTCTCGGCTCCGGTCGGCACCACGCGCCAGGTTTGGCCGTCCACTCACGCGACCGATCAGGCCGTGACGAGTGCCGACCCGTTCGTTCTGTCGCTCATCGACAGGGGCGTCGAGGCGGCCCGTACCGGTTCCACGATGGTCCGTCCGGTGATGGTCGGTGGCCAGCCCAAATATGTTGTTTACCTCCACGAGGGTCAGGTCACGTCGTTGCGCACCACGACCTCGACGGGCGGTTGGCAGGACATCACGAAGTACGCTTACAGCGGCGTCGATGTTTCCAAAAATCCGCTCTATAGCGGTTCGCTCGGCGAGTACAACTCCTGCATCCTGCGGCGCTCTCAAGACGTGACACGCGGCGTTCATGCCTCAACCGGTGCTTCTGACGCTGACACACGGCGAGCCGTTCTTCTCGGCGCTCAGGCTGCCGTTTGTGCCTATGGCATGAAGAATTCCGGCGGCCCGAACAAGTACCGCTGGAACGAGGAGCTGCTTGACCACAAGCGGAAACTTGAGTGTTCCGCTTGGTCAATCTGGGGGTTGAAGAAAGCCGTTTTCAACTCCACCGACTACGGCACCGTAGTCATCACTTCCTATTCCGTGAACTGAGGAGGACCATAACATGGCAACCGGAACTGCGGGCACGGCTGCTCGCCAGCACCCTCTTCAGATGGTCCACTATCTGCGGAAGGGCATTGAGTACAACGCCACGGGCATCGCCACGGACGCAACGGTCAAGGTTGGCATCCTGCCGGCCGGCGCCCTGCCTCTGTTCACGATGGTCGTTGTCACAACGGCATTCAACGCGGGCACCACCAACCCCATTGACGTGGGAGTCTCGGGAAACGAGGACGCCTTCGTTGACGGCGGCACAACTGGTGACGCGACGGACGCCGACGCTGATGCAACGACCGCCGGCGGGTATATCGTATGGCGCGCTGCCGGCCAGATCATCTCATCGGACACAACGATTTACGTCACCTATACCGAAAGCGGCACCGCCGCGTCGGCTGGGGCGGCTGAGATCGTCGTGGCCTATGTTCCTGACAACGACCGGTAAGGGAGGATTGAATCATGGGTATCGCTGTTCACTCTGGTCTTGATAATGTGAAATCATCGGACGTTACGATTGCTGATGATGTCACGATCACCGACGCACTGACGGTTACGGGCGCAACTGTGCTCAACGGCACGGTGGCGGTCGGCAACGCTACGTCCGACACGATCGGCTTTTATGGCGTCACCAAGGTCAACCAGCCTGCGGCTTCTGGCGAGGCGGCCTTGACCGTCACGGCGGTCACGGCAGTCACCGCGACCTTCGTGACGGCGACTTGGAGGGCACGCATCAACCAGATCGTTACCGACCTGGGCAACTTGCAGACCAAGTACAACCAGGTACGCGGTGATCTGGTCTCGGTCGGCCTGATTAAGGGCGCTGCCTAAGAGCACGACAACGACCGGGGGGTTTCGGCCCCCCGGTTTCATATCGGGCAACACGAGGGGGTCGCCGTGGGGGCAATGTATAACTCGAAGTCGATGGGGCTGACGGCGCCGATCAAGCGCGTCTATCTCGCCATCCCGGTCAGCAAGGAATTTCCGCCGCTGCTCACCTGCTTCCTTTGGGATTTGCAGCGTGAAGCGCGCGCCGCCAACATCGACATCATGCTCGGCTGTCTGTCCGGCAACTGCCACGTTGACGACGGCCGAAACTTCCTCGTCCGCGAGTTCCTGGAAACGGACTGCGACGATCTCTTCTTCCTTGACGCCGACGTGGTGGGGAACGCCGCCGAGATCACGCGCTTCATGGCGAACGACCGCGACGTGTCGGCCGTTCTCTACCCGTACAAGAGCGACGAATTTGGATTCCCGCACCTCATTCCGCCTGAGACGGCCGTGATCGAGGAAGCTGACGGCATGATCGAAGTGCCGATGGTCCCGACCGGCTGCCTCAAGATCAAGCGGCACGTTCTCGAAAAGCTCGATGCGATTGCCCCGCACTGCTACGGCCAGCGCGAGCACGGCACCAGCAAGAATCCCATGCCGATCATCTTCGAGCGGGGACTAATCGACAAGCGCCGCATCGGTGGCGATTACCACTTCTGCGTCAAGTGGCAGGCGCTTGGCGGCAAGATATACGTGGAGCCCAACGTCTCGCTCGGGCACGTCGGCGAGAAGGTCTATGAGGGCGAATTCGGCCAATATCTCGCCAGCGAGAACGGCGTCGATCACCCCTATTTCGTGAAGTCCGTGGCCGCGCTCAAGGCGGGCAATCCCGAAGATAAGGACTTCGCCACGATCCGCGCTCGGTGGGGCAATCACTTCGCTGTCGGCGGCGACATGCTGATGGCGCTCTGGGAGATCGTAAAGGAGCACAAGGGCACAATCCTCGAGACGGGCTCCGGCATCACGACGCTGGTCATGGGCATCGCTGCCGATCAGGTCGGCGCTCACGTCCACGCACTAGAGCACGATGCCCATTACTTCCAGCAGACGCTAAGCCTGCTCAACCGCTACGGCGTCGATAACGTCACGCTGCATTACGCGCCGCTCACGGACAAGCGCGGCGGAATGCTTTGGTATGACGTTCCCGCCTCTCTGCCCCATGACTTCACCGTGGCGATCAACGATGGCCCGCCGCGCAACTATGGCGGCAGTCACGCGCGCGAGGGCTTTTACACCATCGTCGGAGACCGCATCGCTGAGTCTCACTGGATCGGTGATGACGCGGACAGCGACCACGACCGGGAAATGTTCGAACGCTACGCCACGGCGGACGGGCGCGAGTGCCACGTATTCGGCGAGCGCGGGCTCCGGCAATTCATCGTGGCAAAGTCAAAGGCCAAGCCGCGACTGATGGCGGCGGAATAGGAGAATCGACCATGTTCTGCACATCAATTGCGAGCTTCACCCGGCCCGCCAACACCGCGGAGTACACGAGCGGCGACCTTGTGGCTGATAGCGTCACGGCTGCCAGCGTCACGGGCTTCCGCTTCTCGGTCGAGCGAGTGCAGGGTCTCGGGAAGATAAGCCGCGTCACCCTTTACAAGGGCAGCACGACCACGACGGCCGCGAGCTTCACGCTCTACCTGTTTACGCGCGCGCCGACGCTGGCGAACGGTGACAACGGCTCGTTCTCAATATCGAGCTATCGCTATTTCCTGGGCTCCGTCGCCTGCGATATGTCGAGCGGCGCCACGGCTGGCAGCGCGGACCTTGTCGAGCAATTTGCCCTGACCAATCCCTTCATATTCGACACGACATCGCTCGGATTCAGCGCAGCCGGCCTCTATGGCTATCTAAGCGTCAGCGGCAGCTACGCGCCAGCATCGGGGGAACTGTTTGAGGCGACGCTGGAAATCGAAGGCTAACGGTGAGACCCAAAATGAATGGAACAATGGCAGATTCACGAGGAGACCAGCATCCCATCCTCCGCCGTCTCGCTAATGCTGAGAGTGGAGTACATCGCCGCGACACTCTCGGAAACGGCGAGGGCGCACGAGCACCGGATGGAGCGAATGGAGAAGCAGATCGACGGCCTGATCACCCGTCCACCAACGGCCATCGACTGGTCAACGGTCATCAAGCTCTCAACGGCTCTGCTCTTAATGGGTATGGCGGGGCTAGGCGTCATCACTTGGCCGGAAGCCCAAAGCTATTCGGCAACCATGCATGGCACTCAATAGCAAACGCTAGTTTCGGTACGGCTCTGTTCCTGTGCGTCATGATCTGGACCGCGCGGCTCGTGCTCGCGCCTTCACCTGGGGACCAGCCTAATGATCATCGAGATCGCATTCTCAGTCTGTCTGATAGCGCAGCCGGCCTCGTGCAGCATCCATAAGCTCAGCTTCATGGACGAGCACGTAACCGGGCTCCAATGCACCATGGGCATCGCTGGCCAAAAGCAGATCGCGGACTGGCTCAAGGGGCGGCCCAATATGTTTCTCGCAAGGTGGAAGTGTTCTGCACCGGGCCGGTACGCCAAAATCTGAGGGCTAAGGCATGACGACGCTTTCAGTGATGAAGGGCCGAATTGCTGAGGAGCTTCGGCGTGACGATCTGACGACCGAGATCGCCAACGCCATTGCCACGGCGATTGCCGGCTATAAATATGAGCGGTTCTCGTTCAATCAGACGACCTTCGTTGACGTTCCCGCGTCTGACGGCGAGGCCGACAACGCCTGGATGACGACGGCCGAGCGCCTTATCCGCGCGCGCGCCAAGCTCGAAATCGTCGTGCACGTTCTTGACCAGCCTGACGATCGGATGGTCACTCAGCTTAATGCTGAGATACAGGACGCCTTGCGATCGCTGCGCCTCTCCACGTCGCACGCAGACACGGCCACGGCATCGACGCTGGGCATGATGAAGCTCAGGATCGCCAACGAGATCAACCGCTCCGACCTTACCGACGAGATCGCCAACGCCATCAACGATGCAATCCTCGCCTATGAGGACGTGCGCTTCTACTTCAACGAAACGCGCTCGTTCACCATCACGACGGTTGCTGACCAGCGCCGCTATACATCGGACGATGACGCCGACATCGGCAATATCCTCAAGATCGACTTCGTGATCGTGACCCTCAACAGCCTACCCTACGGGCTTGAGGCGCGCGACCCGGAATGGTTTGAGCACAACCTGACGACATCAACCAATTCGCCCGGGTTCTACGGCTGGTATGACGAGACGCTGATCCTGCATCCGACGCCGAACGCCGCGCTGACGGTGCGCATCGGCTGCGTGGAGAAGGTCGCGGCCCCTGCCGCCGACGCCACCACGGGCAACGCCTGGATGACCAAAGCCGAGCGCATGATCCGTAATCGGGCCAAGGCCGAACTTTACACCAACGTCGATGACATCGCCGACGACAAGAAAGCGGCCAAGCACATGCAGCTTGCCGAGGAAGCCCTGGAGCAATTGGAGCGGCGCACGACGCGGCAGGCCCAAGTTGGCCCGCTGATCGTCCGGCCGTTTGATTTCTGATGCCGACGCTACCCTTCGGGGAATACAGGCCGGACTTGAGCGACTTGGACGGGCAGCACACCCGCTCCATCCTCAACGTCGTGCCGCGCGGCGACGGATACGGCCCGTTCAACGTGGCGGAAGCGTTCACGGACGCGCTGGCGGCTGTCTGCCGCGGATACTTCTATGCGCACAACTCGGACGGCACCATCACCATCTTCGCGGGCTCGTCAACCAAGCTCTATATGATGAGCAACACCGATTTCTCGTGGTCTGACGTGTCGGTCGGCGCCGGCTCATACGCCGCGCTCGATGGCGATGCCAATTGGGCATTCGCGCAATTCGGCCAGTATGTGATCGCCTGCCAAGCCAACGCCGCCGTGCAAGTGTGGGACCTCACGGCGAGTTCGGCCTTTGCTAATCTTGCGGGATCGCCACCCAATTCGGCCTTCGTGTCGGTGGTCAACGGCTTCCTCGTGCTGTCGGGCCTTGCTTCCAATCCGCGCCGCATTCAATGGTCGGGGCTCAACGCGACCACGACTTGGACCTCGGGCGTCAACTCCTCCGATTATCAGGACTTGCCTGACGGCGGCAACGTCGGCCCGGTGGTCGGCGGCGAGTTTGGCGTGATCCTGCAGGACTTCGCCATCCGGCGCATGACGTTCTCGCCTGGGTCGGAGACGATCTTCGACATTCAGCGCATCGGTAAGGACATCGGCATCCAGGGCTACTACTCGGCCTGTAACGCTGGCGAGCGCGTTTTCTTCCTGACGCCCAAGGGCTTCATGCAAAGCTCGGGGGCTGGCGAATTGCTGCCCATCGGCGAGGAAAAGGTCAACCGCACGTTCTTTGCCGAATTCGACGCGGGCAACTCGCAACTCTTGCAGGCAGCCGCCGACCCGAACACGAACACGGTGCTTTGGGTTTACAAGACCAGCACCAATCCCAACGCCACGTTCAACAAGGGGCTGCTTTACAACTACCTCTTGCAGCGGTGGGCTCCCGTCGAGATCGAGGGCGAATATCTGGCGGCCCTCGCCAGTCCCGGCCTCACCATGGAAAACCTCGACGCCATCGCGTCCGGCGCGATGGCCATCACAGGCGCAGTCTCCGCCAGCGGCCTGATAAAGTTGACGGTCGCAAGCACGTCCACGCTTTCGACGGGCAATTACAAGACGATTTCGGGTGTGCTCGGCACGACGGAGGCGAACGGCACTTGGGCCATCACCGTCGTCAACGGCACGACATTCACACTCGACGGTTCGACGTTCGCCAATGCCTACGTGTCGGGCGGCATCGTCGGCGGCTCGCTCGATGATCTGACATTCTCGCTCGACGGCTTCAGCACATCGTCGCTTCCCAATCTGTCGATGTGTGGCACGGCGCATAAGATCGGGTTCTTCTCTGGCGATGCCCTGGAAGCCACGCTTGAGACGCCTGAGCAATCGGGCGACGGCCAGCGCATCAAGGTCAAGGGCTTCTTCCCGATCACAGACGCAACGGACGTGCGCGGGCGCATCTCCAAGCGCGAGCTGCTGTCGGCTGCCCTGACATACACGGCGGAAAGCACCATGAACGCGCAAGGCTATGTCTGCGCCCTGCGCGACACGCGATATACGCGCGCCAAGGTTCGCATCCCGTCCGGTACGAATTGGAGCTTTGCGAGCGGCGTGAAGCCTGACGCGGGGCTCACGGGGCGTCGGTGAGTGTCACAAGAGGGTATGCCCTGGCGAGATAGGGAGAACGACCTAGATCAAGCGTCACATCTGAGTTGTTTGCGTTCCGATGTTGCAACATAGGGAACAGGCCCAGCCTGTTGTTACGAAATGACCGGCCTTGTGCCAGCGACGAATGAAACAAGCCTCGTGCGTGTCGTGCGCTCGATCCGCGACCTGTTCGAGGGCCGCTGCAATGCCTTCGGCACGTTCACGCTCGCGGCCAGCGTCACCACGACGGCGGTGACGGCTCCCAACTGCGGCTTGGACAGTCAAGCCCTGTTCTCTCCGACGACTGCCAACGCGGCGGCAGAGATCGCCTCCGGCGGCATGTACGTCTCGGCCATTGCTCAGGGCACGTTCACCGTCACGCACGCCAACAGCGCCCAAACCGACCGGACCTTTGCTTACAGGATTGTGGGGTAGCCATGGAAGATACACCCGGACTTCGCATCGTCCAAGTCCCGCTCCCGATGGTGGGCGTCATGTGGTCGATGATCTCGCCCTTGCTGATGCAGGGGCTCGGCGCTTCGGATGGTCAATTGTCCGAAGCCGTGGACGACATTCTGAATGGCCGCGCCCACGTCTGGATCGTCATTACCAACGAACAGATCAAGGGCGTGTTCCTGACCGCCATGGTGGTCGACGACTATTGCGAGTCGATCGACGTTTACGCCCTGGCCGGTGAGGGGATCATCGAGTGGGGCAAGGCTATCTCCGAGCGCATGGCGAAGTACGCCAAGGCAAACGGCTGCAAGCGGGTTCTGTTCGCCGGCCGCAAGGCGCTGCTCAAGGTTTACGAGGGCGCGCGCATCGTCGGCGAGCTTTCGCCTGGGGTCTATCAATTTGAAAGGGCGGTGGCATGAGCTTCGGATCAACCAAGACTAAGCAGAACACCAACCAGAACACCCAGACGGAACCGTGGGGGCCGTCCGTTCCCTACCTGACCGGGCTCCTGCAAAAGGCCGGTTCGGTCGGCAACATTGATATTACCCCGGACCAACAAACTGCCTTTGCGGCGCTCAAGACGAACGCGGCACAGGGCAACCCCTTCACGCCCGACATCGCCAAGCTCGCCGGCGATTCCTTCAACTATGACAACAGCGGGCAAGGCGGCGCGGTGGGCGATGCCTACGGCGCGCTGCAAGGCAACCTGAGCAAGTACGCGACGGGCGAATATCTCGACCCGTTCTCGAACCCTCAGATGAGGGCCATGCTCGATACGGTCGGCAACGACGTGCAGGACCGCATCAACCAGATGTTCCAGGGCGCGGGCCGGTGGGGATCGGGTGCTAATCAGCAGTCGGTCGCGCGTGGCGTGACGCAGGCGCAGCTTCCCTTGCTGCTCGATCAGTTCAACAAGCAGCAGGGCAACCAGATCGCGGCCAATCAGACGATATTCGGGGCGGCCGGTCAGTCGGCCGGTCAGCAATCGCAGCTTGACCAGATCATGCAGCAGATCAGGGGCCAGGGCATCGGCTTTGGCAACGAGGCGCTGAACGCCAAGAATTACGCCGGCAATCAGATCCTCAACCTCGATCAGCAGATTCAGCAATTGCCCTATGAGAACCTGGCGCTGCTTGAAAGCCTGCTCGTGCCCGGCGCTGGCGCTGGCGGCACGTCGAACACGCAAGGAACCACTAAGGGCTCGACAAGCGGCTTTGGTATCTCGCTGTCGGACGAGCGGGCCAAGGATGACATTCACCAAATCGGCGCGCTCGTGGACGGCCAGCCGATCTATCGCTTCGAATACAAGGGCGACCCGAGCAACACCGTCCGCATCGGCCTCATGGCTCAGGACGTTGAGAAGGATCACCCCGAGGCGGTCCACGAGCTTCCTGGCGGCCTCAAGGGCGTCGATTACGGCGAGGCGACCAAGGACGCGGCCAAGATGGTGCGCGCCGCCGTTGCCAAGCGGAGGGCCAACTAATGCCGCTGCTCGATGATATTTTCGCGGCGTTCCAGGGCGGCGGTCAAGCGCCTCCTGTGGGCACCGCTCCGGTCATGCCGGTGCAGCGCAGCGCCCCGATGCCCATGGCACCGTTGCCGCCTCCCGAGACGGAATTGACCGCTCCAAAGAAGCGCGTCCCGCGCCCCGACTTCAACGACGGGTATTCGGAAGCCGGGACTATTCTGCACGGCCTTTTCGGAAATGGCGTGATCGGTGGGCTTGGTCAAGCAATGTCGGCCAACGCATCGCACGGGGCGCAAGTCGAGGCGCGCAATCAAACCTATGATTGGCTCACGAGCAAAAAGAACATCGATCCCGAGACGGCCAAGCTGATTGTCACCAATCCCGATGTCGCCAAGCAAATGCTGCCGAAGCTGTTGGGCATTCGCGGTGATAAGCGCGAATGGAAGCAGATCGGCGAGGATCAATATGGAAAAAAATCTATGGGCTGGGTCAATCCCTCAACGGGAGAGGTAACGCCAGTTGAGATTGCGGGCGCACAAGGGGGGGCGAATGCCGCCGACCCATCGGAGAATGCCTATCTGGGGGGCGAGGACTTCCTAAAGACGCTTGATCCTGCGCGTGCGGCGCGCTTGCGTGCGATCGCCGAAGGTCGCCAGCGGTTCCCTGTCGGTCGGGCGGCCACAACCCCTGATGGGCTGCGGCTTATTGACGAACTCAACCAGTTTTCGCCCGAACTCGACGCGACAAATTACAGGGCACGGGAGAGAACCAACGCCGATTTTTCCTCAGGCCCTGAGTCGCGCAACACCTCATCGCTCAACACAGTCATTGGGCACATCGACGAGCTCAACTCGACCGTCGATTCGCTGAACAACTTTAATACGTGGGGCTTTACGGCTCTGAACGCGCCCGTCAATTGGGCGGCGGACAAACTGTCGCCGGACTTCCAGGGCCGCGAGGGCGAATTCACGTTAGCCAAGCAAGCCGTCGCAACGGAAATGATGAAGGCGTTCCGTGGCGGCGTCGGCGTCGGCAGTATGCAGGAAATTGAAGACTGGAAGGAGGAGCTTGACAGCGCCAAGTCGCCCGATGCTCTGCACAAGATCATTCGTATGGGTGTCCGCCTGCTGCGCTCGCGCCTCGAGGCGCTCGCTAACCAATACAATCGCGGCATGTCCACAGAGAACCGGCCGTTGCCGTTGCTCAGCCCCGGGACCGTCGATGCATTCAACCGGCTTGAGGGCCTGCCGAGTGATGGCGGGGACGCAAGCGCGCCGGCAAGCACGTCTGATGTCAGTGCGGCGGGCGCCGGGAACCCGGCGCAAATCCAAGACGGGCAAACGGCCATCAACCGGACGACCGGGCAACGCATCATCTTTAGGGGCGGGAAGTGGCAGTCGCAGTGAGCAAATTGCCTCCGGGCTTTGAGCTTGAAGCACAGGGGGCGCCTCCTGGGCTGCCGCCGGGCTTTGAGCTTGAGGGCGGACTGCCTCCGGGCTTCGAGTTGGCCGGTCCCGACCCGCGCGAGGGCGCACCGCCGACTGTCCCCCCTGGCGGCATTGGAAAAAGCAAGCCGCCCGCTCCCGGCATCTTGCCTGAGGCGATCACGCGGCCGATCAACGACGTGGTGGGTCTCGTCAAGCCGCTCATGGACGTGTCAAGCGGTCCCGGCCGCACGGGCAGCGCATGGCAGAACGCGAATGATCGCGTCAAGGACACGCTCAACTTTGCGGCTTCGATGCCGTTCTCGGCGCTGCGCCTGCCGACGCCCGGTCAGATGATCGAGGGCGTGTCGGGGCTTTCCGGTGCGCGCCAGTCCGAGGATAGTTTTGTTGAAAACAACCCGGCGGTGATCCAGGCGCTCGGGGCCATGGGTGAAGTCGCGCCCGGCTTCACGCGCGGGCTCGGCATGGGCGCCCCACGCACCGAATTTGCGCCGCGCGTGAAGCCGTACACGGTCGCCGATCAGGCGCGAGATATTGGCGTCGATCTGTCCCGGTCAACCACGGGCGGACCGGCGGCGCGCGGCGCTGGCGCCGTGGCTAAGGACATTCCCTTTACGTATGTCAACAACCCGATGCTGACAGCTGCCGAACGGGCAAAGGGGCAACTTGGCGAAGCAAAGCGCGGTGTGATCGAGGATGCAAGCTCTGGGCGCTACCCTGCGGAAGGGTCTGCCGAATCTGGACTCGCAGATTGGCTCAGGAACGGCCGGCAGGGCGAACCGCCGCCGCCCGGGGCTCCACCACCGGCCCCGCGTCCTGCCGCCCTAGAGGCTCCTGCGCCCTATATAGAGGCCAAGGGTGAAGTTGCAGGGCCTATTAAGATTGTCACGCCAGATCAGGGCATGGAAATCACGGCGGTCCCCCAGGTCGTCGAGTTGTCTAGCCTACGGAGATCGGCCGGGGAATATCAGCCGCGAGACCGCGCGCGGGCTGAGTACGGTCAGGAAGTCCGCGAGCGCGCCGCGCGTCTCGATCCTGAGCAATTGAAGCCGGGCCGCGTCTCCGATAGCGGCGCCCCCATCGCCCTAGAGGACGGGACCATCATCTCGGGCAACGGCCGCGTCATGTCGATTGCGGAGGTCTATGACAACCCGGCGCTTGCCGAGCGCGCCGCCGCTTACAAGGCAAGCCTTGGCCCCGCTGCTCAGGATATGAAGCAGCCCGTGCTTATCATGCGGGCTCAGGACTTGCCCGCCGATCAGGCCGCTAAGTTTGCCGATCTGTCGAACCGGGGGCGCATTGCCACCATGTCGGCGACGGAGCGGGCCGCACGCGACGCCAAGGCGCTCGGGCCTGAGGGCGTGGCTCTATACAGGGGCGGAGAATTCGATGCACCGCAAAATGCGGATTTTCTCCGCGCATTCACGAGCAAGGCTGTCACCGGCTCCGAGCGCGCCTCATTCTCCAAGGAAGGGCAGCTTACTCAAGAGGGCATCGCCCGGATGCGCGGGGCGGTCCTGGCATCTGCTTACGATGACGCGGCCACCCTTTCGAAGATGCTGGAAAGCGCCGACGACAACATTCGCAACCTGACGGGGGCACTTGCTGATGCAGCGCCCGGCTTTGCCGCTCTCAAGGCGGACATCAAGGCCGGCACCGTCATGGCGGAATTGGACGCTGCGCCCCAGGTCACGGAAGCGGTCAAGCTGATTGCCGATCTGCGCAACCGTGGCACCACGCCGCAACGCTTCTTTGACCAGATCGACGCATTCGACACGACGGACCCGATTGTGAAAGAGTGGGTCAGGGCGTTCTATAACGAGGACTTGAGCCGCCCGATCTCGCGCCAGAAAATGGCCGAAGTGCTCAAGGCGTATTCTGAGGAAGCGCGCAAGCATCAACCGGGCGGACTATTCGAGGACACGACGACGGGCGCTGACGTGCTCGCCGTTGCCAGAAAGGCAGGACAGGATGGCATTCGTTCCGAAAGTGCCGGGACCGGCAACCTCGGGCTTGAAGCTCCACGCGATGGGGCGGGCTATGGCGCGCGTGGGGGCGCGGCACAACGACCAGCGACTAATGAAGTCAGCGCAAGCCCTGTTTCAGGAAGCAGACAGGCTTGGGAGCGACCAGCCGCAGAAGTTGGGGACACAAGCACCGGCGCGCCTGGGAACGCACTAACCCAAAGCGGCAGCTTCAAGGACGCACCGCCGCTTGAAAAGGTCGGCTATGCAGGGCCGATCACGCCTGAGGGTGCCGCCCATGCCGCTCGGCGCGCGCGACTATCGGCGGCTCTCGATATTCCGTCCGGCAAACTGACGGGCGCTCGCGTTGTCGAGCGTCTGGTCGATCTCGCGCGCGAGGACAATATTCAGGCGATCATCCGAACGCGCTCAGTGCTCGGGCCTGACGCATGGGGCGACGTTCTCTCCGGTGTGATCTACCGGATGCTGACCGACGCCGAGGGGCCGACTGCCGTTTATAGCAGCCTATCGCACAACACGATCAACGCCCTATTCGATGGCAAGATGCGCCAGGGCCTCGATAACGTGATGAACGTCTCGCCGCTGGTTGAGAAGCAAGCCGCGCGCGCCGTTCCGAGCAAGATCGGCAGGGGCGCGGCCAAGGCAGAGAAGATTTACAGGCACGGCCTCGGGTATACCGGGACCGTCGCGCTCATGCTGGATCCTCTCGCGCTGATCCATTTCCTGACGACGAAGGGGGCCATCAAGGGCGGGCTCTATGGGTTCGCCCGTTACATGAGCAAGCCCGCGAGCGCGCCGATGGTCGGCCGATGGTTTCGTTCCGCGTTCGATTACGCCAAGGACTCGAGCCCGGCCAACGCCAAGGCGCTCGCGCTCACATCGCGCAACATCTCGCACATGATCGCTCAGGACAGCGGTGGGGATGAGCGCAAAATTTCTGATGATCTTGTCGCGGCTGTAGAGGGGGCGAACTGATGGCGCGCACATGGACATCATCCGATCCGCGCTGGTTGAAGCTGAACCCTTACCAGCGCGCCGCCGCAATGGCGCTCATGGAAGCCGACGCACGCAATCCGTCCGATGCTCGTGACGCGCTTGGGGCGATGATAAACCGCGCCGCCAAGGCTGGCGTCAACCTGGGCGATCACGTCTCTGGCTCGATCTACCAGCCGACGATTGAGCCCGGACAGCAGGCGCGGCTCGATGGCATCTTGAAGTCACCGGAATTCACCGACCTGACGGGCTGGGCTGAGCGCCGCGCGACGGGCTTCGAGCCTGACCCTGTGAAGGGTGCAACGCACTTCCTCGCGCCCGAAAAGACGATGCTGGCCTTGGAGCGGCAGAACCCGAGCAAATATCGCAATTGGGGGCCGAGCGGGGCCAATTGGACCGGCTACGATCCGGCGACGGGCTCTTATAAGGGCGTCGTCATGCGCGACACGTCGCACGCATTCCTCGCGCCTGAGGGCTCTTTCAGCGTCCCCGGCACGGCGGGCCGCGTCAACGCTGCGCAGAACGGTGCAATCAGCGGCGGACAAGCGCCGTCGTTCCCTGGGCCGTCACAGTCGATCAATCCCGCGCCGACTGCGGTGGCGTCTGCCGGTCCTGATCAAGCGGGGCTTCACGACAACCCCGATCAATACGAAGGTCTCCTGTCGAGCCTGTTCGGCGAAAAGGATCAGCAGGGGTTCAAGCCGATCATGGATCGGGTCGGCGATGCGAGCGCCGCCGCAATCCCGCAAGCGCCGACTGCGAGCTTCGCGCCCGTTCCCGACATGCGCAAGCCCATTGACATATCGCAATTGCTTTCGATCGTCGCCAACCGTCAGAAATTGGGGGTCGCCTAATGTTTCCTTTCCTTTCCATGCTCGGCAACATCGCCTCGTCAATCGGTATGACTGGCGTCGGTGCTGGCCTTAGTTCGATCGGCGGCATGGGTGGGGGTGCCGGTGGCTCGATGCCGTTCGGGTTCGGGGGCGGGGCATCCACGACGCCGGGGACGGCGGCCAACGGTGGATGGGAGACGACGGTGACGCCGGCCATGTCGCCGCTGGCGAAAATAGGCCAAGCCCTGAGGCAAGAGCAGGGCGGTGGCGGTCAATCGCCCATGCCGAAGCCGCCAGATGTGCAGATGCCGCAGCCTGTGGACGCGCGCCGGCCTGCCGATGTCTCGCAGCTTCTTTCCATCATCCAGAACCGCAGCCGTTTGGGGGTATAGGGGGTCACAATGGTCGATTTCAACAATTTCAGCCTGCAATCGCAGATTCCGAAAGACCTGCAAGTGTCGTCGGAGCTGCCGACGCTTCCAGCGCCGCCCAAGGGCAACGGCGGGATGCCGTTTGGCTTCCTCTCGTCTCTGATGGGCGGCGGGGCTAACGCCAACTCGATCGGCAACCGCCCAATCCAGCGGATCGACGTGCGCCAGCCTGAGATACAGCGCCTCGTCTCGATGTTCGCGCCGATGTCGCCCACGCCTGCACCCGCTCCTGCGCCAGCGC
>Ga0105050_10002755_pt1 | contig 24842 bp, 18 predicted proteins | sample FRY01_FD_78088 | JGI IMG/M metagenome (GOLD analysis project Ga0105050, IMG submission 78088) | Freshwater microbial communities from Lake Fryxell liftoff mats and glacier meltwater in Antarctica - FRY-01 | ecosystem: Environmental > Aquatic > Freshwater > Ice > Glacier meltwater ...
CCTTGGCGTCATAAGGCGTTGCGGGGATGACAGTTTTAATCCCGCAGATATGGGTGAACAGGCTTTCGGGGCTTTGACTATGGGTTTGTCCGCCAAAAATGCCGCCGCCAAAAGGCGACCGCACGGTCATAGGGCAAATGAAGTCATTCGCGGACCGATAACGGATGCGCGCCGCTTCGCTAACAAGTTGGTCAAGCCCCGGATAGATATAATCCGCAAACTGGATTTCAGGCACAGGACGCAAGCCGTAAGCAGCCATGCCAACGCCAACGCCGATGATGCCACATTCGCTGATGGGCGTATCAAACACGCGGGTTTTGCCGTGCTTATTCTGTAAGCCTGCAGTGGCGCGGAAGACGCCGCCAAAATAGCCGACATCCTCACCCATGATGACAACATCGGGGTCCCGCCCCAACATGACGTCCATTGCGCTGTTGATTGCTTCGATCATGTTCATGGTTTTGGTAGGTGCGTCAGACATCAGCGCGCTTCCCACTCTGGACCAAATTTGTCCTTTTGCTCTTCCAGCATTTGTGCGCACTGCTCTTTCAAATGCCACGGCATATGCTCGAATACGTCCTCGAACATCGTTTCAAACGGATGGTGAAGGCCATGACCCAATATGCCGTTTTGCTCGGCTTCTTTCTGCGTCGCCTTCACCTGGTCCGAAAGCTCGGTAATTATGGCGTTATGCTGCTCATCGCTCCACGCGCTGGTCGCTATTAGATGATCTTTGAGGCGGGTCACGGGATCACCAAATGGCCAAGACGCATATTCTTCTGCGGGACGATAGGCACCCGGGTCATCTGACGTTGAATGCCCCTCACCCCGGTACGTAAAATATTCGATCAGGGTGGGCCCGCCATTTGTCCGCGCGCGGTTAGCGGCCCATTGCATGGCAGCATATACCGCCAGGGCATCATTACCATCGACGCGCAGCCCAGCGATGCCGTAGCCGATGGCGCGCGCTGCAAATGTCGTCCGTTCACTGCCCGCAAAGCCCGAGAAGGACGAAATCGCCCATTGGTTGTTAACGACCTGAAAAATGACAGGCGCGTTGTAGACAGCGGCAAAGGTAAGCGCGCTGTGGAAATCGCCCTCGGCTGTCGATCCATCACCGCACCACACGGCGGAAATCCGTGTGTCTGCACGCGAGGCAGATGCCATTGCCCACCCAACGGCCTGCGGATACTGCGTCGTCAGGTTGCCGGAAACGCTAAAAAATCCATAATCCTTTGCCGAGTACATGACGGGCAACTGACGCCCCTTAAGATCGTCGCCGCGATTGGAATATATCTGATTCATCATTTGAACCATCGAATAATCCCGCGTAATTAGAATACCTTGTTGGCGATAGCTTGGAAAACACATGTCGTCACCATGAAGCGCCATAGTGGGGGCAACCGATGTCGCTTCTTCGCCAAACGACTTCATATAGAAGCTGGTCTTACCCTGACGCTGCGCCCGGAACATCCGATCATCGAACGCGCGCAACAGCAGCATTTTACGCAACATCAAGCGCAAGGTATCTGCATCAAGTCCCGGGTTCCAACTGCCCTTCGCTTGGTCGTCATCACCCAATACGCGCACAAGACCATAGGCCAGACCATGAATGTCCGCTGGCTTTACATGTTCATCGGGGCGCGGAATGGCGTCGACATCCGGAACGACAATGTCGCTAAAGTCGGCAGCGTCGCCGGGGCGAAACTTCGGCTCGGGTATATGGAGGTGCAGTGGCGCAAGATTTTCTTTATTGCCCGGCGCCATACCCATCTCCCATTTGAAAAGCCCAAAACGACTCAGGCTGATTATTATTCACAGTTGTTATAATATTTCAAATGAGACTTTAGGTCAATATGGCTGACCTATATGCATTAAACGGCTACAGGGGCGGAGATGTGGGCTTGCGGTTGATAATCTTGGACCTCGAAATCACTGATGCTGAAGTCGAAGATACTGGAAGGGGTGCGAAGCAACTTCAGTTTCGGATTGCCTGAAGGTGCGCGGCTAAGCTGTTCTTCGACCAAGTCTGCATGGTTGAGGTACAGATGGACATCGCCACCCTGCCAGATCAGCTCACCGGCCTGAAACCCGCAAACTGCAGCCAACATACGCGTCAGCAATGCGGCGGAAAATGCATTGAATGCAAATCCAAGCCCCAAGTCACACGAACGTTGGAACAAGATGCAGCTCAATACGCCGTCAGCGACATGGAATTGGTAAGTTTTGTGGCATGGCGGCAACGCCATTTGGTCGAGTTCAGCGACATTCCAGCCTTCGATAATGTGGCGACGCGAACCGGGACTATTCTTGAGGGACTCGACCAGCAGGCTGATTTGATCAATGCCTTTCTCAGCGCGCCTGAACAGGCCATCGCCCGCTGCCTCATATCGCGGCCAATTGACCCATTGCGCACCGTATACGGGCCCCAGATCACCCCAACGCATCGCAAACGGCTCATCCTCGACGATCCGGCTTTCGAAATCCTCCTGAGACATGACGTCGCCTGTTTCGCGCCTATATCTGTCCAACGGCCAATCCGTCCAAATGCGCACCTTTTGCTGCAGCAGGGGACGGATGTTGGTGTCTCCGGTTAAGAACCAGAGCATTTCGCGTGCGGCGGTTTTCCAGTAAACCCGCTTGGTCGTCAGTAACGGAATGGCATCATTCGCCAGCGAAAAGCGCATGGTAGACCCGAAAAGCGCCTTGGTCCCAACACCGGTACGATCACGTTGGACGGTTCCATGTTCCCATATCTGCCGCATAAGCGACAGATATTGCTCTTCATAATGCGGCTGATTTTGCATCGCCTACCGCTAAGCCGACTCCGCTATTTTGGCAACAGTTCGATGCCGCATACCTTCGCCCTGTTTCGGAAAGCCGAGGGCCGGAACGTTCCTACCCCCGGCCCCGGCTCATTTCCCTACTGCCGGCGCTATTATCCAGCAGCTTGCACTTGCGAAACCAGTTCGACCGTTTCCTGGTCAGCCAGAACCCGTTTGCGCCATGTCGCGAGCGCCTGGCCAACGACTTGGTCCATATTATAGTAACGGTAGGTCGCCAGGCGGCCCACGAATAATGTGTTAGGTTCAGCTTGTGCAAGGGCCTCATAACGCTTGTATAGCCGCTGGTTTTCCTCCCGCGGGATTGGATAATAAGGGTCGCCCTCGGCTGCAGGATATTCCGTAGTGATGCTCGTCACTGAACCGTTGTCACCGGTGAAATGCTTATATTCGGTGATCCGTGTATATGGTGTATTTTCAGCGGGGTAGTTCACGGTTGCAACAGGCTGAAATTTTTCCTGCTCCACAACCGAATGTTCGAACCGCAACGACCGGTAAGGGAGCGCACCATAGCAGAAGCCGAAATATTCATCGACAGGACCTGTAAACACCAATCGATCAAAGGAATATGAGTCCCGTATATCGGCGAAGTCGACGCCGGTGATGACATCAATTTTCGGGTGATCGAGCATGTTCTCAAACATCTTGGTGTAGCCGTCTGCGGGTATAGCCTGATATTTGTCTGTGAAATAACGATCATCGGTATTGGTGCGTGTGGGCACGCGCGCCGTCACCGATTTGTCCAACTCGCTTGGGTCCAAGCCCCATTGTTTGCGCGTATATCCGCGGAAGAACTTTTCATAGAGCTCGCGGCCTACTGCCGAGACCACAACGTCTTCCGAAGTTTCGACGATGTCGACTGGTTCCGCACGCGCCGCGAGCCATGCCGCGGCCTCATCGTCGCTCTGCAAGTCGAGACTGTAGAGCGTGTTGATCGTGGTTCGGTTGATGGGAATTGGAACCAGCATATCATCGACACGCGCCAGCACGCGATGTTCATATTTCCGCCACTTGGTGAAGCGCGATAGATATTCGAAAACATCGGCCGAGTTGGTGTGAAAAATATGTGGACCATATTTATGGTAGAGCTGACCAACGTCATTGCGCTCATCAAAGGCGTTGCCCGCTATATGGTCGCGGCGATCAACGACGAGCACATTGTAACCGGAACCGGCGGCGAGACGTTCTGCCATAACGGAACCGGCGAAGCCTGCGCCTACAACAATCCAGTCATAATGCTTTTGGGGAGGAGCAGGCCAGACCGATGGTGCGGTGATGGGGTGCACACGGCGATCGTGGGGTACAACTTCGTCGATCAAATCGGCCATCTCGGCATAAGTTCTGTCCCAGCTAGAATCGGCGATCATCGCATCGGCAACCTTCGCACCCTCACCTGTTTGGGCATAAATAAGCGCCGTTTCGCATGCTGCGATAAACCCATCTGGCGTTTGGGCGATGCAGACGCGCGGGCATTTGCCGCAGCTGGCCTCAACATCAGTGACGGGTGTGGAGACCACAACCTTACCGCCTGCCAAATATTCCGGCGTTTTTGTAGGGCTTATGAATCGGGTCGATTCGTTGATTGCAAACGGCATAAGGGCGACGTCCCAACCGGCCAGATATTGCGGCAATTCGTCGTAAGTCTTGCTGCCTAGCCAGTGAATGTTCGCGTGTTTCGGGAGTTCATCTTCCGATATTTTCACAACTGGACCAATCATCACAAAGCTCCAGTCCGGGCGCGCACTTGCAATCTGCGACAGGAGGTCCAAGTCAATGCGTTCGTCTATCACGCCATAATAGCCCAAGCGCGGAAATCTGATTTCAGCCTGATCAAACGGGGCGTTCTTCGCTTCACGTGCCGCTTGGAAATGCTCGACATCTACGCTTGAGGGAAAGCAATATACAGACTTATGGCGTCCCCTTTTGGCTTCAAACAGGCTTTTTCCGCCTGTAAAAACGAGATCGGCTTCTTCCAGCAACTCTGTTTCCCGCTGCAACAACGCCGGCGGCGCGAAACGAAATGCGCTAAGCTCATCCATGCAGTCATAAACAACCGCTTTCGCCTTCAAATGGCGCGAAAATGGTAGCATCATAGGCGTGTAATACCAGCGCACGACCTCAGTATTATCGGCTAAGGCAAGCTTATCCAGCAACCCGCGCAGCGCTACGTCTTGCTGACCTTCTGTAAGACCTTCGGGAAGTTGCGGCGTCGCGATGGTAACGCCAGTCGCTTTACAAGTTCTGAGATCCACCAAAGGTTGAATGCCAGGCCTAAAATTAGGTTCCTCCCAATATATAACATTATATTTTTGTGAAAAACGCGAGATTAAATGCTGCGGCCTTTGAAATACAAAATTCCAACGCAAGTGACTAAAACAAATTAACGCACGTTGTTTTAGTTGCTTTGAATTACTCGCATCTGTCGCATTCATTAACATCGTATTTATCCTAAGTTCATGTCTCCTTTGAAACTAATGCAGTTCCTGATGGTTCCCGCACTTGTCGACGAACTGAGGAAAATACGATGGAAATGTGGGCTGGTTTCGAATGCACGTTGAATCGGGTTGGGGAGCGATACGAGGATCAGCTGTTACCCAACGAACGAGATATGCGCTTGGAATGCATGCGGTTGTTACCAGCGCTCGGTATCACAGCGTTTCGTTACAGGATCGCTTGGGAGGATGAGACGACGCCATGGTCCCAGTATCAAGAGGACATGGCGCTGTTCGCCCAGAACAACATCACGCCTATCGTGGGTTTGGTGCACCATGGCAGCGGACCACCGCACACAAGCCTATTGGACGATAATTTCGCCGAAGGGCTCGCAGAACATGCCCGCCGGGTAGCACAGGAATTTCCGGACATTGAGTATTGGACGCCAGTCAATGAGCCGCTCACGACTGCTCGTTTCTCGGCGCTTTATGGCCATTGGTACCCGCATGAACGCGACGAAGTAGCGTTCTGGCGCGCGCTTCTAAACCAGATTGAGGGCACAATCGCCGCGATGCGCGAGATCCGCGCTGTTAACCCCGACGCAAAGCTTGTGCAGACTGAGGATCTGGGGACCACCTACAGTACAGCTGCATCGGTTGACCAGGCTGCGTATAATAACCAACGCCGCTGGATGACTTGGGACTTGTTGACCGGCCGCGTGGTAACGGGGCACCCGTTCTACAATCGCCTTTGCCGAATGGGGTTTGAGGACTGCCTGAAGCGAATATCAGACGCCCCCTGCCCGCCTGATATCGTGGGCGTTAATCATTATCTCACCAGCGATCGATTTCTTGACCACCGCATTGCGCGCTACCCGGAGGGATCGGTGGGGTCCAATGGCAGACAGTCTTTTGCCGATGTTGAAGCTGTGCGGGTATTGTCCGGCCCAAGTGACGGGATGGAGCTCGCCCTGTCCGACGCGTGGGATCGCTACCACATTCCGGTCGCACTGACGGAATGCCATAATAGTTGTACGCGAGAGGAGCAAATGCGCTGGGTCCGCGACGCATGGAAAGGCGCAGAAAAGCTCAATGCGGCTGGAAAAAAAATCATAGCCGTCACCATCTGGACTCTCATGGGCGCACGCGGGTGGTCAAGTCTGCTGACTGGCGACGCGCATGCATTCGAAGGCGGCGTCTTCGATCCACTGAGCGGGTCTATCAGGACGACCGCAATAGCCGACACAATCACTGCATTGACCACGGATGCAGCCTTGCACCCTGCGTCATCTGGAGCAGGCTGGTGGCATAGGGAGGAACGATTGCGATATGTCCCCGCCGCAACGGCGCGCCGGGTATTTCGTAGCCCGGACCATAAAGCATCTGCGCCGATCCTGATTGCAGGCATCACGGGCTCGTTGGGCAAGGCATTCGCCGATGCTGCGCGGCACAGGGGAATGCGGTTCATTGCAACGTCTCGCGCCCAAATGTCTTTGGATGATCCGGAGAGCATTGATGCTACGCTGCGGAAATATCGACCTTGGGCCGTAATCAACGCAACGGGATGGGTGCGTGTCGACGACGCAGAAAAGGCCGCTGAACAATGCCTCGCGAGCAACACCACTGGGGCGTTAGCACTGGCGCAATGCTGCGAAAATTTCGGGATAGCGAATATCCATTTTTCAAGCGATCTGGTATTTGATGGAACACACAGCGCGCCCTATGACGAAGGTGCCGCGTTACGTCCTTTGAACGTATATGGCGAAAGCAAAGCGATGGCTGACGAGGCATTGCTGGCAATGTCGACCCCGCTCGTCATTCGTACTGCGGCGTTTTTCTCGCCTTTCGATCCGTATAATTTTGCGCACCATCTGGTTGAGACGGTGAAACGCAAGGGTTTATTTCTGGCATCGGCGGAGCATCAGATATCCCCGACTTACGTGCCTCATCTAGCCAATCACGTTCTTGATTTGACCATTGATCGCGCCAAGGGCCTTTGGCACGTTACGAATGGTGAAACACTATCCTGGTTTGATTTTGCCCGCGAGATTAGTACCGCTTGTGGGCTGGATGCCCTTCGCATTACGGCCGCTAGCGTGGAGGAGTTGGGATGGGTCGCTCCGCGCCCCAAGCAATCAGGGCCTCGGTCCAACCACGGCCAAACGCTGGCACCACTCGCTCATGGGATTGAGAAATTCGCCGCTAGCGCTCGGCTTTAAACGTGTTGAAGGCATAAGCGCCGGTGCGACTTCACACGGGCGCTCCGATTAATTGTTGGTTGTACTGACAGCTGATATCCGCTGCAATTCTGCGATATGACCTTTGATAACCCCAACCATTTCATTAGCGGTCTTTTTCAAAGCGTCATTGTCGCCATTTGCTGCATAATTCTGGTGCATGGCCAGTGCAGCCTGATGCGCAGTGACCTGATGGCGCAGATAAACTGCATCCACCGTACTGTTCTGCGCTGAATTAATGTCATCCAGCATCCGCTGTTGCATGGCGTCCATTTGCGGCGGAGCGGGTTGAAGCTTGCCAGAGGCCGCCGCAGTTTTTAGCTTTTCTGTCGTGCGCGTATGATGGTCAACCATCATCTGCGCAAACTTCTTCACATCGGCGCGCTATGATTTTGCCAACGCTGCTTTGGACGAACTAACTTCCCACAAATCTGCCGCGCCGGCCTTCGCCAAAAATGATGCCTCATCTGTAGGGTTGATCGCCTCGGAGCTGTTGGTACCCGCCACGCTATAGCCGTCAGGACCACTGGTACCCGTCGCAGTGTTAGCGGCTGTTGGAGACGTATCGGCTGTATCCGCTGAATCAGGGTTGCCGCATCCCGCCAGTGCCAGCAGCCCGCTGGCCAATATCAAATGTTTCATGTCTGAACTCCATTGTTTCACGCAACGCCAACGGCCTCCCAATACCAAAGTTCCGCTGTCCAGCGCGTGTAGCTCTCCAATCATCCATTTTATGCCGATGTAACCGCCCGATCTGCTTCGCCGCCATGGCTTCGGTTCCGCAACCTTCTACACCGACACCGCAAATACAAATAACGGCTTAACCATTCCTTGATGTTCTAAGCGTAGCGCGATGATATGCATGCACGCATTGTCATCGTGGACGATAGATCGACCAACCTTCGCGTTTACGCGCAGTATGTGGCGATGATGGGTCCTGAATTCTCGGCGAAATGTTTTAACAGCGCCCGGGAAGCTCTGACATGGCTGGAAACCGAGCCTGCAGATCTTTTGGTTGTCGATTTTCGCATGCCTGAAATGAACGGCGCGGAGTTCATCAGCACGATACGCAGTCGAACCGTTGGCGCACATATTCCCGCGATCATGATTACGGCACGGCAAGACCGTGAATGCCGCATTACAGCGCTCGACGCCGGCGCGACCGATTTTTTGCAGACCCCGGTCACACATATCGAGTTTCGCGATCGCGCGTTGCTGCTATTGGGGCAACATTATCGGCAGCGGGAGCTGAACCAATCGCTGGACACACAGCGCACGTCATCACGGAGCGGCGACGGCGAGGACAAGACAAGCAAATCGATGCTCGAACAGATTATCGATACTACGCCAATTTTGATTAATGCGACCGACCGAAACGGCAAATTTCTGTTCCTCAATTCCTATCAAGCCGCATTGTTTGGCCATGACCCCGAACACCTGGTTGGCCAATCTATAGCTGATATCATGGAAGCTGAATTGGTGCAGCGCGAAACGCGTCGCAACAATGTGATACTGGAGACCGGTATCTCGATCCCGAATTTTGAGGAAAAATTTGTCAGCGAGGGCGTTGAACTGATATTTCACTGCAACAAATCGCCACTGCTGAACAAAGACAATCAAACCATCGGCATTCTGACGACTGGCCTCGACATAACGGCGCGCAAATTTGCTGAGGAACACCGCACCCATTTGGCATTACACGATATGCTGACGGGCTTGCCCAATCGCACATTGCTCGCCCAATGGATGCGGGCAGCGGTGAATGAAAGTAAATCGAGTAACCGCGGTGCGGCCTTGCTGTTGCTCGATCTCGATCGCTTCAAAGTCATCAATGACACAAGAGGGCATCAAACGGGTGACGTACTGTTGCGTCAAGTTGCAGAGCGCATAACACTTGCGTTGGGAAGCGACGGCTTTGCTGCGCGTATTGGTGGCGACGAGTTCGCGATTGTTCTGCAAAACCTAGATGATCACAGCGACGCTGGTGCAATGTGCAGCAAATTGCTCGCAAAAATTGGCGAACCCTATGCAATCGGGGGTGTCGAGCAGCTCATTGGGGCGAGCATCGGCGTAGCGCTAATTCCAGAAGATGGTACATCACCAGACGAGCTTTTGCGCTTGGCCGACCTGGCGATGTATGAGGCCAAGTCGTCGGGCCGCAACTGTTTTTGCTTTTTCTCACCTCAAATGAACCACATCGCGCAGATGAATGCCGGTGTAGAGGCTGACTTGCGCGACGCGCTTAACAACGATCAGCTATTCCTTGAATATCAACCGATTGTGGACACAAACACCGGACATTATGTCGGGCTGGAAGCGTTAGTCCGCTGGAATCACCCAACCCGTGGCCGATTGGCGCCCGCTGATTTCATCAAGGTGGCGAATGACTCTGGCCTCATCGGACGGATTGGCACGTGGGTGGTTGACGCCGTCTGCAAACAAATCGCAACTTTTCTGAAACAGGGCATCGAGTTGCCGCATGTCGCGGTAAATGTTTCCCCGAAACAATTTCAATATGCAGCCATGTGTAATGAAATTCTTGGCTGCGTTGCTAAATATGAAATTCCCCAAGGGAAGCTTGCTATCGAAATTACCGAGGAGCTCCTGATTGAGAACAGTCAAATGGTCCATGAGCAATTGGCGACTTTGCGCGCTGGCGGTATACAGATTTCCATCGATGATTTCGGCACGGGCTATTCCTCGCTGCAATATCTGCGCGACTTACCGGCTACGCGCCTCAAAATTGACCAAACATTTATCTCGCGCATTGAAACGTCAGCCACGGATCGAGCCATTATCTCGACGATCGCGCACCTTGCACATGCATTGAACATGCGCGTTGTAGCGGAGGGTGTGGAAACCGAAGCGCAGTTTGCGCTGTTGCGCGCATCGGGCTGTGATGAAGTTCAAGGATATTTATTGGGGCGCCCCTTGTCTGTCGGGGAACTGCGCGATCTGTTTATTAACGGCGCGGCCCGGTTTGCGATCAGCGCTTTATGAAAACGCTATTGAAAAAACTGCGAGGAACCCTCTCGCCGGAACAAGAAATACTCCGCAACCGCCTGGTGATGGGAACCGTTTCGGGGCTTGGTTGCTATTTCTTTGCCTTTGACGTTTTGATATTTTCTGCATTTTTCGCATATTTGTCTTTCAACGCAACGCTCTACGGGATGCAGCGTTACAATGTCTGGAAGCAAGAAGAACGTTGGCTTGCAGCCATCATTTTGGATGTCACGATGGCCTTTGCGGTCATGCTCCGCGAACCAGAACATTTGTCGGTTTTTTATCCGATCATTCTCTGGATGATATTGGACAACGGCTTCCGATATGGCATTAAATGGCTCTATATCGCGGCGTACACGTCAGCAGCGACTTTTGGTATTGTTGTTTTTTCGACCACCTATTGGCAGCAAAATCTATGGCTAGGTGTGGCGCTGACGATGGCGCTGATCGTCATTCCGGCATATTGCTCTACGTTGATCCGCAAGATATCACATGCAAAAGAACAGGCTGAGCTTGCGAACAAGGCGAAAAGCTACTTTTTAGCAAGCGTTAGCCATGAGCTACGCACGCCGCTCAATGCGATCATAGGCTATGGCAACCATTTACGGCAATCAGACATGCCGCGCGTTCAAAAGGACATGGTTGAGGCAAGCGTCCTCGCCGGGGAACATCTACTGCACCTCATCGAGCAGCTGATAGATGTTGCAAAAACCGGGACGGGCTCGACGCAGGTGCAAAGGACAACATTTCGTCCCACGGATTTACTTACCGAGATCAGAGATATCATGACCGTGCGGGTTGAGGAAAAAGGGCTAACGCTTCACCTACAGGCCGAGCCGCTCAGCGACCGGATTGTCGAGGGACCCGTTAGTGTTGTCCGCAATATATTGCTCAACCTCGTGGGAAACGCCTCCAAGTTTACAGAAGCCGGGTCAATCAACATAAGCAGCGGTATAACTGCGCGTGATGGACAGCACTACATCTGGTTTGTTGTATCCGATACGGGCATAGGGATATGCGAGTCTGCAACGGAAAGAATTTTCCAGCCATTTCAACAGGCCGACGATACTGTCTTGAACCGCTTCGGTGGAACCGGCCTTGGCTTGGCGATCTGTAAGCAACTCACGGAACAAGTGCATGGCCGCATAACTGTCGAAAGCCAAATTGGCCAAGGCAGTAACTTTCGCGTCGAAATTCCGGTCGATATTCCAGTTGAACAGTCGCCTTTGGGTTACACCGACGTGACGGACAAAGTCAAAATACTGTCCTTTGGTACGATGAAGCCAGAACTTCTTGCCAATGCGCAATCGCATGAAAACTTTTACGTGCGCCATTTGTCTTGCAGCAGCAGAGCCGAACTTCAAGCCGCCCTCACCGCGGTGGATTTACAGGAGTTTAATGTCGCCCTGATTTCGGAGGAGGTCGCAACCGATATTGGTCCCGATGACTGTGTGTGGGCCATATTTTCTGAAGCCGAAATTGCGCCGGTCCTCGTGTCTCAACATGAAGTGGTCGATGTTGAAGAACTGAGCTTAAGAGCAGCTTTTGCATCGGTCGTCCCTGCAACACCCAATTTTGCGGAACTGCGCAGCGCCATAAGGATCGGCTGCTCCTTTGCCCGGCAAGTGCGTATTTCCCATGCGGATGACAACAAACAGGGGAAACTATACACCCCTCGCCGCGTGTTGGTTGCCGATGATAACCGCACCAATCGGAATGTGCTCACGGCAATCCTAGAAACAGTCGGTCATGAGGTCAGCATGGTAACTGACGGTGATGAGGCGCTGGAAGCATTGGAAAAGGGTGGCGTCGATATCCTGCTGCTTGACGTGAATATGCCGCGCCTTAACGGTATAGAGGCGTGTTCCATGTGGCGGCAGATCGAGGGCGGACGGCATCATTTGCCCATCATTGGCATTACTGCTGATGCGACTGCCGAGACGGAACAAAAATGTCTGAAAGCAGGGATGGACTTCCGCATCACAAAGCCGGTTGATACGGAATTATTATTGTCGACCATTGAGACATATTGCCAGCCAACCGCTGATCAAAGTGTGCAATTTTCACCTATTCCGTTAGATCCGCTGAACATTGTTGTGCCCATAGCCAGTGATCAAGCACCCAAAACTGTCACCATAGATGACCGCCAAATCGCCTATTTGCGTTCGATTGGAGGGCAGCCCTTTCTCGACACGATGATTGAAGGTTTTTTAGAAGACGTCGAACAGACTCTGGCGGTGCTTGGCCAAGCCACTGACGATAATGATGTCCGCCAATTTCGGTTTTGCGCGCACGCTTTTAAAAGCTCCGGCAACAACATGGGCGCGACATCCCTAGCGGCATTTTGCGGACGCCTAGAAAAAATATCTGAAGCTGACTTTATCAAAAAGAAGCTGCTGTATCGCTCGAAAATCGAAGATGAAGCGGCTGCTGCCATCGCGGCCCTGAAATCCGACGGCAGGGAAGCCCTCGGCTGCGTTACAGCGCAGGCGAACTAACCGCATGCAGGGTTCGCTGCATGCGCCGTTCCTGCGCATCAGCCAATCGCTCCATCTTCCGTACGTCCGCTTCGGTTAAAACCATCGCGGTTTCTGCCCAGATATTAGTGATTTTGAGTAGCTCATCGATTTCGACCGGGGCACTAACGCGGCGCGCCATATAGACTGCTCGTTCCGCAGCAAACCGTTGCTGATTCCTCTGCGCGTAATCTACAACAGCGGCCTCGCCCTCACCATCTTCGACCAATATGTCCACAATGCCGAGACGATAGAGTTCTTCTGCTGTATGTATCTTGCCCTCAAGTATGAATGATTCAGCCATTTTTCGGCCAACACGGCGCACGAGGAAACTATATGCACCCATGCCTGGAAATAGATTGAAGATTATTTCCGGCAATCCGAGACGTGCGCTACGTTCAGCCACGATGAGGGCGAACGCCAACGCATGTTCAAAGCCGCCACCGAGCGCGTCGCCTTGCACCAATGCAATGGTGATGATGGGCGCGCCGAACCCTTGGCTATTTGCATATTGCATGCGCACGCATGTTTCTGCGTACTTCCGCATGGCGACCAAATCCTGCGCGCGAATACAATCGGCAAAATGACGCAAATCCCCACCGAGATTGTATACGCCGGGGGTTTTGGAACCGCAGACGAAATATCGCAGATCGTCGGGGCCGCCGTTTGCGGGCAAGGCATAATTATCTACAACCCAATCCTGCACCTGCTGAATTTCGGCGCCAAGGCTGTAGGTATAGCTGGGGCGACCTGACTGATTCATGAAGCACCAGAAGATTTTGTCCTGCTGGTCGTGCCGCACAAGGATTTCATTGAAGCTGCGTCCAGTAATAGGAACGCCCAGATTTCTGTCCGAAATATCGGACAAATTCGTATTTGACGCGCCGCCCAGGGCGCGGGAGTGGAGTGCCATGAAATCCCCCGATAAATCAGTTTTCGGCCACCCCAACCGATAACCGACCATAGCATAGGATTTCAATTTGCAAGATGAAAACGTAACTTGATACATGTAAAACTTGGTTAGTGTACAAATTTGCAACGTTCGTTACATGAATCCGGCGCTTTATAACCTTAATTGGTGCTCAATATATAGACCAAAGGCGTAAGCAATGTCGGCGCAACCTGTAACGCATCCTTAAACAGTCGGCGGGCTTGTGAATCCCCGACTACAACTACGTCATTTGCGAATACTTCCGGATCATTGTACATACCCCGACGAATAGCCCGCAAATTATACAGAGCGGCCATTTTCTGTCCATTTACTGTCCGGAAAATGACGACATCGTCCAGCTTAGCGAATTCTGCTGTGCCTTTTGCTACGGCGACAGCGCGCATCAGCGTCATCTTACCAATAACTGGATAAAGGCCGGGTTCGCGGACCTGCCCGTCAATCGTTATAACTTGGCTAACAGTTTCCTTTAAATTCACTGTTACTTGCGGATCACGAACATACTGTCCCCGCAACCGCGCCTCAATCTCTTCTTCGAGTTCGCCGGGCGTTTTTCCTGCTGCCTCCATAATACCCGCAAGCGGGAAAGATATTCGGCCACCAGCATCGGTTTGAACTTCTTGTTTGCTCAGTTCTTCGATACCAAAAACATCAATAGTCAACTTATCAAATGGCCCAATTAGATAAGGTCTACTCTGCTCGAAAAGGTCCAGCCGGGTCGGTTCGGGTAAAACATCGCTTTCCACCACTTTAACATCAGAAACACTTCCAGCTCCGCCAAGTTGGGAACCACCGCAAGATGCTAAAGCCGAAGATACAACAAGAATTAATATCTGTTTACGCATTACTGATTCCCAAAGCCATTGAGGAATGCTGCTAGCGAAAGGCGAAAACTAAAGCCACACTTTTTGCAGGCAATGTCCGCCACCTGCATCATATCCGCGACGCTTGCGAACGACGCGGTCTTGGCGCCGCATCACCGATTATCAATACAATCGATTATTCTGACAAATCAATCTCATTGGGTTGTTTTTTCAGGACGCGATATCGAGTGCTTACGCTGGGAAAATTATCCCGGGGCAACGGGGAGAGCATGAAATGAAAATACGCAACCTTGCTTATGTAACGCTGCTTATTGCGGCTTCGCCATTGGCGATTACGTCTGCTGCGCGCGCAGAGGCTGGCGATCCGAAGGTCGAATATTGGCCCAAAAGCATCGACCTGACGGCGCTCCGCCAGAATGAAGCGCAAGCCAATCCTTATGGAGCAGATTTCAACTATGCGCGCGAATTTGCATCACTTGACCTTGATGCTGTCAAAGCAGACATCCGCAAAACACTAACAACGTCGCAACCTTGGTGGCCTGCTGACTATGGCCATTATGGACCGTTCTTCATTCGGATGGCGTGGCATAGCGCCGGAACCTACCGTTCCGGCGATGGTCGCGGAGGGTCTGACGGTGGCGAGCTCCGCTTCGAACCGCTCAATTCCTGGCCCGACAACGTCAACCTCGACAAGGCACGCCGTCTGGTATGGCCCATCAAACAAAAATACGGCCGTAAACTGTCATGGGGCGATCTCATGGTCCTTGCCGGCAACGTTGCGATGGAGGACATGGGCTTCAAAACCCTCGGCTTCGCTGGCGGCCGTGCGGACTCATGGCAGCCCGATCAGGTCTTTTGGGGACCAGAGGCGGCACTGCTGGCCGACCAGCGCCGTAACGCGAAGGGTAATTTAAAGGGACCGCTTGCCGCCACGCAAATGGGTCTCATTTACGTCAACCCAGAAGGCCCGAACGGCGTGCCCGATCCGCTTGCGGCCGCAAATGACATTCGCCGTGCGTTTGGCGGTATGGCCATGAACGATGCCGAAACCGCCGCGTTGATCGCCGGCGGCCACACCTTCGGGAAGGCGCACGGCGTGCGCAAGCCTGAAGAATGTGTGGGTCGCGACCCTGGTTCCTCCGCAATCGAACAGCAGGGCAAAGGCTGGACCAACAAATGTGGCAAGGGCCATTCGGAAGATACGATCTCCAGCGGCCTTGAGGGCGCTTGGACATCCAACCCGATAGCCTTCACAACGCAGTATCTGGACAATCTGTACGGATTTGAATGGGTGCAGACGCGAAGCCCTGCCGGTGCAATCCAGTGGATCCCGAAAGATCCCGCAGCCGCAAACATGGTTCCCGACGCGCATCGTCCTGACGTCCGTCACGCACCAATCATGTTCACAACCGACATTGCGATGCGCGAAGACCCAGGTTTCCGCAAAATCACACAGCGCTGGCAGAAAAATCCGCAAGAGTTTGCTGACGCCTTTGCGCAGGCTTGGTTCAAGCTCACGCACCGTGATATGGGCCCGCAAGCCCGCTATCTCGGCAAAGACGCACCGACAGTCACGCTAAAGTGGCAAGACCCCCTGCCGAAGGCCAATTATGCAGCCATCGATGCCGCTGACGTAGCTGCGCTGAAGGCAAATATTCTTGGCTCCGGTCTGACAACGTCCGATTTGGTCCGGACAGCATGGGCGTCAGCTTCGTCGTTCCGCGCCACCGATATGCGTGGCGGTGCAAACGGTGCGCGTCTAAGGTTGGCACCGCAAAAGGATTGGGCCGTCAATGACCCTGCGGACACCAGCAAGGTGCTGGCGAAGCTGGACACCGTTCGTGCCGCGTTCAACAAGTCGGCAAAGGGTGGAAAGCAAGTCAGCCTTGCCGACCTGATCGTTTTGGGTGGCGCTGCTGCTGTGGAACAAGCTGCCAAGGCTGCGGGTCACGATATCGCTGTGCCGTTTACGCCAGGGCGCGTTGACGCAACGCAGGATCAGACTGATGTAGACTCGTTCAACCAGATGCAACCAACGGCCGACGGTTTCCGCAATTACTTTGCCGCGGACGCATTCTATGGACCAACCGAAGCGCTTATCGACAAGGCCGACCTTCTGGGTTTGACCGTGCCGGAAACAACGGTTTTGGTCGGCGGACTTCGGGTGCTCGGTGCAAATGCGGGCGGTTCGACTGCGGGTGTATTCACCGACAAGCCCGGCACTTTGACCAATGACTTCTTCACCAACCTGCTGTCGATGGACACAGTCTGGTCGAAGTCTGCGTCGAACATCGGCGTGTATGAGGGCAAGGGTCGCACGAGCGGTGCTGCAAAATGGACTGCGACTCCTGTCGATCTGGTGTTCGGTTCAAACGCTGAACTACGCGCTGTATCGGAGGTCTACGCTTCGGACGACGCAAAGCAGAAGTTCGTAACTGACTTTGTTGCCGCCTGGAACAAGGTGATGAACGCGGATCGCTTCTGATCTGCATTAAGGGCGGCGGCATTTTATGCGCCGTCGCCCTTTGTTTTTTGACGTCATTATCGGAATTCATACGTGCGTACTACTACCCTGCTCTTTACCATATCCTTCACGGTGACCACTCTTGCCGTCACATCGATCTCTCAACGCGCATTCGGCGAAAAACCGCGCCCAGTTGCCTTTGCCCAATGCGCCAGTTGTCATTCGACAGAAAATGGCAAAAACATCTACGGACCAAGCTTGGCGGGTATAAGTAGCCGCCGCGCTGGGTCTCTTCCCGGCTATAGTTACAGCCCTGCGCTAAAGGCATCAAAGCTGACATGGAATCCCAAGACACTCGACCGTTGGCTCACATCGCCTAAGAAAATGGTACCCGGAACCAAGATGCCGTTCCTTGGCCTACAGGATGCCACGACACGGCAGCAGGTTATCGCCTACTTGATGTCGCTGTGAGGGGCTTACTGCCGTGCAGACGGCTCATTTTGTCAAATTATGGAGAATGCATCCTCAGCAGCGGTCAGCTCCGCAGGTCAGATGCGGACACCGTTACAGCCGTGCTTGATTACGAAATACTGTTTAGTTCAGCGTCATGTAGCCTTCGTTAATTCGACACAGCTTATCGCACGTTGGCCGCTGTAGCGTTCCAGCTGGATGACAACGTCGATCATTGACCGCGCGTAATCCATCGTTTCCTGACGACCAAGGCCAAGTCCGGCCTGCATACACATGAAGGCAATTTGTTCGAACGCGCCCTGAGGAGAATTGGCGTGCACGGTACTAATGGAACCAGGATGTCCGGTGTTGATCGCCCGCAAAAAAGTAACCGTTTCGCCGCCGCGTAATTCGCCCACAATCAATCGGTCCGGCCGCATACGCAAAGAAGCGCGCATAAGCTCGCCCACCGTCACTCTCGCCTCACCTTGGTCGCCCGCGACAGCGACCAAGCCAAGCGCATTGTCGCTGCTCAGCCGAATTTCAGGAGTGTCCTCAATAGAAATGACGCGCTCATGTTTCGGAATTTCCTTCAACAATGCGTTTAGCAAGGTTGTCTTACCAGATGACGTTCCGCCGGAAATGAGGATGGTTTTGCGCGCCGCCACAGCCGCACGGAAAAACCCTAGATAATCTTGTTGCTGCAAAAGCGACGCAAGCACAGAGCTTTCGTCAGCTACATTACGCACCAATGGAGGCGCGCTTTGTTCAAAATAGCTTTCAAGCGTCATGTCTTGCAACCGGTGCTTGCGGATCGCGAGTGCAACCTCGCCGCGGGTCGCAGGCGGCAATACCATCTGCACGCGGGCGCCACCCGGCAATATAGCGGCAAGCAGCGGACTTTCGCGGCTGACCCCTTGGTGGTTGATGCGTGCGATCTGGTGCGCGAGCCGTTCTAACAACTGGCTATCGACCAGTGGTGCGTCGTGACGCTCCATATGCGCAACCCCAAGCCGCTCGATCCATATTTCGTGGGGACGGTTCACCAATATCTCGGTCACATCATCGCACGCTAACCAATCATGGAACGGCGCCAGATAACTGTTGAGATATATGTTCCCGATGTCGCCTGCTAGAGGCGCCGTCTGGTTCATGGCGCGTCGCCGTCTGTGCCCGAAAAGTCGAGGTCGCGGGCAATGAAAATACGAATGGCGGTCCCTTGCGCAACTTTTACCGTAGGCGGGATGTTGATGTCTCGCTGCAAGGCAATTCCAGCAACGCTTTTGGCATCATCAGCCGTGCGGACGATGACATCATTGCCACCCTGCTGTAAAAGCCCAAGGCCGGATTGCACAACTGACAACACTATCGCCGAACCAAAACGCTTCAGAAAGTGGCTATCCACTTTACCCCCTAGGCCCGCGCGGCCAAGCGGGTCGGTAACGGGCGAGCCGAGCGACACGGTCACGCCATCGGGGCGGGTCAGCCTTGTCCAAACAATAAACGCGCGCGATTGTCCCGCAGCAAGCCCTGATCGATATTGACCAATCAAGCGGCTACCGCTGGGAATCAGTACGCGGCGACCGTCAAATCCCATGACATCGCGGCTGACAACGGCACGAACATATCCAGGCAGATCGGAGTTTATGGCGGTTTCAAGAACGCCCGCGATAATCGCGCCCTGAGGCACCGTGTAGCTGCTATTGGCGATACGCACCGCACGGGCCGGCGCATTTTCGCCTGCTGCGACGCGGTCGGAAAACCGGTCTTCCGCGCTTAGGTCTTCGCCTTTAACGCCTGCAAGACCCGGTGTTGACGGCACCACGGCAACGCCGCCTTTGGTCGTGTAAACCACGACGCCGGGGGATTGAAAGCGATTCAAGCCAACGGCTGCTGGGCCGACTATGCCCAATGCGGTTCCGCCCGCATTATTTACTGGCGGCGGGACAAGGCGCGGAGGCGGCAATTCCGGTGGTCCGGGACGCAACGTTGCCTGCGGTACAAGTCCACCGGCAGGAACGAGGGTCGCCGACGCAGGGGCGGCAGGCTTTTCCGCAATTTTGTTTGCTTCATTCCGGCCACTGGCCAAGCTATTAAAAGTTAATATGCCAAGCAAGCCAATGCCCACTATGCCTAACTTCATTCCTGGCGATAGCCCATTTGACATAGCCACCGGCGACAAAATCATTTGGTTGGCGGCCTCAAGCGTGTCAGCGTCCATGGTGACGCGCGGGTCCGCATTGCCCGATTTGAGCAGGCTCATGGCTTTGCCTCCATCGATTTGCAGCCAAATAGACCGCATTTTTTCTTTATCGTGCGTTGTTTCGGGGCATCTGCGCCGGGTGACGGCACCGCATAAGCGTCGTTAAAGATGATGGTAACTTCTTTGCCATGACGCAGCACAAACTGGGGGGCGATTTGTTCGACGACAGTGTACGGCCCGCGCACAGCAAAGTTCACGATGCTTTCACCGGCATCGGGCGTAATGCTGAAAATTGCAGGAGCTGCCGATCCAGCGACAAATCGGAAGTAGGTCGCTTTGCCATCATCAAACACTTGTTCGGGAACGTTGGCCTTTGCCCCGTCATAGCTATAGGCGCGGTTCCACAATTCAGGCGGGGTCGCAATTAAAGGTGGCGGCGTGGCGATAATATCGGCTGCCATGACGTCTTGTGGGTAACGGAAACGCACAGCATAGATAATCTGGCTTTGCGGCACACGTAGGCCAGATTTGGCCAACAGTTCAAGATTGTACCGCCGCAAGTTTGTGATGATCGAGAGATTTGTTGCAGGCGGCATCCCCACTGGTTTCAGGAACATCACCGTTCCTGCGCCATTCGGGGTCACTTGCCAGCCAGAGGAGTCACCAATGCCGACGGTTTCAATCTGTTCTCCCGGTTCAAATTCAAGCATCATTTGGTAACCGGTATGGCCGGTCAGACGAATGATCCCATCGGGGTTATAGTCAACATAGCGGATATTTGGCGCAACCTGCGCTGATGCTGCATTCGGCAGAATGCTAGCGGCGCCTATGGCCATAATGAAAAGGGCTAGCCAAAGATGATTTAGGATCATGCAACGTTCCTGATGGCTTTAATCGGCGCGCGGACCGCATTAACGCGACCTCGCGAAATGCGCCGGTCGGAATAGCTTTTCTGCAGCCCTGCTGGATCAGCGCCAGCATATACAAGCTGCGGCAACAATATCCCGCGCTGATTGCTTGGGCTCATGCTCGCGGTTGCCGCGGCGGAACGCTCAACAGCACTGACCAGCGACTGCATGCGTTCATTGTAAACAACATTACTTGATGGCAGCGGGTCATGAGCCATTGGTGTGGAAAGCAGATTATCGATTGCGCGATGCTGCCCAAAGGACAAGGTCCAGCCACTTACGATCGTTCGGCCAATTCGGAATAACTGCACCGACACCGCCACCATGATGAGCACGATCACCAATATAGTCAAAGCAGCACGCAACGAGAAATCGCCCTGCCCCGCCAACACATACATTTGCGTCAATATAGGCTCAAGGGCTACCACAGCGCCAGCGGCCGTGGTGATGGTCATGATAGGCACCAACGCCATCATGACCGCCGCACGGCCCCAGCCGAGCGCTAAACCGCGTGTAGAGGTAAATAAACCCAGCACCGCAAAGACGGGACCAAGGAGCAAAAGCAAACCCAGGATGATTTTTGCTACGACCAAGACGCCTGCCGATGCCAGCACGAGGAACAGCGCGCTAAACAAGAGCATATTGGGACCAAGCGAATCTTTTGGCGCTACAAAAGCTGTGATATTGTTTGCGGTCACAGGCACCGCTGCGGGTTCAGGCGCTCTTGCGTCTGTGGGCAGCATCTGTTCCGGCCGCGCGTCAAACTCGGTCCAAGCATCGGCAAGGTCAACCATGCGGCCCGACAGCACATCGACACGTTCGGTGATGCGAGGCACATCCCCTTCATCAGGGTTAATGGCGCGCACGATTTCCTGCGGCCCGTCTGTCAGAACGTCGTACACCAAAACCTGATATGTAGCCCAGTTACTGGTCAGCGCCAGCACCGCGCCAATCATGATCATGCGCGGCATCATTTCGCCAACGCTAAGTGAGGAACGTCCAAATATCAGACGGTAGCCGATGATGGCGACGTAAATCGTCAGCGCAATCGTTAGGGCCACACTGAAAACGCTGCCTTCGCCAAGCAAATTGGCATAGCCCACCTGCACGGTAGACTGCACGTAGCAATCGACGGCGTTCACCATGGTTTCCGCCGAACCTGCCGCAGGGTTGAGGGCAACACAACTTGCCATCAACCTTGCGTTCCCGTCTTTGCCGCAGGCCATGGGGCGAACGCCCCTTCCTGCGCCGCCTTCAACAATATCGGCAACCATTCTGACGGCGCGTCACCATGGTCGCGGCGAAGCTCGTCCAGCTTGCGAACGCTGGTTTCGCGGCCCGACAACACGGTAATCGCATCGGGCATATTGCCCATGTCCAGACGCGCAACGATGCTGGTCCCGCCTTGCTTAATCAAAACGCAGCGTAAATGTTCGGGCAAGGAGCGAACGAGATCAAGCTCATGCTCGGTCAAACCAAAGCCACCACAATAATCGGACGCCTGCGCCTTGGGATTGCTCATGAACAACTGCGTGGCGGCTTGTTCAATGATGGTCGCAGCAATCTTGCTTTCAATCGCATCGCTTGCACTTTGTGTGGCAAAGCCAACCACACCATTGCGTTTGCGGATGGTCTTCATCCAGTCCTTCAGTCGGTGGACAAAAACGTCGTCATCGAGTGCCTTCCATCCTTCGTCGATTACAATCATGGACGGGCTGCCGTCCAGTCGTTCATCGACGCGGTGGAACAAATACATCATCGCGGGCGTACGCAGGAAAGGGTTATCGAGCAACGCGGTCATGTCAAAGCCAGCGGTTCTTGTATCAAGGCTCAACCGGTCAGTTGGGTTATCGAACAACCATGCATGCTCACCCGCGCCATACCAAGGTGCAAGCCGCGATGCGAGATCTCCACGGATGGGACGCGCGCCACCAGCCAATAGCTCCACAAAAAACCGTAACTGGCGGTATTCGCTGGGCTGGCTGAAATTGGCATCCACCGCGCTTGCAATAATCGCGTTTTCATCGGCAGTCAGTTGCCCGCCCGCCGGTGTTAAAATCTGCGAGAGCCACTGCCGTAAAAATGCCTGATTTATAGCATTTTCGGGCAGTTGAAGCGGGTTGAACCCAGTTGGCGTTCCAGGCTGCAAGACATCATAATGGCCACCAATGGCACGAATGAAAATCTCGGCACCGCGATCCTTATCAAAGAAAAACGTGCGAGGATAAAATTTTTGCGCCTGCGCTATCAGAAAATTGAGCACCACGGTCTTACCAGAGCCAGATGGACCAATAAGCGTGAAATTGCCCAAGTCTCCGCTGTGCAAATTAAAGAAGTAGGGCGTGCTTGATGTGGTTTCTAGGACCGTGATAGGTTCACCCCAAGGGCCGCCAGCAGGCACGCCAATAGGAAATCCATGGAGAGAAATGAGGCCAGACAAATTGGCCGTCGACACCAATGCCTTGCGCGCAATATAATCGGCATTCCCGGGAAACTGTCCCCAAAAGGCGCTTTCGAGATTGAGATCCTCACGCACGGCAACGGCACCAATATCCGCCAGCGATGCCTGTACCTCTGCGACGGCGGCATCCAGCGCGGCCAAAGTCATTGCGCGGACGATGACAGTCAAATGGTGCTCGCCATAAGCTGCAGCGCCGCCAGTAAGATCATCCTTTGCACCCAAAAGGCCTTGGCGCAGGGTCGTGGTTTCGTCCGAGGCCGCGCGCAACCGCCGCAGTGCAAGCCCGATGCGCTCATCCGCAATCTGTCGGTCGATGAAAGCAAAACTCTCCGTCATTGTCAGCTCATGTGGCAAGCGCAGCAGATTATCGAGCATACCGGGCGTGGTATGGGCAGGATAATCCTTGATGGAAACGATGGCGCCAAAACGCGACGTCTCTGCGCTGGCGCCTTTCAACTCCAGAGCATCAAGGCCAAAGCTGATACGCTTATAGGGCAGATAGTGGCCAGCGTCGCCCGTTGGTTCAAGCACAGGCTGCATTTCGCCATTATACAGCGCAGACAATATCTCAAGCGGTTCGGAACAAATGCCGCTTGCGCCGTGATAGCGGCCCAGCAGGCGCGGGCCATAACGGCTCAGTGCGGAGAGTAGGTTAGTACGTGCCGCATCCAGTTCGCGGAGTTCACGCGTTTGGTAAGCCAACCGTTCGGCGCTATTGCGTGTGCCATTGCCCCATTTGGTGAGACGTTCAAAAAGGCCGATCTTTCCCCGGGCTGGCCGACGTACCAGCATCAGCACTATGTCGTTAATATAGAGCCTTTTGCCGCGTAATTGCTGCTGCCACGCATCGTCAAGGTCGCGGACAAAACCGTCTGGTTGCGCGCCCGATAGATCGGCGGTCACCTGGCGGCGAATGACGTGGCAGTATAAAATTAGGTTGGAATTCGCGATGCCGCGCATGACGACGTCGCGCACTGCCGCCATATGGTTCAGCGTTTCACTGTCGGCAGTTTCAAAAGCAACGCCGTCGACCTGGATCATTTGGATCAGGTCGCCGCTTCGGGTCATCATCGTATGGTCATCTAAATGCCCGACATAAGGCAGACGGTCCCCCGCGCATGGATCCAAAGCTACTGCTTTTTGGGCGGCGGTCTTCATGGATTAAGGCCGGTAACTATTACAGCGCCAAAAATCATAGGTGCGCGTGCGGCCGCAACGGCTTGCTTTCGTAATCCAGAGGTCGAATATTCGCGGCTCGCGCAAACACGCCATATAGCCCACCGCATGGATGACAGCAGCTGCCGGGATCGCCCAAAATGAACGAGTAATAAGGAAAATCTCGGTAGTCACGACCAGATTGATAACAAAATAGCTATATGTGACGCCAGCGAACATCTGCGGCTGTGTTAAGGCCCGGAATATCGGGGTGCGGTTCAGTGGGGTCATGCCCTAGCCGCCCACTGCAGCGACACGAATACCCGAGACAATCGCTGTGGCGCCGAAAAGAATAAAGCAACCAATTATGACGGTGGCACCGAAGCGCCAATTCATC
>Ga0105050_10002760_pt1 | contig 24819 bp, 25 predicted proteins | sample FRY01_FD_78088 | JGI IMG/M metagenome (GOLD analysis project Ga0105050, IMG submission 78088) | Freshwater microbial communities from Lake Fryxell liftoff mats and glacier meltwater in Antarctica - FRY-01 | ecosystem: Environmental > Aquatic > Freshwater > Ice > Glacier meltwater ...
CTGGCAATTCCTGCACAAGTGCGAATCTATGCCCGATCTTTGACCTACGGCTGATGGCGGCGGAGTGATCGTTCCTATTGGCGTTTTTGCCTGTTGGTCAGTGGGGCCGCCAATCGGTGCTGGTGTGACACGTGCGTCAGGGCGGGGGGTGTCGTAGCCGGGCAAGAGCACGATCACCGTGAAGGCGCCGGGTGCGATCGCCGGGCTAAAGGACTCGACCACAACGTAATAGATTTCGCCAGCTTCCAGCGTCGCCTCGGCGACCTCCGTCTCGTTGCGGTCGCCGTCGTCCAGATACCCGAGGCAATTGTCAGCCAGGCAGGGCAGTCCCGCGAAGACGGCGAAGCTGATATCCACCTCGGCGCCGGGCACGACACCGATCGCGTAGGTCCCCGCGACCGGCGCCTCGAACCAGAAAACCTGGTCCTTGGTCGACATGCCAGAGTGGGTGTAGGTGCCGATGGCGTCGCAGATACCCGGATCGATCGTGTCTGTGAGATGGGCGCCTGTGAGATCACCGGCGCCCACGAACGCGAGCCCGTCGGTCGCGAGCTCGAGGCCAATGGCCATCGAGCAGTCGTTTCCGGACATGACCACCTCAACGCAGGTCGAGTCCGTGGTGTTGCATGTAAATCCATCGCCACAGGCGCAGGTCCCGCCACATCCGTTAGCCACGCCGCAGCTGGTCCCACAGGCAGGCACGCAACCGACCGGCGTCACGGCGATAGAGAAAGCCCCCGTATGCGTACTGGCGTAGGTGTCGACGACCAGCGTGTAAGGCGTATTGCCAGTAAGGGTAAAGGCGAAGGAGTCGACCCCACCGGAGATCCCGTCGTCCACGCCCCCGAGGCATTGGGCCACGCCGCACACCCGACCATCGTAGAGGGTGTAGGCGGCGTCTGCTCCGGCCGCCGAGGTCACGGCCACGCGCCATTGCCCCGACGTCGGCGGGGTAAAGGTGAAGGCCTGATCCGGCGTCCCGGTGCCCGAAAATGCGATGCCGTTCGCCATGGCGCAGGTCCCGCGTTGGTTATTGTCGGTGAGGCTGGCGGTCTTGAGGTCGCCGCTGCCGACGAAGGACCCGTTGGGGCCGGCGCTCAGCGCGATGGCTTGCGCACAAGTGTTTCCGGGGACGCTGGACGCGACGCAGGCGCTGGTCGAGACATTGCATGTCATACCAGTTCCGCACTCGCAGGTCTGGCCGCAGCCATCACTACCGCCGCAACCGGCGCCGCAGTTGGGCACGCAGACGGGGGTCACGGCGATCGAGAAGGCGCCAGGCGTCCCCGAAGCCCAGGTGTCGATGTACAGGCGGTAGCTGGTGTTCGCGGTCAGGTCGAACTCCCGTGAGTCGACGCCGCCGCTGACGCCGTTGTCGACGTACCCAGTGCAGGTCTGGGAGGCGCAATCTGCCCCCGCGAAGAGCGCGAAGAAGACATCGACGCCAGAAGCCGAGGTCACGGCGATGCGATAGCGGCGCGTGGTCGGGGCGACGAACTTGAAATGCATGTCTGGCGTGTTTGAACCAGTCACGGCGACGAGGGCGTCGAGGCGCGGGCAGGTACCGACGACCGCGTTGTCGGTGATCCCGGCCCCTGCGAGGTTGCCCGAGCCCGTGAACCCGCCCTGCCCGTTGGATTGTAAAGTGGTCGCGAGCGCGCAGGTGTTGCCCTGGACGGGCGTGGGCCCACACTGGAAGGTGGTTGCATTACAAACGGTAGTTCCCGGACATGCGCAGGGGCTGCCGCAGCCATTATTGCCACAAGTCCCGGCCGGGCACGACGGTGTGCAGGTCGTATCTGGTCCGACGTCCGTCGGTGGCGTCACCGTGTCGGCGGGGGGCGTCACCGTGTCGGCGGGGGGCGTCACCGTGTCGGCGGGCGGCGTCACCGTGTCGGCCGGCGGCGTCACCGTGTCGGCCGGCGGCGTCACCGTGTCTGCCGGAGGCGGCGCAGTATCCTCTCGCGGCGTCACCGCGTCGTTCGGCGGCGTCTCAGTGTCACCCGGAAGGACCGAGGTATCGGTCTGGACGACGACGTCCTCGGGGACAGCCATATCCGGCGCCACCGCTGAATCCGGATAGGTGATGTCGAAGGTCGTGCTTGTCATGACGTCAAGCGGCTGCGTCTTGGAGGGGCCATCATCGCAGGCGGCGGCGACGAGTCCGGCGCACGTGATCACGAACAGATGAGCAGCCACGCGGGCATGTGGGGCAAGGCGAACGCTGGACATCATGACGACTCCTTCAACCAACCAAGACAAGGGCAGAGAAGGTAGCCGACCGCAACGCCTCAGGACAAGTCGGAGTTCGCCCTCACGTATCATTCCGATGCAAAAAAAGGGCGCCCCCTCATGGGAGCGCCCGGCATTGCCGCTATGGCTGGGGTTTAGCGCCACGCCATCTGATGATGACGGCTTGGACGGAGGGCCTCGGCGACACCGACCTGAAGGCTGCTGAGGCTGGCCTCAAGTCGACGCGCCTCACGCGGACGGATCGTGCCGTCAAAGCGCAGGCTCTGCCGAAGCTGTGCACGGACGCCGCGGATCTGGGCCCGAAGCGCGGTGGCCTCACGCGGGGTCACGAGGCGGCTCCGCTGGCCGCGGTTGAGATCCGCCGAGGCCTGGCGCAATGTGAACTGGACACGCTGCTTGATGGCCGCGGTGCGGTCGAAGCCTCGGCTGTGCCGCGGCGCGAGCTCATAGGTCTGAGCCGGCGGACGCGCCGAGGCGATGGCGGGGGTGAGGATAAAACCGGCGAAAGCGAAGGCTGCAACGAAGATCTTACGCATGGCTCGGCTCCTTAAGGGCGAGAGGTTCGTGCTGCCTGCCGTTTGTCTCTCAAGCGGTCGGCGTCACACCGTGGTCATGCCGCATCGCGATTTGGTGTTAAAAGGCCGGCGGCGATACTCATCGCCCTGACCTAAACCGCTGTATCACTTGACAATATTGGCGACATACTGGATGGGAAGGCCTCGCGCGAGCGCCCGCCGCGACTCCCAAAACGCGAAAAGGCGCCTCCCTCACGGGAGACGCCTTGTGCGTTGATAGACTCAGCCAAGATTAGCGCCAAGCGGTCTGTTGCCGCCAGTGGTGGTTCGGGCGGAGGGCTTGGGCGAGGGTCGCCTGGAGGTCGTTGACACTGCGCTCGAGGCGATTGGCCTCACGAAACCGAATCTGGCGGTCAAAACGCAGGCTCTGGCGGAGCTGGCGGCGGAGTGTGCGGATGTGTGCCCGCACCGAGCGCGCTTCGCGTGGCGTGATGAGGCGCATACGCTGGCCGCGGTTGAGGTCGGCAGACGCGCGCTGAAGGTTGTACTGCACCCGGCGCTTGATGACGGTGGTTTGGTCGAAGCCACGGTGGTGGCGCTGGGAGACCTGATGGTTCCGAGCCGGCGGGCGGGCCGAAGCGACGGCGGGGGTGAGGATGAAACCGACGAAAGCAAAAGCTGCAACGAAGATCTTACGCATGGCTGGGCTCCTTGGAGGTGAGAGGTTCGTGCTGCTTCACGTTCGTCTCTCGACCGGTCGGCGTCACACACTCTAGTCATGCCGCTAGGGGTCTCGTCGTTAAATGCGCTGTATAGAAAACATGAACTAACAACCTTAATCGTTTGATTCTAAAATCAAATTGGCCCGGCGATGACCTCAGTCTTCTTCGTCGAGTTCGTCTACCTCATCTAAGATCTTCATGGCCTCCATACGCGGCGCCTCGTGCCCCTGGGCCCGCGCGAGGCGGATCGCCGTCTCCAATGGCTCGCGCGCATCCGCAGGCCGCCCGAGGCCAAGGCGCACGGCCCCAAGGCGCACCCAGGCCATGCAATAGTCGGCCTTGAGGGCCACGAGCTCGACGTATTCGGCCTCGGCCTCAGCGAGACGTTCGGCCTCTTCGTAAGCCTGCGCGAGGGTCCAGCGCGGGAGCTCGCTGGTCGGCATCTTGGTCTTAAGGTCCTGAAAACGCGCGATCTTCTTTTCGATATCCATCGTCTACTCTTCTACCTTCGGCGGCGGGTGGCCGCGGGTCTGTGCGCCGCGCACGGGAGAGGGTTCAACGCGGCAGTTTTTCTGAGAAATCACGAATGTTTCGGACGGTCTCCTGCAGATCGACGAGGGCCCGCCGGAGGTTGGGATCGCCCGGCTCGCGGCCATCGATAAAGTCCGCGAGGCGCCGCGAGATCTGCGCGAGGTCTTCGAGGATCCGCTGCATCCCAGGCGGCGCGAGCCCATCGACGAGGTGACCCGAGACGGCCTCACCATTGCCGCCAGGCGCGATCGCGAGGGAGGCGTCACCGAGGATACCGCTCTGCGCGACCTGGTAAATCGAGTCAATTCGCAGCATCGGCCCGAAGCGCTCGCCGTCGAAAATCTCAATCGTTGCGATAACTTTGTAACCCCGTTCGGGGATCTGACGGATCTCGATAGCGGTGACCTCGCCGGCCTCGACGCCCGAGATCGCGACCTGCGAGCCCGCGCGAAGGCCATGAGCCTCATCGAGCACCAACGTAAACCGCACCGGTGAGCGCGCAAACGAGATGCCCTTTCTCGGCACATAGAAGACGGAGAAGAGGACGGCCGCCGCGATGATGCCGCCGACGACCATGCCGAGCCAAAAAAATGCGCGTTCTTTCATTCGCTTACCTCGGTGGATGGGAGAGCGGACCCTGCCTCGGGGCCCCGTGGCATCTCGCCGGCGAAGAACCGGTCGAGCTCGGCTTCCAATGCGGCGACGGGCCCTGCCAGGATGACCCGGCCGGCGTCTAGAAAGACGACCTCGTCGGCCAACGCGAGGACGTCGTCTCGTTGGTGGGTGACCATGACGATAGTGCGGCCAACCTCCCGTAACTTCAATAGAAGCGCGCGAAGGCCGCCCAGGGCCTCGGGGTCAAGGCCCGTGAGTGGCTCGTCCAAGAGCAGCACAGGGGGATCAAGCGCGAGAGCGCGCGCGAGGGCGAGACGCTTTCGTTCTCCGCCGGATAGCGTCGCCACGCGCCTGTCTGGGGCCAGGCCAACATCGGCGAGGACCGCCTCGCCCGCTGCCTGCAGGGCTGACGCCGAGAGCTTCGGGTGCGCCAACGCGAGGGCCCAAGTGACATTGCCGAGGACGTCGCGGTCGGGAAAGAGGCCCTCGCGCTGAAACACGAAGCCGACGCCGACGCCGCGCACGCGCCGCCTCAGCAGCTGCCTCTCGGAGAGTGCTAACAACTCCAATGGTATGCTATGCGCATCGAGGTGAAGATGGACAGCCCCGGTGGCCACACCGCTGCCAATAAAGTAGCCGCCCTCGACTCGACCGAGGAGGCTCAAGAGGCTGCTCTTGCCGCTGCCAGATCGCCCTAGGATCACCGTCGACTTACCCGACACAATGTCAAGATACGGGATCGAAAGCGAAAAATCGTCACCAAGACGCCAATCGAGATCGCGCACGCGGTAGGCGGGAGGGAGGCTCATCCGAGCACCGCCGAGATGATGACCGTCATGATGTGGTCGGCCACGAGGATGACAAAACTCGCGCTGACGACGGCCCGCATCGTGTCCTTACCCAGCGCGGCCGCGTCATCCTTCGGCGCGAGGCCGAAGCGCAGCCCGAAGGCCGCTATGATGACGCCGAAGCCGACGCTCTTGATGAGGCCGACCGCGATGTCGATGGGCTCAAGGGCGTAGGCGATGCGGTTAAGGTAATAGACCGGGCTGACCCCAAGCTTGCCAGACCCGAGCAACATGCCGCCCATAAGACCGAGCAAAATCGCGGCGATCGTGAGCAGCAAGGTGCCGACCACCACCGCAAAAAAGCGCGGCGCGAGCAGCTCGCGGTTGATGTCCAACCCAAGGGCCCGCATCGCCTGGGCTTGGCCTGACAGGGTCACCATCCCGAGCTCTGACGCGAGGCCAGCCCCCGCCTTGCCCGCCATCAAGAGGGCGGTAAAGATCGGCGCGAGCTCGCGGACGAGGGACACGCTGACGATGTCGGCGACGATGGCGTTCATCCCGAGGCGAGTCAGCTGCATCGACGTTTGAAGTGCAATGACCATACCCGCGAAGAGCGCCGCGATTCCGACCAGCGGCAGGGCCGACATCGCGATGCGTCCGAGCTGCTCGACGAAGTCCCGGCGCTTCATCCGGGGCGCCGCGGCTATGGCCCGGCCGACCGCCAAGCCCATCGCGACGACCGCCTGGCCGAAGTCCACGACGACCCTGTGGGCTGCCGCGAATGGGCGAATGAGGAGGGGGCGCGTCATGGTCCCTTTTTGCCGTCGCGGGGCCCGAGCCCGGTGAGCCGAATCGTGACGTAGCCGCCAGCGCCCTCGCGAAACGGGATCTCGAGCTCGACCGTGGTGCCGACGGGGATGGGATCCAAGACCTTGGAGACGACGCCGAGGGTCTCATCGGAGGAGAGCGTGTCCTCGTCCTTGAGGGTAAGCTCCAGGACCGGCGATGGCCCGACATCCAAGATGAAGCTGTCGCCCCAAACTGGGGACTGCGAGCCCTCGATCGTCGTGGTCCGGTGCCGCTGGCCGTCTACCTGAAGCAAAACGTAGGGATCAGTCACGCCCGGCCCACTGTCGAGGTCCGGCAGGTCACGCGCCGAGACGACCGTGATCGAGAGGCGGCGCGCCATCGTGACGGGGGGCGCGACAGGGGCGAGCCGCGGGGCTTCTGCGCCCTCGGTTGTTGGCGTCGCGATTCCGTGGCGGCTAAGATAGGCTCCTAGCGCGTCTTCGGCGATCGGCGGCGCGCCACCGGGACAACCCCCGATAAGCAGCACGCCACTGAGGACGCCAAGGCGTCGGGCGACGGCGGGGAGGCGGCGGGCACTCGAGGGCGGGTGGTCCTGGGGGCGTTTCATCATGCCGGCTCCTTATGCCACACGTCGACGTCGCATCAAACACATGAAGACCGCGAGACATTCGTGATAGGCAGCGCGGGCGAGACCGTGGACCAGGGTCAAAGAGGAGACACAGATGACCGAGACGACACAGACGCCATGGGAAGATGACGCGGAGGTCCTCGCGACGGGTCACGGGCTACCTCGGCTCTTGACCGCGATTCCCGGCCCGCGAAGCTCGGCGGCCGTCGACACCCTAGCCGAGGTCGAGTGCCCCGGCATCACCCTGCGACGCGCACGCGCTGGGATGGCGCGCGGTCTTGGCGAGGACCCGATCGTCTGGAGCCGCGCCCGCGGATCGAACGTCTGGGACGAGGATGGAAATCGTTTCGTGGACTTGACAGGCGCTTTCGGGGTCGCGCTCATTGGCCACGGGCACGAGGCCATCCGCAGAGCGATTGCAGTTCAAAGCGAATCGCTTATCCACGGGATGGGTGACGTCTTTCCGAACGGGCCCCGCATCGCCGTGATGAAGAAGCTCGTGGCGTTGGCACCCGACGGCCTGACGCAGTGCATCCTGACGACCGGAGGCGCTGAAGCGGTCGAAGCCGCGCTGAAGACCGCGACGTTGCTGCAGGTCGCGAGGGGCCTCCCCGAGCGCACCGGAATTCTCGCATTTTCGGGCGGTTACCACGGCCTCTCCTATGGGGCTCTCGCGGTGACGGCGTACAAAGGCGATTTCCGCAAGCCATTTGCAACTCAACTCAATACGCAGGTCAGGCATCTGCCCTTTGGCTGTGACCCCGCGCTCATTGAGGACTTCGTCGGCGGCGTGGCTTCGGGCGGCGAGATGATTGGCACGGTGATCGTCGAGCCTATCCAAGGACGCGGCGGGGAAGTGGTGGCGCCCCCTGGGTGGCTCGCCGCGTTGCGAGCCATCTGCGATCGGCATCAGATAGGCCTCATCTTCGACGAGATCTACAGCGGCCTGGGACGTACCGGGCGCTGGTGGGCGGCCGAATACGACGGCATCACACCAGACGTGATGGCGGTCGGCAAGGCGCTGGGCGGCGGTATGCCCATCGGCGCGTGCATCGGCACCTCCGAGGCCATGGCCGCGTGGGGTGCAAGCAAAGGCGAGGCCATCCACACGAGCACCTTCCTTGGCCACCCGGTCGCGGCGGCGGCGGCGATCGCGGCCCTTGACGTGATGGAACAGATGCAGATCCCGCGCCTCGCGTTGGAGTTCGAGGCCGCGACGCGGGCCTACTTCGAGCCCCTCGGTCTCACCGTCCGAGGGCGCGGCGCGATGCTCGGCCTCGAACTCGGCAGTCCTGGCTGCGCGGCGCGCGCGATGGGCGATCTTATGAAAGAGGGCTTCATTACGCTGCCGAGTGGAATCTCTGGGGACGTACTTGCGCTCACTCCCCCGCTCTGTTTAACCGAATTGCAGAGGGCGGCGGCCTTCGCGGCGATCGCGATTGCCGTCAACCTCAAATGAATACCGGGTTCTACGTGACATGGGCCAATTGTGATTTTTTTGTGACTCGTTGCTTGTGTTTCTAAGAAATTACGCTCAAAACGCGCTCCGGTTAGCCGCTTCACCGATTGTCGGAAAACGCTCGCTAACCACCCGGAAGGTTTTTATGAACAAGCTCAGCATGTTTATCGTCGCCGGCGCCATCGCCGCCCCCATGACCGCCTGCGGCAAGAAAGCCGAAGCACCTCCGGCAGCCCCCGCGCCGGCAGAAGTCGCGAAGACCGAAGAGGTCCCCGCAGAAGCCGCTGGTGCAGCTGCCAAGCCTGAAGAGTTGGCCGCCGCCGCCGAAGCAGCAACCGCAGCAGCAGCAGCCGAGATCGCAGCCGCCGCTGTCACGGCAGAAGCAGCCGCGAAGTTGGCAGCCGAAGCAGCAGCAGCAGCCGTGGTTGGCGCTGCCGTCAATCTCACCACGATGAAGTTCGGTGGCGAGAAGTTCGACGCCGAGTACAACGAGGCCCTGTCCTCGTGGACCATCGAGAAGTACGTCCCCGACACGACCGACGAAGACGGTGGCAACACCAAGATTGTCCAGATCTACGTCAATATGTGGGACACCGAGAACTGGCCGACCGACGCGAACGCGTTCGCCGAGAAGCTCAAGGTCAAAGACTTCATGGACATGGGCTCGACCTGGTCCATCGACAAGACCGAGCTCTTTGAGGGCGGTTGGGTTCTGACCGGTTCCAGCAACGACGGCGAAGACACCGAAGTCGCCTTCGCGGTCCGCCATGACAAGCTCAACGCGCTCTGCCGCGGCTACGTCCAGACGGACGTCGTCGAGGCCAACCGCGCCGCCGTCCTGACCGAGGCCATCGAGGCCTGCAAGACCGCGATCATCCCGTAATCCATCCCGTATGGATTGAAGAACCCCGCTGCCCTAGGCCGCGGGGTTTTTTTATGCCTGACTGCACCGGCATGACGCGGCCGACGAACTCTTGCGCTCGCGGCGGTAAATGCCGATGATGCCCGTTCATGGGCCGGACGCACCTTCGTCGCCGGTCCCGATTCGGAGTAAAGCGATGAAGCCGGACACGACTATGGGCGAGACTCTCTCAGACCAGCGCGAGACTTTGCGCCGCGATATTCTTTGGTTTTCTAGCCGTGCCAATTCTCTGCAGCGCCCGTTGAGCGTCGAGGAGTCCACACCCCTCTTTGACGCATTGGCTGGCAGAGTGCTCGCCTATCAGCGCGACGTGATTCCCGCGTATGGCGCCCTCGTCGAGGCGTTGGGGGCTTCAATCGATGACTGGCGTGTGGCGCCTCTCATACCGACGGCCCTCTTTTCCGAGATGGACCTCTGTAGCCTCCCCGAGAGCCCGGCCGACAAGGTCTTCATCACCTCGGGCACAACCTCCAAAGGCGTCAGCCCGGGACGGCGGCGCGTGCCCGATCTTAGCCTGTACGATTCTTGCATGGCCAACCCCTTTATCCGGCACGTGTTGGGCGGGCGCACCGAGCCTGTCCGGTGGGTCAGCCTCATCCCGCACGCGACGATCCTGCCACACAGCTCGCTCTCGCACATGATCACAGGGCTGTCCGAGGCCATCGCGCGCGAGACGATCTGGGCTTTCGATACCGACGGGCTGGACCTCGACGCCGCGCGGGAGGGCCTAGAAGAGGGGCTCGGGCTCGGCGATGAGCCGGTCATACTACTCGCGACGTCCTTCGCGCTGGCCGAGCTCCTTGAGGGCCTGCCGCGCCGACTCCGCCTCCCTCGCGGCTCGCGGGTCATGGTCACGGGCGGCTTCAAGGGCAAACGCAAGGTCATCGACACGAAAGAGATGTATGAGCTCATCAAATATAAGCTCGGCGTCAACGCCGACCACATCGTCGACGAGTACGGCATGACCGAGCTGTCCAGCCAGGCCTGGGGGCACCCGCTCGATCCAAACCCGACGCTGCGCCTGCGCATCGTGAACGCGGAGACCGGCGAGAATGTCGCGACCGGCGAGCGCGGACTCGTGGCCTGCTTCGACCTCCTAAACCTCGACAATGTATCAGCCGTCCTCACGAACGACATCGGCTCTCTCGACGAGCTCGGGCGGCTGAGCCTTCACGGCCGCATGCCCGGCGCGGTCGCGCGTGGCTGCAGCCTCAGCGCCGAGGAGATCATCGCGAAGGCGGCCCGCAGATGACTTTGGCCGCCAAGGCCCCGGTCGACCTCTCCGTGGACGCGGCGAAGGCGCGCGTTCACTCGCTGCTCGGGGCATGGACCTGCGACGACGCCCTGCTCAACGCCACCATGGCGCTGGGCTTTTCACGCGAGACGGCGCGCGTCGGGCTGGAGGCCGAGCTCGGGGCGTGGCGAGATACCGCCGCGTTTGAGGCTATCTGGGCCTCTGAGGCGCCACACACCCAGGCCGAGCGCGTGCCGGGCGCAGTCCTCCTCGTCGCGGCGCGAACCTTACCGGCCAGCGCGATGCGCCAGATCCTTTGGGCACGCGCACTCGGTGCGGACGTGCTGCTCAAGCCCGCCTCTGGCCAACGGACCATCGGGGCCGCGCTCTGCCGCGAGGGCCTAGGGTGCGTGTTGCTCAATGACGCGCCAGAGGTCCGCGAGGAGACTATCGCGCGCGGCGTCGCCGTCGCTGACGCGGTGATCGCCCTCGGAAACGACGAGACGGTCGCGGCGCTGCGAACCCAAACGCCACAGCACAAAGCATTTATCGCTTACGGGCACCGGATCAGCGCCGCCATCCTGGACGCTGGTGAAAACGAACGGGAGCTCGCGGCCCTAGCGCGAGACTGCGTCGCCTGGGCCCACAGCGGCTGCCTCGCGCCACGCCTTGTCCTCGTCGCCGGCGACCCGGCGCGCCTCGCCTCGCGACTCGCGCCACACGTCGCAGCCGCGGCGGCGCAGCTCACGCCACCTCCCCTCGACGAGGCGCATGCACGTCGCATCGCCACCACTATGGCGGTCATGCGCGGATTCACACGACATGAGGCCGGCGGCTTTACCCTCTGTGTCGAGCCGTCTGGGTCCGTCGCGCCGACCTATCCAAGGCGCTGGCTCGCCGTGCGCCCCTATTCGGAGGCCGATCTCATCGCGCTAGCCGGGTCCCTGTCCACCCTCGCGGTGGCCCCCGACGCCCCACGCCCGCCCCCGCTCGGCGACGCCACGCGCATCGCCGCCCTTGGCGCGATGCAGGCCCCAGACCTTACGTGGCGTCAGGACGGCCTCCAGCCTATCGCTAGCCTCCTACGCCCTAGCGCCGCATAGCAGTCGGGTCCGCTAGGAGGACATCCACGAAGGCCCTCGCGGCTATCCCAGCCTCAACCCCGGCCCGACGGTGAAGGGTCGGTGTAAAGATGTGGCGGCCGCAAAGAAGCTCATCGCGTGACGCCGGGTCAGACCTAAGGTGGACGAGGTCACCCGCAGCGATCGCAGCTCGCACGAGGTGCTCTGGCATCCAGCCCCAGCCCATGCCGGCGAGCAGCGCCTTCCGCTTGGCCTCAAAGTCCGGCAGGCGCAGCTCGGCCGCCGCGCGAAAGTCAGCCGGGAGCATCCCCAGACGCGGGTCGGACCCACGGACCGTCAAGAGGGTATGTCTCTTTAAACCCTCAGGAATTCCAGCGGCTCCTGCCTCCTCATCGGGCCGCGCGAGGGGATGACCCGCAGCGACCACCAAGAGAGAGGTCAGCGGAGTCAAGGCGACGATTGAGCCCAGTGGACGCTCAAAGGGCACGATCCCGATCGCGAGCTCAGCGTCCACCTTGACGACGCGCGTCTCGACGTCGCCAAGATACTCGGAGTACAAAGAGACACGCGTCTTCGGCGAGGTCTCGGCCACGGCGCGCACCGCCGCCAGCATCGGCGTAATCGGCAAGAGCCCATCGAAGACGATGGTCAGGGTCGGCTCAAAGCCGAGGCGCGTCGTCTCGCAATACCGGGCCACGCCATCGACGGCGCCTAGAACGACCCGACATCGTTCGAGTAGTCCCCGCCCAAAGGCCGTGAGCCCCGTCCGATAGCCCGCGCGATCGAAGACCGGCACCCCGGCCGCGTCCTCAAGCTGGCGCATCTGATAGAGGATCGCTGAGCCTACGCGGCCCAACTCGCCCGCCGCCGCGCTGGCGCTACCTAGACGCGCGACGGCGTCAAGGGTCCGCGCTTGGTCGACGGTGAGATTCATAGCCTTCCCCGGGGCTCACAGCGCGCCGCGGTGCTGCGACGACGGTAGCCACCGAAGACTATCAAAAAAACCGCGCCTCGAACCCCAAGAGCCTCAATAATTCGGCGATTCTGGTCCGGTCCCGTGTATGTGCGCCAGCCTCTTGGCCTCGACCGACGCGGCGAAGTCCCTCTCGTTGGCCATCGTTGGCCAGAGGAAAATCCGCGGCCGGATCAAACTCCTTCGCATCCGCGGCGATTTGACTCTGAACGGTGGTTTGTGGTCCTTTGGCCAGCCTCAGCCGCGAAGCCTCCGGGTGATCATTTGGAACGCCAACTATCAGTTATTCTTATTTTTCTTGCCGAAGCTCTCGGCGGCTTCCTCGCGGGAGCGGCGTTCGCGGTCTCACTTGTCATCGGCGTCGCCCTGTTCGTCGGCAACGTCCTCCTTTCGCCTGAACTCTCGAGCCGCGAGTTGGACACAGTCCTCGACCAGGTCGCGGGCCCGGCCGGCCTCGTCTTCGCCTGCCTTGGCGCCGGGTTTGGGTTCTACCGATCGCGCCTTAAACTGGCAGTCCAAATGCGCGGAAGCCTGCCCGTCCTGCCCAGATCTGGTCAAAACTCGACGCTCAGCGGTATCGCGATCGCCGTCGTCGTGAGCGTCTTGGCCGGCGGGCTCGTCTGGCCCTACGTCCTCATCGCGTCGACAAACCGCGGGATCGACACCGGGACCATCGTGGGGGCCACGGCGATCCCTATCGGCCTCGGGATCGTGGCTGTCTTCGTTTGGCTGCACCTCAAAAATCGTCGCCAGTCGAACACGGATTCTAACCTAAAAAGACATCTCCGGACGACGCATCCGGGGCTCGTTGGGGTCGCCGTGGCGTCCAGCCTCCTCATCGGTGGGGGCACCTTCGCCGCGATCGCCGACTGGCATCAGATTTTTTTGGTTTTGATCGGCGTCCCGCTGACGATCGCGCTGTTCGTCATGCATCTCTTCAGCTGCCTCTTCTTCTTCCGTCCGCTTCCACGGCCCTTGCCCGAGGGCCCCGCCGGACGCCCCACGGAGCGAATCGAATGGCCGCAGACCTAAAAACCAAAGGCCTCTCTGACGCGGCGTATGGCGCAGCGGTCGAATGGACGCGCCGGGTTCATGCCGAATACCGCTCGGCCGCCTTGACCGCGCACCTCGTCCATCGTCTCGTGCAGATCGGCGCCTCGTCTGACCTAGTCCGCGAGGCCATGGCCGTCGTGGATGACGAGCTGCGCCACGCGGAAGACGCAGCCAAGGTCAGGGCCCAGGCGGCTTCCCGTTGCCGGCATCCAATCCCCGCGGCGGCTCCGCTCGACCGCGAGGCCCTCAAATACCCGCGCCAGTGGGATCCCCTCGAGCTCGACGTCGCCGACGCTTGCGTCGAGACCTTCTGCCTCGGCGAGACCGTTGCTGTTCCACTCTTTATTCAGATGCGCGCTGGCGCCACTGTCCCCATCGCGCGCGACGCCCTCGACCGTATCGTGGTCGACGAGGTCCGGCACCGCGATTTTGGATGGCTGCTACTCGAAACACTTTTGGCGGGGTCCGAGGGGCGCCTCGTCCGCGAATTCGTGGCCGCCGAGCTCCCCGGCATGTGCGCGCGCCTCGCGGCGAGCTACGCCCGCCTTAAAGACGACACGCAGATGGCGCCCGCGGTCCGCGCGTGGGGGCTCATCCCGGGCGCCGAATACGCTCAGGCCCTTGCCCGTGCGGCCAACCGCGAGTATCGACCGCGCCTCGTCGCGCTGGGTTTTTCTGGCGCGGCCCTGTCCGGGCTCGACGCCCTCGAGGCGCTCGCGAGCTAGAGCGTGCAACGCGACGCCGTGAGGAAATGAATCTCACGCGTGTGATATGCTGTCTGGACGTCGCCGCGCGGAGATCCGATGCGTCGACCCAAAGGATGAGAATCATGAGACCGAAGCCCGAGACGCGTTCTAATTTACTTTCGATCGTAGGTACTTTTCGTCCCGCCGCGCTCGCGTGCCTCGTGACTCTCTTCGCCTCGGCCTGCGAGCTGACAAAGTCCGATCCTCAGGACGTCGCGGTCCAGGATTCGGAAGACCAGGATCTCCCGCTGTCCGACCTCTCGGCCCCAACCGATACGGTGACGGCAGACGCGACCCCGGACGTCGGACCCGAGCTGGACGCCACGAGCCAAGACCTCCTGCCCCCCGCTGACGTCGAGGTCATCGAAGACACCACGGCCGACGTGCAGGGCGACACGACCGAGGAGCCGTCGCCCTATGCCCTCTTCGCTGTGATCCCCACGTGGGGCACGACCCCTTGGCCCGACGACCGCTTTCGAGGCGAAGACGGCCACTTACGCATCCCCGCCTTCGAGACCGCGGACAACTCCTTCGCCCAAGACTACCTCGCGACGTTCGAGCGCCGCGCGACTGGCTACCCGAGCATGCCCGTCATCTACGTGCCCTTTTCCACCATGCCCGACAGCCTGGCCCTCCCGTCACCCGCCGATTCACGCATGGGCGACAGCCCGGTCCGGCTAATCGCGTTCCCTAGCGATAATGACTGCGAGACCGCCGTTCCGATTGAGATCAAAGTACTCGGCGGCACGAGCCCCTTCCTCCTGCGCCCCGCTATCGCCGCGAGCCCAGTCCATGGTCACGCCCTCTTGCCGAACACGCGCTATGCGCTCGTCGTCGAGGCCGTGGTCGCGGACCCTCCTCTTGGACGGGCCCCGAGCTTCGACGAGACGTGGAATGCGGCCGCGGGCCCCCTCGCTGGTCTCGCGGCGTGTCTCGGCGAGGGCGCCGACCGGGTCGTGGCCGCGACCGTCTTTACGACCGCGGATTCCACGCGCGAGTTGAAGACCTTCGTGGACCATGTCCTTGACGCCGCTTTCCCGCTGCCGGTCCTGACCGATTGGGGCCCGAATGCCAGCCGAAGCGCCCCTGAGCGGACAGTCTATATCGGTGACCTGCCCGTACCGATCTTCCAGAGCGGACAGCTCCCCTACTCGGAGGTCGGCACAGGCGACCTCACCCTCGTTGACGGGCTGCCCGCCGTCCAACGCACGGACAGGGCCCCCATCACCATCGCGTGGGACCCTCGGGTCGCCGAGACGCCGCGGCCTGTGGTCCTGTGGGTCGGCGGGACCGGGATCAATCGCTACGGTCACCTGACGGACGCGGCAGTCAAGGCCGCCCTCGCTGAGGGGTTCGTGGTCGTATCCTTCCTGCCGCAGTTTCACGGGCCGCGCGCGGTCGCCGGCACCAGTGAAGTCGCTGGAACCTTTAACTATCTAAACCCCGACGGCGGACGCGGGACCATCCGCCAGCAGGCCATCGAGACAGCCCTCATCGCACGCTGGATCAAGACCTCGCTGGCCAATCTCGCGGATGTCCCCGCGATCGACACCGCCCACCTCACCTACGGCGGCCATTCCCAGGGGGCGATCGCTGGTTCGCTGTTGGCGGGCGTGTCCGACGTCATCGGGACCTGGGTCTTCGGTGGGCTCGGCGGACACCTGTCGACGACCCTCGTGGAACGCAAAGATCCGTTTGATATTCGGGCACTTTTGGCGCTGGTTCTCGACGAACCTGAGGACCAAGTCGATCGCTTTCACCCAATCGTTCAGCTGGCGCAGGCGGCCGGCGATGTGGTCGACCCGGGCGCCTACGTCGGCCACTGGCTCGGGGGACTCAACCACGGGGGCGTGAGCGTCCTCACGGTCAATGGCAACGCGGACGCGACCTCGCCGGTTCGCGGCATCGACACAATCACGACCCTATCGGGCGCCGGAGTGCTTGGAGACAACGTCTGGGACTATGATCCCTTTAATGTCAGCGACATCACGACCGTCAGCGGCGGCGTCTCGGGCAACGCGGTCGGACGCGATGGCCAAGCGCTCACCGCCGTCGCGTGGCTCTTTACCGGAGGCAATCACTATGTCCTCACCAGCCGCGACGCGGTCGGGGTCTCCGCGGCGCGGTTCCTAAAGGACGGCGCCCAAGGCCGAGTGCCGGCGGTCACGCCCTAGCCTCTAGTTTTGCGGCGGCGAGTCTTCGCCTGCGCGGCGGCCGGCGAGCGCGCCGAGTAGCCCAACGGCGAGCTCCGTAAAGCCGCCGTCGACCGGCGTTCGTGTCTCGCCATCGAGAAAGTAGAAGGCCCCGGCGGCGTCAAAAGCCAAGATGGGCTCGCCGCGCGGGGCGCCTGCGACAGGCACGAGCCCCGCGACGCCGGCGACGACGAGGCGCGTGAAGCGCTCGCGTACGTCCATCGGGGTCGGGCAGACGCGCGCGAGGCCGTAGATCTCGAGGCCCACCGAGGGGTCCTCGGACAGCACCGCCGCGCAGCCGTGCTCCAAGAGAAAGTCCTTGTAGTCCGGCGGCATAGCGATACCAAACACAGCCTCGGCCTTTGCAATTGAGATCTCTCCGAGGGTCCGGCCGGTCCAGACCCAGGTCTCGTAGTCGGCCTCAAGCGCCGAGATCGCGGCGAGCACAGCGTGTGCAGACATGTCAGCCATAGGTCTCCCCCCCTTGCGGTAGCGGGGGAACCTACGCTCACGTGCGACCGGCGTCAAAGCGCCCGTGCAGGTTACTTGGCCGGCTTGGCCAGCTCAGGCGGACACTGAACCCGACGGGGCGGAGGCGGGTTACAGCTCACGTGGATACCCTCCACAGGTGGAGGACAGTTGGGCGCGACGTCTTCAAAACACTCGCCGTTCGGGCGCTGGTAGACCCGACCCAAAGGCAGGGGCAGCGGCTTGTAGTCATCCGACGCGAGCTTTGACAGATCCGTTGGGCACTCCGTCGGCAGCGGCGGCGGTGGATTGCAGAGACCATCGGCTTCCGTGCAGGTGTCGATGGCTTCGGTCCAACACGTGCCCTTGGCGTCGCGACGCACCAGAGCCGGTGGCTTGGCGGGCGGCGGGACCGGTATGGCGACCTCTTGCGGGAAAGGTGGATTGCGCGGCGGGGCTATTTCGACAAGAGGGACTGGCTTGAAATGGTCATACCGCAACTCTGCCGAGTCCATTGGACACGCGACCTCTTGTGGTTCCGGCGGGTTGCATGTCGTGCCCTCTTCATATGGCGGGCAGTTCGCGTCGAACTCCTCCCAACAGACCCCGTCTTCGCGGCGTCCGATCTGGCGCGGCGCGGGTGGGGGTTGATAGGCGTCGCGAGCGAGCAGCGACAGATCCGCAGGACACACCACCACCTCGGGCGGAGGCGGGTTGCACGTCGCCACCTCAGGCGGGGGGCAATCCATTTGCGGCATGACCCAACAGGTCCCAGCCTCATCCCGCCAAGGCCGCGGAGCCTCGGGTTGGGGCTTCGGCGTCGACGAACACGCGGCCGTGAAAACGAGAGGGAGCGCCAATGCGGCGAGCCGAAGACTACGAGGTTTGCTGCGTAATACCATCCATAGAAGATAGCCGAAGCAGCCCCGACGTCAAACCGACACGCTCTACCGCGCCTCATCATCAAATATTTTGATGATGACCTTCACATTTTCCCACTTTTATTGACGGTGACGAGGGTCGATTGTCTTGGCACAGGTGCGGCCCCACGACGCACCTGCTTTGACACGATCGCTAGGAGCGCCCCATGTTGATCCCCTGGAAAAAAGGCCGCATTACCCCGCAGGCCCACGTCGGGCTGCCCGAAGGCACCTCGGAGGAAGAGTACGCGCGAAGCGGCTTCTCGGGTGCCTACGCCCATCTCTACCGACCGGAGCCCCTCGTCGGGTGGTCGCGCATCGAGGGACCGCTGAAACCCCGCGCCTTCAACCTCGCCGAGCGCCTCGGCGGCCCGAACGCCGGCATAGACTATCTCGCGTCGCGGAAGGCCGTCTTGGCCAACGATGACGTCATGATCGGCTTCGTGCGCGTCGAGACCGCGATGCCGTACTACTTCCGCAACGCCGACGCCGACGAGGTCCTCTTCGTGCACGCCGGGGGCGGACGCCTTGAGACGGACTTCGGACCCATCGACTACCGCCGCGGCGACTACCTGATGATCCCCCGCGGGACCATGTATCGCCTAGAACCATCGGACACTACGGCGCTTCTCATCGTCGCGACCGCCGGCGAGACCAGCTTCCCCGAGCGAGGTCTCCTCGGCCAGCACGCCCTCTTCGATCCCGCGGTCATTGAGGTCCCCGAACCCGCGCCAAACGGCGTGAACTCGACCCTCGCCGGCACCCCGCGCGGCGACATCCAAGAGTGGGAGGTCCGCATTCAGCGCGGCGGCGAGATGACCTCGGTCTTCTACCCCTTCTGCCCTCTCAACGCGGTCGGCTGGAAGGGGACCCTGTCCGTCCAACGCCTAAACGTGGCCGACATCCGGCCCGTCATGTCCGAGCGCTATCACTTGCCGCCCTCGGCCCACGCGACCTGCATCGCCGACGGCGTCATCATCTGCACCTTCCTGCCGCGCCAGCTCGAGAACGGCGACGCTAAAGCACTTAAGGTACCGTTTTATCATAACAATATCGACTTCGACGAGGTGCTCTTCTACCACGACGGGCAGTTCTTCTCGCGGACGGATATTCAGGCTGGGATGCTGACCTATCACCCGCAGGGGATCCACCATGGGCCCCAGCCCGGCGCCGCGGAGCGCGCAGCGGATGCGACGGCCACGAACGAGATCGCCGTCATGATCGATACACGCAGGCCGCTGAAGGTCTGCGACGACGCGCTTGGCGCGGAGCTACCTGATTACTGGAAGAGCTGGGGAGGCGTGAAATGATGACTACCAATGAAAACCCTGTGGGCCTCTTGGGCATCGAGTTCATCGAATACTCCGGCCCAGATTCCGCCCAGATATCGAATATTTTTCGTGGCTTGGGCTTCTCGCGACTCCTGCGGCACGCCGACATGCCTATCGACTACTGGCGCCAGGGCGATATCCACTTTCTCGTCAACACCACGCCGGGCAGCTTCTCGGATTCATTTCAGAAGATGCACGGCCCGTGCGTGTCGGCGATGGGCTGGCGGGTCCGCAATGCCTTCGAAGCGCACCAAACCGCGATCTCTCGCGGAGCGCGGAATGCGTCCGGCGACTACCGACGACATGGCGAGCAGATCCCGGCCATCTACGGCATCGGCGAGAGCATCATCTACTTCATCGACGACGCCAGCGAGGCCGACTCGCGCTACGCCCGGATGGGCTTCAAGCCCCTAGGCGAGCCGGAGATGAGCGTCGGTTGCGGCTTCATCGCCATCGACCACCTGACGAACAACGTCCCCCGCGGCACGATGGGCTTCTGGGCGGATTTCTATAAGAACATCTTCGGGTTCACCGAGGTCCGCTACTTCGACATCAAGGGCGTCAAGACGGGCCTGACGTCCTACGCGCTGCGCTCGCCTGATGGTTCTTTTTGTATTCCAATCAATGAGGGGACGGACTCGAAGTCGCAGATCGACGAGTATCTGCGCGAGTACAAGGGCCCCGGCGTCCAGCACCTAGCCTTCCTGACCTCCGACATCGTGACGTCGCTGCGGGGACTCGCGGGCACCTCGATTGAGACCCTAGACATCGAGCCCGACTACTACGACGCCGTCTTCAAACGCGTCCCGAACGTCACGGAGGACCACGCTACGCTCAAGGAACTCAACATACTTATCGACGGGGACGACGAGGGCTATCTCCTTCAGATCTTTACGAAGAACCTCTTGGGACCGATCTTCATCGAGCTCATCCAACGGAAGAACCACCTGAGCTTCGGCGAAGGCAACTTCGGGGCCCTCTTCCGGTCGATCGAGAAGGACCAAGAGAAGCGTGGAGTCATTTGACGTGCAAATAGATACACCCGTTAACGGAGGCCTGGACGTGATACGTGCGCCGTTGGACATGAAGCGCTTCTCTGCCGACGAGGAGGGCGTCTGGACGATGCTCTTTGCGCGCCTCGACGGGTGTCGTGCGATGCAGGCCCACCCCCTCTTCGTGCAGGGACTTGAACGCCTCGAGATCTCCGGCGACCACACGCCCGACCTAGATGCGGTCAACACCCGCCTGATGGCCTTGACCGGCTGGCGCGGCGTACCAGTCACGGGCCTCGAGGACGGACGCAGCTTCTTTCAGCTGCTCGCGCGCCGCGAGTTCCCGGTCGGCAACTTCATTCGGGATGCCGGCGACCTCAGCTACACACCGGCCCCCGACATCTTCCACGACCTCTATGGGCACATGCCGTTTTTGGCAGACCCCGACTACGCCGACTTCTGCTGGCGCTTCGGTGTCAGCGCGTCGGCCTTGGCGGACACGCCCGAAAAGCTATTGGAGTACGAACGACTCTTCTGGTTCGGGGTCGAGTTTCCGCTGGTCGAGACACCGGCCGGGCGTCGCATCTTTGGCGGCGGCATCCTGTCGTCTTCGGGCGAGAGCGACTACGCGCTGAGCGAGGTCCCCGAGGTCCTGCCCTTCGACCTCGAGATTATCCGTAACCAATGGTATCGTATCGATATTATGCAGGCCCGCCTCTTCGTGTTGGATCGAGTAGAGACCCTCTATGGGTGCCTCCCGGCCTTCGAAGCGGGCCTCGGCACCGCGGCACACTGAACACCGCACGAGGGCGACAGAGCGCGGATGATGGGCTAGAAAGTGAGGGTTCCCGCCACGGAGGCCCTCTCGCTTGTTTAGTAAGATCATGCACTTTTTCCTGATCGCGACCGCGCTCGCCCCGATCCTCGTGACCTCGGCCATCGCGGCTTGGGGCAAGGGCGACCTGCCGTGGATCCTCTTGGCCGTGGCCGGCGGCCTCGTCGTCATATGCGTCGTGCTGCTTCGCCAAGCACGGACGCGCCTTGAGAGGGTCCCCATCAGGCTGACCGCCATCGAGACGGCCGACCACGAGGTCCTGGCCTTTATTCTCGCGTATTTGCTGCCTCTCCTGACCGGCGCCGCGGCCCCGTGGCAGACGTCTACCGGCATCGCGGCTGCCATCGTCATCGCGCTGGTGGTCTTTCAATCCGGGCTGACCCACGTCAACCCCCTCTTGGGCATCCTCGGGTGGCGCTTCTTTAAGGTCACGACCGATGACGGCTGCCGCTACCTCTTGATTACACGGGCGGACCTCGCGCGGGCCCGTCGTGCGACCGCCATCGTGCGGGTCTCGTCGGCCACCCTCTTACAGGTCGATCGGTAGGAGCACCAATGACGCAGAAGCCTTCCAGTGCCGAAAGCACCACACCACCTGGCCAGTTCTTTCTTATTGCGGGCAGCGCCAAGGTGCCCGAGCTGCTGCGCCTCGCTGTGTCCCTTGAGCTGCAAGGATCGCTTAGCGCGCTCTTCGAGACCCAACGCCAGGCCCTGTGCGATCCCGAGCGCGAGCGCATCCCTTTCGACGGCCGCTATCGTCCGCGTGCCGACCAACTATTTCAGCTGCAATCGTATACCGCCCCCAAGCCCGTGCTAGAGGCGATTAGTTATCCCCTGGGCTGCCGGACTGCGAACGCCGACGACCTCGAAGACGCCCACATCCGCGGCATCATGTGCGCGGCCATGGTCGCCGGCCGCGTCGACGCACGCTTTCAGGTCTTCAGCCGCGGTCAGGTCCTCAAGGCTAACCGCCTGAACCTCTTCCTCTCGAGAGACACCTTCGTCCGCATGGAGGCCCCAGGGCTCTCCATCGCCGACCGCCTCACGGCCCACCTCGACGGCGACACCCTCTACTTTCAGTCCTTCGCGAAGACCCGCCAGGTCCTCGACCTCGGTGACGCCTATGTCGAAGCCACCGGCCCTGAACTCCAGGGGTTCTTTGCCAACCCTATCTTCGACACCAGCCAGCTCGGGGCCCTGCGCGACACCACCGACCAACAGGTCCGCCAGAAGGTCGCATCACTCTTAAAGAACAAGGTCTTTGAGCGCCTCGTGCCGACCCAACTCGCCGACGTCGCCGCTAGGGTCGGGCTCAAGGTCCAGCTTATCCGCGACCGCGAGTCCCCCGAGCGTGTCCAGCTGCCCGGCACAAAGAAGCAACTCAAACAATTTCTGAGGGTCCTCGACGAAGACTACCTCCAGAGCCTCTTCGACGAGACACGCGTCTTCGAGACCAGCTCAAAGCGCCCAGTGGAATAGTTCGCTCGCCGTCGCCGCACTGGCCTCTCGTCCGTAGGCCAAATGCACACGCGCTACCCTCGAAACCGTGCCCAAGGATATTTGGATGTCCACCGATCTCACCCCGATCCTTGACGCGCTCGCCGCCAACCCTAGCTCCATCGCCGCGTGGGAGATTGATGACGTCAATGATCCGACCCTCTCCGTCTTCGACGTCTCCGAGGCGCCGTCCCAGCTGGTCTGGGTCTCCCCAACCCAACCCGAACGGAAAGGGGTCTCCGAGCGCCTGGCAGCGGCCGGCCACCCCACCGGCTACTACGCGACCACCACCGGCGTCGTGTGGCGTAACGGACCGGAAGCCTTCGAGGTCTGGTCCGAATGGGGCAGAGGCCTCAAAGCCAACGCCGATGGACTCTTCCTAGCCGATGGCACGGCCCTCAATCCCGCAGATGTGACGGCGGTCATCCCCTTTACCGACGATGAGGACGTCGCCCGTGGCGTGAAGCTGAGGCTTGGCGAGGTCGAATAAACCATCGCGCTCCACTTCAAGCACCTCGCGGCCTACATCGTCGACTTCGAGGATGGAAAGGGCTGGCGCTGGATCGGCTGGGTGTCCTTTATGGCCCACCAGCTGGCGAAGTGGCTGGATGTTCCGCTGGTACCAAGGGGATAACCGGTCACCTGAGATGCTGGGCGCCCGTGATCTACAGCGCCGAGCTTTCGGAATTGTCCGCGCCGCGCTGATTGAGAAATGGTGCGAACAAAGGGCCATCGGTTGCCGAGGTGTCGTGCGGGGTCTATGCTCCAACTCGGCGCTCGGGCTATTCCGAGGCCTCGCCTAGGACAAGTCGATGCCCGTGGATCTCACCCCAATCCTTGAAGCCTTGACCGCCAACCCCGGCTCGATCGCCGCGTGGGAGATTATCGGCGTCGAGGACCCTACTTTGTCGGTCTTTGACGTCTCGGGCACACCTGAACAACTCGCCTTTGTGTCCCCAACACAACCCGAACGAAAAGAAATTTCTGAGCGCCTCGCCGCGGTTGGTCACCCGACCGGCTATTACGCGACCACAACCGATGTGGTTTGGCGCAACGGTCCGGAGGCATTCGAAGTTTGGACTGGCGACGGGACTGGCCTAAGGGTGCACGGCGATGGACTTTTCCTCGGCGATGGCACCTCGCTGAATCGCGCGGAGGTCACGGCGGTAGTTCCTTTTACTGGCAAAGATGACGTCGCGCGTGGGGTGATCCTTCGCCTTGGCGCCGTCGAGCACACCATCGCCGAGCACTTCAAGCCGCTAGCCGCCTACCATGTGGACTTTGAAGATGGCGGAGGCTGGACTTGGATTGGTTGGGTATCTTTCATGACCCATCAGCTCGCGAAGTGGCTTGATGTGCCTGTTGTACCGAGACAGTAGAGTTCACTTCGCCATGCGGATGCACCAAGCCTAGAATCGTAAAGGCGATAGAATTACGCCTTCTCCTCAAAGTAATTTGAAGAGTGGTGTTGATTCTTTAGGGCTTGGTCGTTGGAACCTCTTCTTTCTTGGGAGTGTCCTGCTTGAGGCTTCCATTGACGCCCTTGTTCGTCTCTTTCGCCTTCGCGATCATCCCTGCGTAAACTTCAAGCTTCTGATCCTCGGAGGCATCGTCGAAAAGCGCCTCGGGGCTGAGTCCCATCTTGGCTTTCGCGCTGTTGAAAATCTTGAGAATCAACGATTGAGGTGACTCGCCGGCTTCGCGCCCGCTGTTGACAAGATCGCGCATGAACAGGATCTCGGTGCATTGTTCATCTGTCATCAGCTGGTCACGGAAAAAGACGCGGGCCCATGTGCGGAAGTTAACAGCCAAAGCCGCGATTTCAGCCGGAGGCATCTTTTCCTGTTCGGCCTGCGTCACGAGACGCGCGTTTTCAACGACATCGATTTTTTGTGTATAAAGTTCGCGCCCGAAGCCACTGCTATCTTTGTCAACATTGCTGAGAAGCTGCATCGCGGACTGCATGAGCCCTTCCATCGACTTACGATTGCCTTCGCCGAGTTTGACCTGTGCGGCATACTTTACCACGGTGGCCTTGGCCTCGCTGTAAAGCTTCGCCATGGTTGCTCCCTCATAAGGCGCCATAAGCTTCAGGGTCTTGAGACGCTCTGTCTCTTCTTCGCTAAGTGACGCTCATAGGTAAGATCTTAAGCCGGACACAACAAAAGACAATGTAATCGTTTAAGAATATAGACGTCCACCGGGCTCTGTGGTAAGTTTTTTTGTTGCAAAACAAACAACCAAGGAGTCCCC